>Ga0307376_10003621_pt1 | contig 14428 bp, 16 predicted proteins | sample TR2MG_FD_202536 | JGI IMG/M metagenome (GOLD analysis project Ga0307376, IMG submission 202536) | Soil microbial communities from Risofladan, Vaasa, Finland - TR-2 | ecosystem: Environmental > Terrestrial > Soil > Coastal area > Acid sulfate soil | place: Finland: Risofladan, Vaasa | collected...
TTACAGATTTAACTCAGTTAATCAACAATCCCGGCATTCACTTCTTTGTTGGCGTACCTCTCGACCAACTATACACAAAACTTCGTGAGCACTATCAGAAGGAAATACAACAAATGCTGATGTGTGGCGCCACTCAACCATTGTTCCTTTACCCAGCTATGAAGATAGGAAAAGACTACTACATTCAAGCCATGCAGATTCTTTTCGAGGCCATGTTTCATAATATACAGAACTTCGGAAATTGCCCGGAGGATAGCCTGATAGGGCTAGAGAACATGCTAGATAATATAACTGAGATTGTGAACAATCCTGGTATCAATTTGCTTTACGATAAGTTCAAGGGCAAGCCAGCGGTAATTGTGGCAGCTGGTCCGAGTCTTAAAAAGAATGTACATTTACTTAAAGGATTAGAAGACAAAGCCCTAATGATTAGCGTCGATGCTTCGTTTAAATACCTTATGAAAAATGGCATCAAGCCACATATGGTTACAAGCCTTGAGCGTGAGCATGAAGTGCAACAATTCTTTGATAACTTTGATCCGGATGAGGTGAAAGACGTTTACATGACCGCCTGTCCGGTGCTTTTCAACCATGTCTATAAATCTTACACTGGCCCACAAATCATCGTTTACCGGAATTTCGATCATTTCAAATGGCTTGAGATTGACCGTGGAATATTAGACATTAAGTTGTCATCCTCAAATATGGCTTTCAAGATTGCCGAGGCATTGGGATGTGATCCAATTATCCTTATCGGCCAAGATTTAGCATATGGAGAAGATGGCGAAACACATGCAATGGAAGTTCCTTTTTCCAGTGAGGGAGAAGGAATTTTTAATATCAAGGGCAATGTGGCCGACCAAGTAAAGACGAATACTGGTTGGTATAACTTTCTTAGGGCTTATGAGGTTGATGTTGCCAGCTATAAAGGAAGCACAATAAACTGTACAGAAGGTGGCGCATATATACCTGGGACCCACATTGCCACATTTGCTGAAACGATTGAAAGATATATTAAATATCCATTTGATCCATTAGATATCATTAAGGAAAATCTAGCTCAATTTCAGGACGTTTCAAACGACCTGTTTACATTAAGAAACATCATTGAAAAGACTGAATCTGACGTTAGGTCAATAATCAATCTTTGTATTTCTGGAACTAAATCCTGTAAGAAACATAAAAAGGAATTGGAAACTAACCCAATGCCGGAAAGATTTGCAGAGATTAGGCAGGAGATAATTGCCCCAAGAATGGAGATTCAGACAACACATAGTGATACTTTTCAGAGATTTTTGATGCATGTGGTTCAAAGTTTTCACCTGTCCTTTGAGATGAGGACCACAATGATGCATACAGATCCATCAAAGATTATCTTACAATTCATTGATTGGTACTGTTTTGTGGGTGATATCTCGGAAATATGTTTACAAAGTTTGATGAAGGCAAAGGGGAAATTATATCATGATTGAAAAGAAAACTTGGAAACTGGAGAAGGAAATGTTTGAATGAGGATACCTCTATGATGGAATTTAAAAAAGTTATATGCCCTGACCCAAAATGTAATCGGACAATCACTCATTACATCAAGGGAACTGGCACAGATTCAGTTTACAGAAGTAATTGCCCAAAATGTGGCAAAATAGTTTTGATATACTCAGCAGGGAAAACGGTTTTAGCAGAAAGCCCAATGATTGAAAGATTATCTATTGAAATTAATATAGAGTTTCATTAGTGCTTCCTTGTGAGCCATTTCATTTACCTTATTGGGTAGATGGGATGGCTCTTTTTATTTTTGGCAAAAAGAAAAACCACCCGAAGGTGGCTTATATTGGATAATAACTTGTTTTCCTCTTAGATGCCATATGTGCAGTACCACATACCTCCATAGTATGTTCAGTAACCCTACCTGCATCGTAATCAATATTTAGTCCTTTTGAAGATATATAACATTCTAACGTAAATAATTTCTTTTCTAATTCTTCAATTTTCAGCTCCTCTTTAGTTTTCGATTTATGACCTAAAGTAAATCCTCTGTTGCCCATTTCCATTTCCGAACACATATCAATGGCTTCAGTCAATTCTTTTATCTGTTCGTCTGTAATGTTTAGAGAACAATCATTAGCCCATTCCTCAATCGTTGTTTTCACCATCTTGTTTTTCCTCCTTCTCTGTCTGAGTAATAGCTCGGCGTAAAAACTCAATTTTAGTTATGTTAAGAGATTTACAGAGAGATCCTAGTCGTTGTGATTCATCAAGAGTTAGGTCAAGAGGAAGCCTTACTTTAGGCGTCGCCATTAATTCACCTCCCTAAAACTGGAAATAAGCTATTTTTAGGTGTATTTTGCCATTTTCACAAGTCCAATTTTTCAAAAATTCGACAACTTCGTCCACTTTTGAAATATCTTTTGTAGTAGCTGTAGCACAATTAATAGGTTCTTTTTTTAATGTTTTTCTATCTTTGCAATCTGAGCAAGTACAAAGTTTATGTAATTCATAAATCTCTTTACCTGCAACAGGATTTCCATTCTCGTAACAAACTCTATAGTTTTTCATTTTAATTCCCCCTCAATTTCTTTGTTGAGTTAATAATACCATGCGTACATCACGTACAACAATAGTTAAACAGATATATTCCAAATTTATTTTCAAATAAAGGCTGTGATGATATGGATGAAGCAATCAAGCAATTAATTGTCGATAAAGTAATAGAGCATTTCGGCATAGAAAATGCTGAATCCGTATTGACTAGTTATCCTTTGACTGGGCCGAGTGGATTGAGAAGGATGTTTGGGGAGATGGACAGGGAATACTTTTGTCGAGCTTACCTTTCTGATCTTTTTGACAAAGAATTTGGCAATTATGCTCGGGAAATCCTTGATGAGTTGGCTCAATCAATTGAATCTGAAGTAGCAGAGAAAAGGGCGGTGATAGCTCCCCGGGGGCATGGTAAAAGCACATTATCATCTGTGGCCATTCCAGCATGGGCGGCATTGTACAAAAAAAAGAAGTTTACTTTTTTTATATCCGCAAACGGAGATACGGCAGCTAATTTTCTTGAAAAAGTTAAAAAGGTGCTGGAAAGTACAGAAATAATACAGGATTTTGGCTCACAAAAAGGACGGGTATGGAACGCTGACACCATATGTTTAACGAATGGTTGTTGGGTAGGTTGTACTGGTTGGAAATCTGGTATCAGGGGCATTAATAAGGACCGCAGGCCGGACCTGATAATTCTTGATGATCTAGAAGATAAGAGTGTCTTGGAATCAGAATCCCTTAGAGCCAAACTGGAAACAAGTTTTAATGAGGAAATAGGCAGACTTGGCGATTACGATACTGACATGTTCTATATCGGGACATTGCTTTCAACTGACGCATTATTAGCTAGGGTAATACAGATGCCTTCATGGAAGGTACTTTTTTATAAACGAGTTCTGTCATTCCCGGAGGATGAAAGTCTTTGGGAAGAATGGCGTAGAATTTATCGCGATATGCTGAACCCCAATAGAATGGATGATGCTTATGGTTATTATCTTACCAATAAGGAAGAAATGATCAGGGGGTCAAAGGTCCTCTGGGAAGGTAAAACTCCAGAGAATAAAATGAAGTACGCCGGGGCCTATTATGGAGTTATGTTGGATCGAGAGGCGTTTGGAGAAGACGCATTCCAAAAAGAGGATCAAAATAATCCGCAGAGTGCGAAAGATAAGCCTTTTAAAAATCTAAAGTATTGGGACATATGGCCAGAACAAATAAAAAAATTAAAGTTGGCTGTTGATCCGTCAGAAGGCAAGGGTGATTCAAGTGCCTACGTTGTGGGGGGCGAATTAAATGGTGGAGTTTTTATCAAAGATGGAAAACTAGCATTACATAATCCTTATCAGATTATGGATGAAATAATTAGATTTGTTAAGGAGTATCCGGAAATAACAGAAGTGATATTAGAAAGTAATCTGTTTAAAGATTTATTAAAAGCCGAACTAATTAAAAAACTCTGTGAGGCAGATTGCTACAGAACGGTTACACATATCAAAGCAACTGAGAATAAAGAAATAAGAATAATGAAACTTGAACCAGATATTACTGGCGGGAAAATATTATTCAACTCGTTGAATGTAGCGTTCAATGAAGAGGTAAAAGACTTTAGCATCAAGCCAAAGTGCAAACATGATGACGCAGAAGACGCATTGGCACTATTGCACCGTATGTTGAAAAAGCCTAATTTCTATATAAAATAGGCGCTAATTATGGTATAATATAGGAGAGGCACAAGGAGTCATGACCTTGTTAAAACAGCTTTCCTGAGCTGGCCTCATATGGAAATCGGGACAGTACGACAGGAGGTATTTTTGTTATGTTTAAGAAGTGTAAGAAGTGCGAAGGATGGTTTTATCCCGCAGAAGATTTTTTCTATATTCATAAAGGTTGTAAAGATGGCCTACGTCCGGAATGCAAACAATGCAGAATCAATAAAGTTAAAGAATTTTACCAAGAAAACAATGAGAAAATATTAGAACAAAAGAAAGAATATCATATTAAAAACAGTTGTAGGATAAATATTATAAAAAAAGAATACAACAGTTTGAACGCTGATAAAAGATCAAAATGGGGCAAAAAATACTATATTATTAATCGGCATAGAATACGAAAAAGAGCAAAGGAATATAGCAAAAATAATCCAGAAAAAATAAGAGCATCTGCTAAAAGAAGCAAACATAAAAGGAAATCCTTAGAAAGAAAAGTGGAAGCAAATTTTTCTAACAATCAATGGGAAGTTTGTAAAAAACATTTTAATAACGGCTGTTGTTATTGTGGTAAAACTTCCTATCTACATCAAGACCATTTCTTAGCTCTTTCTAAGGGTGGGGAATATACCATAAACAATATTGTTCCTGCGTGCAGTACCTGTAATTCTAGTAAATATAATCATAACTTCTTTGAATGGTATCCGAGACAAAAGTTCTACGATAAAAAGCGAGAAGAAAAATTATTAAGTTATCTTAACTACAATAAAACAACAAAAGAACAGCAATTAGCATTCACTATTTAGTGGGTGCTTTTCTTATGCAGAAAGGCAGGTGGTGAAATAAAGTGAAACAAAAAATGACTTTATCAGAGAGAATTGGTTCAATTAAATCTGCTTTTACGGGCCTACCGCCTCAATCTAATTTACAAAATTTGGCCCAGAGTTTTACTCCAATTTATGGAGAACCTCCACGGAGAAGTACAGCACAGTGGATTAAGCTCTATAATGAGAATCCCCGTATGAATCCTGTGCATCAAATTGCTTCTGATGTAGCGACTTCTATTTTTGGATTATACCAAAAAGATGATTTAAAAAAGCAAAAAATAAAGAATAGTCCAGTAGAACAATTACTGAAACATCCAAATTCTAATTTGACGATAACAGAATATGCTCTTCTTTATATCACACAAGTCTATTTGTTATTACCATCGGGTGAGGCTTTTTGGATTAAGGAGCGTAATGGATTAGGAAAAGTTACTGAAATTTGGCCAGTACCGCCAAACTGGGTACTGCATATTCCCAGTACTTCAATACCATACTTTTCTATTTATCCACAAGGTAATGTTCAAGTACCTCCAATTTATGTCTTACCAGAAGATATTGTTTACTTCAAAAAACCAGATGTATCCAACCCATATTTGAGAGGTATTGGCCGGGCAAATGGAATAGCAGATGAAATTGAAACCGATGAATACATGGCTAAGTATGCAAAACGATTTTTCTTCAATGATGCCGTTCCTAATATGGTTATACAAATGCCGGGAGCTGACGAACCAACGGTAAATAGAGCTGAGGCAGGCTGGAATGCGAAATTTGGAGGATACAATAATAGTCATAGGACGGCTTTTGTTAATTGGGAATTAAAAGCACAAATTCTCAAAGAGACAGCCAAGGATATGGATTTTATTGAATCCAGAAAATATTTAAGAGATGTATCGAACCAGCATTTCAGTATTCCGCCTGAACTAATGGGCATATTAGAAAATTCAAACAGAAGTACTATCGATGCTGCCTATTATCTCTATACTAAAAATGTACTTCGCAAAGAGCTTAAATTTATTGATGATACATTGAATCTTCAATTAGTTCCAGAATTTGCAAAAGATCAATATCTTGAGCATGACAATGTAGTTCCAGAGGATAATGAATTCGAACTCAAGAAAGCTTCTGAAGGACTAAAGAACGGTGGCATCCTTGTAGACGAATGGCGAATTGCAAATGGTTTTCCCGAACTCCCTAATGGTAAAGGTCAGATTCTCTATACGCCACTCAATATGATTCCAACTTCGATTAACGGCAATGGAGAAACTTTACCAACCAATATCCCAGCAAGAGAACCTCCTCCTGAACCACCAAAAGGAATAAAAAAAAAGGATCTAACCCCTGAAATGAAAATCCAAATGTGGCATGTAATGGACAAGGCAGCTGTGAAAAGTGAGCGGCCTTTTATTAATGCACTGAAACGCTATTTCCAAGCACAGCAGGACCGCATAAATGGCAAGCTTTTAAAGTCAACAAAATCAATTGATGATGTCGATTGGGACGAAGAGGATGATCAATTTTATGACACATTAAATCCATTATGGTTAGCTTCGCTGACTGAAGGATTTACCACAGTCAATGCAACCTTTAGCTTTGGATTAACAGAAGACTTCATGCAACCTCTATTCTTGAAGTGGATTAGGACAAATGGGCTTGACCGGGTGAAGGATATCAATAACACCACGAAGGATAAATTGAGGTCCACATTGAGCGAAGGGATTACAAATGGCGAGGGAATTCCTAAACTCAGGGACCGGATTTCGCAAGTTTATTCTGACGCTAAAGGCTATAGGTCAACATTAATAGCTCGTACGGAAACAATTACGACCGTAAATTATGGATCATTAGATACCTATAAATCCGCTAATATCAAACAAAAGGAATGGTTATCAGAAATTGACAATCGCACAAGGGAAGCTCACGTAGAAATGAATGGTGAGGTTGTTGGCATTGATGAAACATTTAGCAATGGCGAAGATGTACCAGATGAGCCAAATTGCCGTTGTACAATTTTGCCTATCATACCGGAATAAGGAGGAATAACTGTGATTACAAATAAATTTGATATGCTCAAGCAGGAAATAGCACAAAAGGAAATGGCTCTAATAGTAGGCGGATTTCGCCAAGCACTCTTAAAACATTTCGAAGTCGTGAATGCCAATGCCACAAGACTAATTAATTCAAGATGGGGTGATGAACATGTCACTATTTAGTGAACTTGCATCCGGTTCGAGTAAATTAGTCAATTCATCAAGTGCGACAGTTAATATATTAAGTGCAACAATTGATGCAATTAAAACTATTGATATTGATACAGAAGATATTTATAGAGGGAATAAATTTTGGGCTGGAACAACTATTACTGTAGGAGCTACGACTGCAGATAATACAGTATATATCTTAGGTATTGTATCGGCTTCAATAACCCTAATGCATGACCGAAGTATACAGTCAATCTCTACGGCTGCAGTTTCATTGCAAATAGATTTATATGAAGATGTTGCAACTGTAACTAATAGTGCAAATTTAACATCGTTTTGTATGAATCGTAATTTATCAAGCGCAACTGGCACATTTACCTTGAACGATGCTCCCGCTGCGATAACTGCCGCTGGTACATTAATGCCATCAACAAATTTATTAAGGAGTACAACAAATTTTGTTTCTTCGGTTTCTATTAATTACAATTATGAAATGAAAAGTAATACAAAATATGCTTTAAAAGTTGTGAATAATGGAGCAGCAACTGCAACATTAACATTTTTATGGACATGGAGCGAATTGAGCACTTAATGAAGATATAAAATATTAATAAAAACAAGAAGCATCCTGCCAAGGGATGCATTTCTTATGTTGAAAATTAAGGAGGAAAGAAATAATGGATAAACTTACTAAAGTAATAAGTCATGAGGTCAAACAAATAGGACCTGAGTCAGACAGAGTTTTGAGATTCATTGGAAGCGACGAGAGTATTGATAGGGATAATGACATAATAGAAGCATCGGGATGGGAATTAGCTAATTATTTGAAAAATCCAGTGTTTCTATGGGCACATGATTACGACGAACCGCCAATAGGAAGGGCGGTAAATGTCACAATTGATGCGGTCGGCAAAAGACTTCTATTTGATATTAAGTTCCCAACTGCCGAGGAATATCCATTTGCAGATACTATCTACAATCTCTACAAAGGCGGTTATTTATCGGCCACCTCGGTTGGATTTATAGGTATTAAATCAAAAACCAGAGATGATGAAGCTGTTTTGGAGTTACCGGATTGGCAACGTGGGCGAATGTATATGGAACAAGAACTCTTAGAATTAAGCGCGGTTGCCGTGCCCTCAAACCCTAACGCATTGCAACAAGCTAGAAGCGCGGGGATTAATACGGATATAGTCGAGAAAAGCATGAGCAATACTAAGTCAGCAATCCCGTATAAAAAATATCCACTGGCCGATGAAGGGGCAACTTGGGATGGGCCTAAAGAAGTTGCGGCCGCATCTGTTGATGATCTAAAAATTATGTGTGCATGGGTAGATTCGGCCAATTCCGAAAACAAAGGGGCATATAAACTTCCACATCATGAACAAAGTGATAAGAAGACGGTTTGGCGAGCCGTTGCTGCTTCAATGGCGGCATTACTTGGCGCACGAGGTGGAGTTCAATTACCGGAGGCAGATCGAAAGGGCGCTTATAATCATCTTTCCAAGCATTATGATGACTTTGGGAAAACTGCTCCTGATTTTAAAAGTTACTCGGGCACAGAGTTAAAGGCAATGTTCCCTGAAATAAAACAATTTGACCTGCAAAACAATATTGGAGTATCGGAAATCATCGACGCCATAGAAGATTTAGTCGACCCAATGGATACAGAAGAATCAGGAGTTGAAGAACTTTATCCAATCAATTATCCGGACGGATATGTTATTGTTTTTAAGGGTGACGATGAGTTATTGCTTTATGATTATACTTACAATAAAACTAACGGTACTGCATCACTTGGCATAAATTCTATCCCAATCGAAGAAGTTTATTTGCCAAAATCATTTAAGCCCAAAAGAAAATCTGGTGCATCCTTATCAGCACAAAATCGAGAAACATTAACTGTAATCCATAAGCAACTTGAAGGTTGCCACAAGGACATGAAACAGTTCTTGGATGGGACAATGCCACCAGAACCTATGATGTCAGCTGGCAAAACAGTTCCAAATATTGAAGCAACCATAAAAGTTGAATTAAGTGAAGAGTTCAAACGGGCATTTGAGGAAATAAAATCTCAGATGTCTCTTTTAATTCCCAAAGATGCTCCCGAGGTTGAAATAGACCTTGATGCTATAGAGTATGTCCCTACTCCAAAATCTGCTGCAAAAGATGAACTAAATATTGAACTAGGGGTGCTCAAAAACATGATTGCGGAAATAATTAACGAACAATTACAAGGAGGAATTAATTAATGGATATCAACGAATTAAAAGCCCTTATGAGTGAGACAGTAAAAGAGCAACTTGCGCCTATTCAAGCGAAGCAAACACAGTATGAAGAGACTCAACACAAATATGCAGGCATCTTCGAGCAGCAGCAACAGCAACAACAAAACCAAGAGGAAAAGAAAGAGCCGAGCCTGACATTCACACGAGCTATTAAATGTCTAACCATAGCAAAGAATGACCCTGAAAGAGCCTTATTTATTGCTAATGGAGGCAATGGTGGATCATCTAAAGGCATGTATCCACAAGACAAGCAAGTCCAGGCATTACTCAAGCAGTTATCTGCCACAACTCCATCTGAAGGTGGTTTCCTAATTGGCGAGCAATATTCGCAGGATATTATCCCACTCTTGCTCTCTAAAACGGCGGTCATGGAACTTGGGGCCCGCCACATTCCGATGCCACGCGGAAATATCAATATCCCTAAACTTACTGGTGGCGCAACGTCTACCTATGTCGGAGAAAATCAAAACGCTACTAATTCCCAACCAAGTTTTGGCAGCATCAAAATGAACTCCAAAAAGCTTGTTACCCTTGTCCCTGTTTCCAATGATCTCATTAGGGATAGTTCCCCGGCTGCAGATATGTTGGTTCGGGATGACATGGTTAACCAAATGAAACTTAAGATTGACTATGTTGCTCTTTACGGAGAAGGCACAGCCTTTACCCCGTTGGGTATCAAAAAAGGTGTAACCACAGCCAATATATCAATTGCAACAGGTGCAGCCACCTTAACCGCCGACATCCCGGGAAGCATGATCGGTACACTTATGCAAGCTAACACCCCCATGTTTTCAGTAGGATGGATTTTTAACAGCCAAATGTGGAGTGCATTCTACAACTTAAAAACTACCACTAATCAATATATTTATCGAGCTGAAATGGACAAAGGTACCTTAAACGGATTCCCGTTCAAAGTTGTCAACCAAATTACTTCCGCAAACAGTACGGCAGGATCTACTTACTCCGATATCTTCCTTGGCGACTTCTCTGAATTTATGTTTGGTGATGAGATGTCTTTTGAGTTTTTAGCCAGCCAAGAAGCGTCGTGGTTTGACGGATCAAATTTACAATCCTCATTCAGCCTTGACCAAACTGTATTGCGTATCACTGCCAAGCACGATATGGCACTGAGACACAATACATCGTTCCTAGTTTGGAACTATCCGAATGCATAAGGGGATTAATGAGTCCCCTTTCCCATTTTAAATTTAAGGAGGAATTTCAATGCCAAGCAGACGTAAATTAATTGAACAGGTAATAGGCAAATATGCCCTAAATGGTGAAGCAATTTCCGCAGCTTCAACCTCTGCCCATGTGAGTGCAGTTATTGATCGCTTGGGTTATGAATCACTATATATTAACCTGCAACAAATCGGAGCGACTGGTCAGTTAACATCACAATATACTACTGTCCATGTTTATGATGATTCTGCCAATACGGGGGCATTTACAATCAAAAATTCTGCTACCGATACCATTTCGTCCACATTTACAACTAGCTCCGCTCAAACTGTGGGCGAGTTTGTTGACCTAGCGGGATATGAGAGATATATCAAACTCTATATAACTCCCAGTGGAGCGGTAAGCAACACCGTAACAGTTTCTCTTGCAGCCATCCTTGGCGACAGGACTTCCATTGACGAACCGGCCACTTAAGAGGTGAAATAAATGAAAAAACCAGATAAGGATAAAATGGTTAAACCTGAAAATAAGAAAAAGCCATCGAGTGAAAATATTGTATTGAAATAAGGGGCGAGAAATCGTCCCTTTTCCAAATTAAATTCTGGAGGGGGATGCGATGCCCTTAATCGACCAGGCTTTGACGACAATGAACAGTATGAGACTTTTCCTTAATATGTACACTTTAACTGCGGTAACCAGCACTGAAACCCTCATAACAGATACAGCATCTACTACCTTTAGTTTCGCCCACACCGATTTAGCGCAGAATTATTTTGGGACATTCTATCAAATTGGAGTAGCATCAGCTACAGCAACGGCTTCAGATTCAATCTCTACTGCTGTAATGACAATTGATTATTTGGCCGGAACAACTACATTTACAGCCACCAAAACAGGAGTAATAACCGTTGAAAATTACAAATATTTTGCGTGGGATTACAGCATGGACAATCTACTTGAGCGGTATATAAATGCTGCATCTCAAATGGTATCTAAGTATTGCAATCGCCTATTTATAAAGGATACCTATTCAGAATTTTATAAAGGTAATGGAAGACAAAAGTTAATCTTGAGGCAGTATCCTGTGAATCAAATTACATCAATCAAAGTCGATAGTGCTGCTTTTACCGCCGGAACAGATTATGTCACCAGTGACCAGACATATCTTGATCAGGGCATTGTGTTCAGGAATCTTGGTTGGACATGGTACGGGTACCTCACAGGGCTTGTAGGTGAACCCACGGCACCAGTGGACAATATTGAAGTGGTTTACTCTGCAGGGTATACTCTTTCACCAGAAGCATCAAAAACACTTCCTTGGGATCTCGAAGATGCTGTAATTAACATAGTAGCAAATCTTCATAGCCAACAGCAAGACAGGAGTGTCGGACTAAATCGATTAACAGAAGGTAAGCTGACCTTCATTTATGATAACTCTCCACTAATACAACGGTACGCTTACGTACTTGATGCATACAAGCGTCATATTTTTTAGAGGTGATGCTATGAAATTAGACATAACCGTAACTGTTCAAAATAAAGTTACTACTTTTGACGGAGAAGGTATACCGATTGATGTTTGGACTGCATCGCAGACCATTGAAGCATCACACAAAGAACCCCTATCTGGTGAAATGGCATTCAAGGATTATGGAATATCTTCTGCAGGAGAAATGAATTTGTTCTTTTTAAAAACATCCACTTCGGCAAAAGAAAATGGACGAATTATCGATAATGACGGAACCTACACCATATATCGGATTGAAAAATATCCTATTCATTATGAGATAATTGCTCGTCCGGTGGTGAGTTAATATGGCAGTTGAAGAATCTGTCCAGATTTCCGAAAGACTCAGGAATATTAGAACAAACACCAAAACAGCTATTGAAGAAGCACTGGTAACCAGTGCTTTAATTGTTGAAAGGGATGCAAAAATTAATGCTCCAGTCGACACGGGGCGACTCAGGGTTAGTCTGTCATACACAACAGAGGACTTTGGAACTGATAATCCTGCCGTAACAATAGGGACGAATACAGTTTATGCGGCCGCGCAAGAATTCGGAACGTCAAGAATTCCTGCACACCCATTCCTTTTTCCTGCATTTAACAACAATAAACAAAGAATCCTTAAAGAACTCGCTAAAGCCATGAGGAAAGGTGCTGGATTGTAATGCAAAATATAAAATCAACTGTTTTATCTGCACTGCAAACGGCAACCGCTCTATCAACTTTGACAGGTTTTTATTTCCAATATCCAACTGCTTTTACCAATCTTCCACTTTTAAGTTATTTTGAACTCGGGAATGTTGGAAATCTTTACGCTGATAATCAGGAGATTGGAAGCGAGATTATTTTTCAGGTCGATTTATGGGGGAAAACAAGTCTTTCGAATTATGCTTTGGCTGTGGATTCAGCTATGACGACATTGGATTTTGTTAGAATATTTGCAACCGATCTGTTCGAAGTTGACACTCAGATTTTTCATAAAAGCATGAGATTTCGCAGGGATTACAGTGACCCTAATTTCTAAGTAAAATATTTTAGTACAAATAAAAACAAACTTTAGCACTCAGAAATGGGTGTCTTTTGTCTGCGCAAATTTAAGTAAAAGGAGTGGAATTATATGTCAAGGAAGATATTAATTGGGCTCGACCAGTTTTACTATGCACTCCTAACCTCAGACACCACGGCAGGAGTTACTTATCAGACACCTGTGCCCCTACGAGGAGCCATTAAGGTATCCTACAATCCTAATTCCAATGTGGAAACACTCTTCGCTGATGATGGTGCTTATGACACTGCCGAGACTATGGGGCAAATCGATCTGGATGTCGATATGGCTGATATATCTCAGGAAGATTATGCGGCACTAGAGGGGCATACCATTGCCGGTGGAGTATTAAACGAATTGACAACTGATCAACCCGTGGATTGCGCTTTCGGGTTTAGGGCAAAACGTTCCAATGGTGGTTATTCCTATTATTGGTTTCTGAAGGGTAAATTCAATAAACCAAAGACTGATTTCCAAACCAAAGCTGATAAAATTAACTGGCAAACACCAACGATGTCATGGAAGGGTGTTGCCAGGATCTATGATGGTAGGTTTAAGTCGAGCATTAGGGATGATGCTGTGGATTATACTGCGACAATCGGTACAGCCTGGTTCACAACAGTTTACGGTACCGCTGCTGACATCACACCTCCTACACTAGCAAGCAGTATTCCATCTGCTGATAGCACCAGTGCAACTCAGACGACAAATATCACGCTTACATTTAGTGAGCCAATACTATCCAGTACTATTACAGCAGCAAATATCATGCTTATTTGTCCTACGGCTGCAGCGACAATTTCCGGTGTCCTTACGGTAACTAGTGGAATTGTAACAATGACTATATCTGCAATACTAACTGCATCAACCAGTTACAATATTATACTTGGAACAGGACTCAAGGATTATAGTGGAAATAGCCTATCCGCAGTTGAAACATTCAAATTTACAACTTCAGTATAAGGGGCTTAATAGGCCCCTTTTCCTATTTTTAAAAATGAAGGAGCGTTTTAAATGAGAAAATTACTTGCAAAAGATGCATTTAAATTAATAAAAATCATTAAAAAACTTGATCTAAAAACAGCTTTAAAAGAAATGTATTCAAGTAAAAAGGTCAAAGATAAAGATAGTAAT
>Ga0307376_10003622_pt1 | contig 14428 bp, 6 predicted proteins | sample TR2MG_FD_202536 | JGI IMG/M metagenome (GOLD analysis project Ga0307376, IMG submission 202536) | Soil microbial communities from Risofladan, Vaasa, Finland - TR-2 | ecosystem: Environmental > Terrestrial > Soil > Coastal area > Acid sulfate soil | place: Finland: Risofladan, Vaasa | collected...
TTTGTTTTATTAAGTTAGGTTTTAAAATTGGTAACTTTTCAATTTCTTCTCGTTCACAACCATATGATATAGTTTTAAGATAATTTCCAGGACTATCAGGATCATTAGTTATTATTTCTTTTTTTTCATCATTTGATACTGAACCAGGAGGACAATCTATGTAAACAGTTCTTGTAGTTGGTAAAATTGATGCTTTTGGTTTATCTGTACTATTGTCTTTTAATAAACCTAATTTTTTTAATCTAGATTCTGAAATTCCACTTTTACCATATTTTTTATATCTTTTAACAATTTCTGCATCTGTAAGAAGTTTAGAAGGTTTTATTGCAACAGGATCATATCTAAATGAATAAGAAAATGGTTTTCGATTTCCATCCATTGGTGGTACCATATCTCCTTCTTGTTGTGGTTTAATATTAGGATGTTTCCACGTAAATGGTAAACCATAATCATCAAACCCACCTCCAAACCAATCACTTGTTCCAATAAAATTTCCTTGTTTTTTTACATGTTTAGAAAATGATCTAGTTCTATTCCCAGATTTTATATCTAGTTCATGTTGTTCTTTTAAATAATCATATAAATTTCTTTTATCCCATACATTTGAATTATATTTTTTAAGACCTTCCCAACCATATTTATTTTGTTTCATCCATTTATCAAGATCTCGACTATGGTTATATAAAAATAAACTGTCTGAATAAGTAGGTTGCATAGATACAGCTTTAACACATTTAGTTCCATCCCAAAATTCTCCTGGATTACATTTTGCAGAACCACCTTCATTATAATCATCTAGCTCTTCAACTATATATCCACCTTTTACATATTTGTTTACTTGATCTTGTGTTAGTTTAGCTTCAATATATGTAGGATTTGTTCTAGCTTTTTCTTCAAGCTCTTTAATTTTTTCTCCGTATTCCATCTCTGGTGAAAATCTAGATACATATGCTGTTCTTCCATTACCCGGTTTCATACCAGACCACATACCTGCATTCCAATCAAAGTCTGCTGCCTTACCATTGCTGTCTACATAGATAGGCATACCATCTTCTCTATAATGAGAGAATGTCATAGCATGTGATGTCTTAGGGCCTTTTATATTTATAATATCTCCAGGTTGTAATAAACCCTTGTCTTTTGAATCAAAATCAGAATCAGTAGTTTTAGCAACTCTTGTAAAAGGTACTGTACCTTTATTTATCGCACTTATAAATTTATCATTAGATTCAAATGCAGTTTTAGATACATCACTAAACTCAGGTTCACACATCCAACCTGATCCTGCTGCCCACATACAATTTGCAGGATTTGACATTCCTAATCTACTAGATAATGTAGGTACACCTAAATTTTTCCAAGCTGTTGCAGCACTTATACCTGGACCTTCTTCTGGATGAACTTGATCTACTACACCCCATGCTGTATTAACTACTTCTTTTGGTAGAGCACTACCTCTGTCTAACATCTCCTGTATTTGATCCGTTTCTAAACAACGTCCATCATCTAAACATAAAGTTTCTGTTCCAGATACAACTGCACCATTTTCACCACCATCCTGATAATATTTAGCATTAGGATCAAATACTTTTCTTTTTTTAGAAGCTAATCCTTTTTTAGTTGGTTTAGGCATTCTTACTAAACCTCCTTTTTTAGCTTGTAATGGTTGTTCAGTAACTACATTTGTATTAAACTGATGAGTACCTGAATAAGGCGGTAAATATCTTCCATTAGCAAGAAGTGGTTTACCAGTATTAGACATATCTATTGTACCATTTGGTGTATTAATATCAATAGAAGATTTATTTCTAAAAGGTGAGTCATCTCTATAACCCATTTTAGAATTGTAATCAATATCTTTAGGTTTAGAAGGAGCTTTTCTTTCATTCAACTTTTTTATTGCATCGGATAATATTTTTTTATTGTAACCCATTATCTAGGAGAGTATTGATTTTTAGTATTTAATATTTTAAGAATCATATTTGTAGTTCTAGAATTCTTCTTTACTAAAGATATAAAATTAATATAATGTCTGAATTTTTTTCTTTGTAATTCATTTTTATTATAACTTAAATTATTAGAATTTAAGTTTTTTATATAACCATTTGATTCTGTAATCCAAATAAACTCTTCTGAATAATTACCTAACAAAGTTGTAGTACCTGGTATTAAAGGTCCTGTTGGAGGATAATCTGATCCCTGTGGGAATTCCCCTCTGTCTTTTGTTATATCCCAGAATTGATTAAACCTGTATTTATTTTCTTCTTTAGAAAATAATATATCTATAGAATCTGGATTTACTATTGGATATTTTAAACTAAGATTTATATCATTTTTAGGATATGTATTAAGATTGAGATAACCAGAAACTTGTTCTGTATTGTATATAACAGCATGATCAAAATTATAATCTAATATATGAAATTGATCAAAACATTGTTTCTGATCTCTTCTATAACACTCTAAAATATATTGAATACTTTTAAGTGTATTTATATTTTGACCGGTAGATATAGGTAATTCAATTTCAAAAGGATATTGAATACCATAAAAATTACAATAATCATTACAACTTTCGTTATGTTTCCAAATAGAACCACTTTTGGTTGTATGGAAATTTCCTTTTCCTGGCATATATAATTCTGGATGCCAATCATGAAAACTAATCCACATTTGATTTTTAGGATCATAACTTATTGTCCATGATGCATTTTCAAAAAATCTAGGATCTCCTAGTTTAAAACTTAACTCTCTTTCATCGTAATAAAATGAGTCTAGTTCACTATATGTTATTTTACCAATATATTCAGATTTTAATTTATAATCTTTTTTAGAAAAAAACAGTATTGAATTATCATTATCATAACTAGCAGAACAACCAATACCAGCTACAGGATTATCTATATATGGAAATTCAGGAAAATCTTCTATTAATTTATAAGGTAAAAATTGTTCAAACCACCATTTCATTGATGCTTGAGATATTTCTTGAAGACCCTCACCATAAGTAAATATTTTACCTTGATTTTGTGAAATAAAATATATACCTACAGGAGTTGATATCATAGATAATCTATCTTGAGATGATCCATATTCATATGTCCTATTTGCATTACTTGACAATTGTGGAGGCTGTGAAAATAATAAAGCATTTCCTATAGTAACTGCAGTTCCTGAACCTAATTGTAATTGATCAACACCCTGATAATAAAGTGGTGAAGCATCTTTAAATGTAATTAAAATACCTGTTTTAGCAAATGCTGTTATACCATTAATTTTATTTTGAAAATTAACTCTATTATTAGGCAAGTATGTTAACCATCCATCAGATCTATTCTCAATACTTTGTGGTAATGAATATTGAATTCTATTTGGGTAATAAACGAAACATAATTCTGATTGTTGAGGATTGTAATTTGCATTTTGTAAAACACCTTGTGTATAATATTGATTAAAAACAAATCTAGAAGAACTCAATGAATAATCATAATTATAAAAATTACCTCTTGTCAATATTTGAGGATCAGAACTAAATAAATCATTTAAGTTTGTATACTTAAATTTATCATAAAATTGTTCATAAGGAAATGTTCCTCTACCTCTAAAATCAACAAGAACTTGTGATTCAACAAAAAAATCTCTTATCCCACTTGCTGATGTATAAAAGTAAGATCTAGCTGGAAAAAAAACACCTGGATAAGAACCAGTAATATTTAAATTAGCATTAAAATTAGTATTATCTAACTTAAAATAACTATTGGGTAATAAACCTGATCCTGCAGTAGTTCCTTGTATTGTAGCTATTATATTATTTAAATTAAAGTCTGTTGGATCCCATGGTTCACTGTTTACCCAAAATCTTGGAAATGGTATCATTGGACTTAAATAATAATTATACTCATATCCATCTGGTCTATCATACAACCAATCATAAAAAAACGGCATTATATTTTTTTCAGTAAATCTATTTACATAAGTATCACCACCAAAAAAAACATCTGTTAAAGAAATAGTATTAAAAACAAATTGATTATTTCCACATGCAGGATATTGTGTTGTTGCAACATTAGCATTTTCTAATCTTTGTTCACATGGTGTACAAACTATCTGTTGAATATTAGCTAATTGACCATATTGATTTTTAATAGAATATTTTAATCCAACATAATAACTAGCAATATTACTTTTAAATGGAATTAATTTTCCTGCATCTTGATATGATAGACCTGTTCCAGGATTTTGATTTATAGCATTAGATAAAGTCATTAAACTATTATCACGACTATATGATGGATTACTTGGATCTGGAATAAAATTTGGACCTGCATTAAAACCGTTATTATACTCTAATCTTAATACAGGCATCTTAGGTCTTTTAGAATTATTAATTCTATATCTTATAGATGAACTAGTAGTTGAATTTATATATTCAGGAAATTCTTGAACTTCATCGTATACATAAATACCAGTTGCCATTACATATCTATATCTTAAAATATTTGGATTTAATAATTGATCATAATTACCATGACCTATTTGTTGTAATGCAAATTGTTTAAATGGAATTAAATTATAAACAAGTCTTGCTGTTTCTTGCATACCTTCAATAAAATAAAACAAAGCTTCACCAATTGATCCTCCTATAACTGCAAGAGCTGGTGGTAGAAGTTGACTTCCTGTATATTGTTTTTCATATGTTGGAAGAGTATATGCTCCTCCTGCTCGTAAAGTAAGACTAGCTGTATTAAAAAGACCTTCTAATACAGCACCTCCTGTAAAAAAAGCATCTGCAAATGGACCAGCTGTACCAAAATAAGTACCTAAAGCCGCATCTAACCCAGTAGCAGCTGAATTAGCTACTGTAGTCTGAAAGATTGAATATCCTGTTGGAGGAGTAGTAGTAAAAGGTCCAACGGCTGCTCCTGGAGAAATATAGTCTAATCCAGGAGTTATATTACCAGCTGGATAATTTATTTTTACTTCACCTAATAATTTTAATATAGCATTTATTAGTCCTCCTAGCAAAGCAATATATAATACATCAGTAGATAATAATTTAAATCTTGGATGGCCCAATGGTTCAATAAACTGTTGTGTTGCTAAACCACGTAGTTGACCATATACTTTTACTTCTGTTGTAGATAGATACGGATTTTTAAAAGATGTATCTGGAGAATGAAAACTAAATAAATCTTGAATATAATTTTGATTTACTTTTTCAATATCAAATGGATTAGGTGTGGATTGTCCTACAGGTCTTTTATTTAATATATACGGATCATTATATCCATAGTTATAACTCAAAATACCATTAGGGAAAGTAAATTGATTTTCAGGTGGTACAATACAATTAAATGGATAATTAGCATAAACACCTTGAATAGAATTACTTACAGGTTCTCCTTGAATCACATAGTCTCTAAAGTTATTTACCATTCCTTTAGCAATAATGCTTTTATTTCCATGTCGAGAACCTCTTAATATTTCATAACCAACAATATCAGGAATATCATTTCCATCATTATCTTTTGGAAGTATTATATTTTTAAATCTAACCCCTAATAATCTTATATAAAAATTACCATCAACATTTCTTCTAAAATGTTTATCTACTGCATTATCAGGAAATCTATGATGCCTAATTGGTTTACCACATAAATCATTTACAAATGTATTTAAATCTGTATTAAAAATTTGCCCATTACTACCAGTCCAACAATGAGCACTAGAATTCCAAATTTCATATTGATTATCTGGATATAATAATGAAGACTCCCAATAACCCATATCTCCTTTAGCTACAATTTTTCCTTCATAACCATCATTTAAATCTATAGGTAATACACTTATTCCAGTACCAGTATTGATTGTTTCAAACAATAAATTATCTCCAGGCAATGTATTTAATGGATCATTATATGTTAGATTTTCATATACACCTGGAAAATATTCTAATGGAGGTCTTCCTGGAATATGATATGAAGCAGATTTATCTCCAGTATTATACACCCATCTAATAAAAAATGAATATACTTCATCTCTTAAATAACCTGCATTTTTTCCACCATTTATATAATACGTTTCTGGGTATTCAACAGAGACCCATTCAGATCTAATAAGATTAGCTAATGGTTGATAATTAAAATCAAATCTTGACCTTGGACCTACTTTTAATAAATATCTTCCAGCATCTACTAGTTGATCAGATGTTTGATAAACAGGATTTTGTCCAAATAATTGTTTTTCATCAATTTTTGGTAATGACTCAGATATTTGATCTATAGTTATTGTTTCTTGTCGTGTAGAAAAATATCCTATTTGCAATATGCTACCATTTTGATTATTAAATCTAGCCATTACTAATTCAAATTCTTCAAAATGCTCTGAATCAGCATCAACAAAAATATCTAATGAACCTCTTTCATTTATAGTATTAAATATTGGTTGAATATAACTTAATGAAAAATAATTAGTAACACGTTGCCTATTAATTACATAAGCAATTGCAACAGCATATGATCCATTTTCAATTACACCTTCTTGTGATCCTGCTCTAATATCTATACAAGGGGTTTTAACTAAAGTTGCAAGTCTTATTGCATCACAATTTAATGTATTAACTTGATCAGTTATTACACAATCTGGATCTGGAGCACCAGGTACAGGTCTAACAGAAACTTCATTCCAAGCTACTCCTGGCCAAAGTATTATATTACCAGATATATCAACATATTGATTATTACTATTCCAAAAGTAATCATTTGGTGGCCAAGTTTTTGGATCTCCAATATTTAAATATCTATCAGGATTTAATCCATCAGCCCAATATACTTGCCACTCACAAGTATCTCTTTCTCTAGCAGCACCTGATATAAGATTATATCTACTAAAACCTAAACAAGCATCTCTTACAACAGGTCTATATCTACATTCGTCTTCTTCAAATAAACCTATCTCTGACGTTATAACAACATCTAATGCATTATACATAACAGAGTATATTAACCACTTACCTGAAAATAAATTTATACAACCTATAATATAAGGTTTTAAATTAGGTAGATCACTTCCTACACTACTACATAAAGCATTAGATGATTCATTAGATATAGTTCCAGCATCACCCTCTATTGTATTATTAACTGCATTGCGGGCATGTACCCACATACCATCTTGTAAAAAAGAAGCATCATAATCTTTATTTAATCCTTTTACAAAAGATTTAGTTTCGTCACTATTTGGAGATGATTGTTGTTTTGCCATAATTATAAAACTATTTTTTTAGGCTATCTATGAAAAGAATTATTTGGAGTATGTGATTTAAACATATCATAATATTTAGAGTACATAGCTCTTCTATTAGTTGCCCACATTTGTTCTAGTTCTCTAAAGTTTGGTGTATTTACAAGACTAAGTGCTTGATTTCTTGCAGCTCTTAATTTAGGAGCAACTAATTGTAATTTTGGTGCAACATCTTCACCATTCATATAAAGATTTTCAAGTATTCTTTCCTTTAATGCATATTCGTAATATTCATTAAGAAGTTCATGATCTGGAACAAGTAAATTTCCATGTTCATCTTCCAAAGTACTTTGATAATTTATATATACTTTTCCTGTTTCAAATGTAGTATTAAGAAATCCATTTTCAAGCCAGCCTTCATTTTTTGTATTATGATAAAGATTTGGGCAATCACATTCAATGTTTTGAGATGCTTTCATTCTTAATGGAAGCAATGAACTATAAATTCTTGTGCTACTTGAATTAATTATTTGAATTAATTCATATGCTTCATTTTTACAATTTAAAAATACACGAGGTTTAACTGATGTATCACCATAAGGATTATTTGGATCATGTGTTATACATATACCTTCTGTTCCATTAGAACAACATGGTTCATTTACCGGAGTACCACATGTATAAACTTGAGAAGGAAATTCTCTGTATGGAACTTCTTGAATATTAGTTCCACTTACATATCCATCATAACCAACATTCTCTCTATAATTTGTACAAATAAAAGCATAATTCCATGTATAAAAATTATCAGGTAGTTTTACTTTACTATGAGTAATATCTAATAATACTTCACTAGTTTGATTAATTCTTAAACCTAAATCATAATTTAACTTTCGTACTAATTTAATTAGAGTTTGAGGTTCAATCATATTCTCTAAAGCAAATGTATTCATATCAATGGATACATCTTCCAGTAATTGATCAAATGTTCTATATTTAAGTGTGTAATTAAAATTCATTATCTTAATACATTTTGACTATCATCAGAGCCATCTACAGGTACTTGAATAGACATGGTTAATTCTTTAATTATAAATTGCTCTATTTCAGAATAAAGATATTCAGGAATAGTAAATGATTGATTTTGAATAGGTAAACAAGATTCATCATCACAAGATGAAACATCATTTTCAAATATAGCTTCCATTCTAATTGCGTCCCAGTCAATATTAGGTGCATATAAATAGCCATTAAGATACCAAAAGTATGGTCTTTTATTATATTTAAATGTTGTTGATTTAGTTATAGAAACCCAAGTACCTGGATCAGTTCTAAACATTTCTATACCCCCATCTATTGAAGACACCGTACGTATAATGGGACCAAACATACCATTTAATATACTTGGTAATTTTTCTTTTGATCTTTTAAAATAACAATTAGAGTAAACCCCAACACAACCTGCTTCTACTTTATCAACATCAATAAGTTCAATATATGGAAGAACTTTAAAAATAGAACTAATTTTCATTAATCTAAATTGATTATCTTCTCTTTTAATAAGAGTTTTAGCATATTTAGTTAATAAAAAATATATATTTCTATCAGTAAGAAAAGGATCTTCCTTAACAGCTTTTAAAGTATTTCTAACTCTTGATATGGCTTCTCCAATTGTTGTCATATATCAAATTCATTATAGTTTACTAAATTTTTTGCAGTTTGTTTTAAACTGATTTCTTTGTAAACTGCTTTACTATATATTTGTTTTAATTTTTTAGTTGGTTCTATTACTCTATACATATTCCAATTTTCAGGATATACTTTAGAGACACATCTTTTAAATTCTCTACAAGCAACAAATCCCCAAAACTCTCTGTTCTTCATTTTATGTTTTGGAGCATTATTTGTAAAAAATATTTTTGCTAATTTACCATCACTTGCCCAATTTTTATTTGTTATATTTAATCCATATTCTTTAGATTTTGCAAAATCAATATTTTTCTTTTTACTTTCTTGACATGTGCCTATAAACAACCAACCAATTGATTCAGGTAGCTCTACACCATCTCTTGAATTTACAATTTTTTGATAAATAAATCGATTAAATTCTTTTATCATTTTTTTAAGTGTTGCATCCATTATATTTTTATACTGTGGATGTTTTATTTTAAATTCTTTTAAAAACTGTTTATTCAAAATACTATGCACTTCAGGTCTAAATCTTGGTGCTTTTAAATTAGGTTGTTTAAATTCCTTCATATTAATATACTAAAAATAATTGACATTAACAAATGTAAGTAAAAAACAAAACCCCCACAAGTGTGAGGGTAATGCTTTGTTGCCACAGAAACCAACAACTGTAACTTCTTTATATACTAAATCTTCTTACAGCACGTACAAAATAACTAATATTTTTACCACTACTAGCAGCTGCTCCATTAATAAAAGTAAAATGATAAGCATTACCAATATTCTCCTCCGTAGAACTCCAATAAGTTTGAAGATCTAATTGAGCACCACCACCAACACCAAGACCTTGAGCAACTTCCCATCTGTTTTGCCATAGCTTACTTAATTCATCTACAGCAGGAAGATACCAATCTGTTTGACCTCCAGCAATACTTACATCACATAATTCAGCAGCTGTACCAACTGTTATACCTGAACCTGCTCCAGCAGCAATTAAGTTAATTGTATTAGTTTCTCCATCATAAGTACTTTCAACATTAGATATATCTACATCTATTGATGCCCATTGAGCTGGTGAACTTAAATTATTTAAGTCTACAACTATATAATTTTGTGTAGCTCCTGCTGTTGGTGTACCATTTGGTACTGTAGATAACCATCTATGTGTAATAACACCACCTTCTGCAACAACATACTGACCTACCTCATAAGTAAATGGATTACTTCCACCTGATCCTGTAATTGTTAAAGTTGTACCTGTAGTGTTTGTAATAATACCATTAGCACCTGCTATTGTTAATGCAGCTATAGGACTTCCTGCAGCTATAGCACTACCCGTATCACCCTCAAGAGTTAACCATAAACTTTGGTCAACATTAGGAGCAGTGTTTGCAATAGTAAAGTTTGGATATGTTCCAGTAATATCAATATCAGCCCCTTCATTTAACACAACTGTTTGATCAGGTGCAGAGTTAGTAATTCTAATTGCTTCTGTACCAGGTACAGTACTTGCATTAAGAGTGATACCTGTTCCTGCTACAAAGTTTAATGTATCTCCTGGAGCTTGAGCTATCTGAATATTTGTAGGATCATTATCAGGTCCCCATACAAATCCTGAATCTGGATTAATTTGAGCTCTGTCAAAATCATTTGGTGGAATTACTGAACCTGGTACAACTGAAGCTCCAGTTACATGACCAAAGGTATCAAATGTAAAAAAGATATCTTGGATGAAACTATTACCAGAGTTATCACTACTTAAGTTAGCTACACTTGATGTATCTTCATGAGATACAGTAACAGCACTTGTAATAGGATTTACTGCTACATCAATACCTGGTCCAGCAAAAAATGATGATGCAATAGTTTGTGCAATAATAATATCAAAGTAAGCTTGTAATGCAGGTATATCAACTGATACTGTGTATGTAGTTACATTACTTACAGTTGCTGGTACAACGTCAATATACTCTGATCCCACAACTACTGTTACAGGACCAACAGTATTACAGATATAGTTTACTAATTTAGTAATTACTGTATCTAGATAATCGTATCTACTAATTACTGTAGTTGTATTACAAGTTATATCAGTACCTGTATATACAATACAAGCTGCATTAAATACTTCTGAACATGCAGGTGGACAAGGTGCAGTTACAGTGTAACTGTTTGTACATCCGCAGTTTTGATTACATGTGTGAGTTGCCATTTTATTTTTATTTAATTAATTTATATATATTTAAAGTTATGGTGGAATACATTCATATGATTTTATATCAGTAGTACAAGGATCTACATAAGCCATAAGACCATCTAATCTAAATATAAAACCTCCTAAGTTATTGGTTCTAGCAGCATCAAAATCAGGAGTTGCTAAATCAATTAGGAATGGCCATTGGGAACCTGTGTAACCTGGCCCAAGTGTATTATAAAATGAATCATAATGCAAAGCACTTGATAAAGGAATAAGTTGTGATCCTGTCCAAACTGTTGGAGTAATTCCTGTAGCAATAAAAGTTTGGTTATCGGCATTTAATAATGCTCCAATATTTGTAAAATCATCACCAGGAGTATAGTTTATTATTCTATATAATTCACCAATTACTATACCACTTCCAAGTAAACCTATTATAGGCGCCTGGGAAAGACTCATGTTTCCATCAATTTGTCTTACATGATTTCTTTGATTGATAATCCAAGATCTTAGAGTAAAATTACTTGTTAATCCGTTTAGCAAAGAAGATCCAATAAATGGTGCTAGATCCGTTAGTTCTTGTTCAATAACATTTAATGAAGAAAGTCTTAATGTTTTATTTGGAAGTATTGTTACATTTATTGCTGCAGTTAATTGTATAGCACCTGTAATACCGCTTCCTACAAATGTTTCCACATCTAGTTTTCTGGTTGCTACTAATTGCGGAACTGAATATGAACTATCTAAATTTGTTCCTGCATCAAGAACAGTAGCGGGAATTACAGAAGCGGCTCCTACACCAGTATTATTAAATAAAATTCTTGACTCTGCATCATATATAACACCGCCAGCTCCTACATAAGGATTTGCTCTATATACATTATTATATGTATTGGCTCCTGTTAAAAGAACTGGTGCTCCTGCTCCATTGTTTATTGGAACATAAACAGCTCCTCTAAAATGAATTTGATTTCCTATTCTTCTACATTGAGGTTTATCAGATGCCATTGCTCCTGTATAAAAAGCAAAACCATCTAAATCTTTCCAACCTGTATCTTGTATGTTAGCCGTTAGTACACCTCCTGTATAATTTAAATCAATTGAATTTGTATCTTGAACAGTCAATGATATATTATCAACTGCATTATAAACATCACAAAGTGCAACCCAAATATTATTAATTGCATCTGCAACTGTATTGTAAGATGCTGACTGAATCCAATTTGGATTAGTTAAAAAAGGTGTACCTGTAGTAAGTTGCAAATCAGTATCTAAAATACAAATTGATTGAACAGCATTACTTAATTCAGTCGTTGTTCCTGTAGTAGCATAGAAGTCACACCAAACATTATTTATAAATTCTTGTAAAATAATATTTATAAATTGAGTTCCAGTTAATGTACCAATTTGACAAGCTAATGTAAATGAAGGAATAACAAATGATGGTGGTGTAGCTTCTTCTAATATTGTAACTCTAATATTTAAATTATCTATTTCTATTTGTAGGTTGGTAATAATATCAATAATAGAACAAATTTTATTTGCAAGAAACTGAACATAATCAAGTAGTTGCATTGTAGCCGGTAAATTAGAATCTTGTTCTCTTAAACAAGGAGCAACAGTAACTACACAATCTGGACAAGCTGGCTCATCTTTTGTTCCATCTGGATTTATATTATTTAACTCACAAATTTTATCAATAAGCAATTGAATAAGAGCTTGAAAATCTTTTGGTCCACAACTTGTTACACCAAGACATGTAAGATCATAATTATCTACATTAGTTTGATCTAAAAGAGTACATAATTCTTCAGCCATTTTGGCCATTACATCAGATATAGTATCACCCGTACATAAATTAATACAATCTAATGTAGGTCCTTGCCATATCACACAATTAGATGATACAGGAGAACAAGGTCTATTATCTAAATTTAAAGGTTTCATATTCTTATCTATTTATAATATACAAATTAATTTCCACAATTGCAAGTAGAATATGTTTTTCCTGAATTACAAGAACATGGACAACTTGGACAATTGTAATTTGGATCTTTTAAAGCTTGTAGATCTATTAATTCTTTTTGTATCAACCATCTATCATCTTCATCAGGACAACAGTTAGTAATGCCATATCTTTTTTCAAGAACTATCTTATACATGATATCTGCAAAATTGCATGTAATTTCATCATATTTTGCAGGTGTGCATATAGGTGTATTATATCCAGGTCTTACAGTTCTATTGTTTTTAAATACAGGTGGTGGACAAAGTCCATGTTGACAATTACCAAAATATTGAATATGATCAGTACAAACAAAATCTGATGGCACAGTTGGTATAGGACAAAGTGTAGTTGTATAAGTATAAGAAGAGATTGAATCAGTAACAAAAACTCCAATAGGGCAATCTGGAGAGTCACATAGTGAAGCTATAGGAACTCTTGTTAAGTCAATAGATAAATCCCAACATTGAGTTTCTATATTAAAGTTTATTTCCCAATCACGAAATATTCCAAGATCTGATGTATAAACAGGATTTCCATTAACATCATAAGAAGCTATATAAAACAGTCCACTTATATCTTCTCCCTGACCAAGAACATTAAGAACAACACAATCACAGTAAATTGGTGGAGTAGTTACTACAGACCATTGTAAAAGACATATTCTATCACTAGTTTGACCTGACTCAAGTATTATTTCAAAACTGTTATATTCACAATCTAAATAAGCATATCTTTTTGTTTCTGTAGAATAATTAGTAATTGTGCTACATTGACATGGTAAATCAATACAATCACCACAAGTTTCATATTCTTCTACAACAATAACATTTTCTACACTATCTAAATTATCATAGTCTACTAAAATTGCAACACTAAAACATAAATCACAATTTTTTATTTTTATAACTGATCCTATCTGTTCTGATAAATCTGTACTAGTATAAATAATATTAAGCGGATTAGAACAATCTGTAAGTTCATATATAACAGATAAACAAATAGAACATGTTTTGAATGATGCATCTACTGTAATAAGTGTAGTTGAGGGTGGTACATAATCTATTTCCGTAATTGTCCAACATCCACAATCATCTCTAATTACAAGTCCAACATATGCTGATAAATCTTGAGTAGTGTATTGTACTTCATATATCTTCTCACAGTTCTGAAGTTTATAAGCTACATATGGTACACAACTAGGACAATCTTCAAATTCTTGAATAACAGTAACATCTACTGGACATTCACACGGACCTGGGCATTTTTCTGTTTCAATATTTGTCCAAGAAACT
>Ga0307376_10003623_pt1 | contig 14426 bp, 12 predicted proteins | sample TR2MG_FD_202536 | JGI IMG/M metagenome (GOLD analysis project Ga0307376, IMG submission 202536) | Soil microbial communities from Risofladan, Vaasa, Finland - TR-2 | ecosystem: Environmental > Terrestrial > Soil > Coastal area > Acid sulfate soil | place: Finland: Risofladan, Vaasa | collected...
AGGCGCCGGTAAGGGTATTGCAAGTAAAGGAACTACAGGTTCAGTACCGGCCGGTACGGGTGCTGCGTCTGTTTACAATCAAAACGCAGGCGCTTTGCTTCCGGGGCAGGATGCGTTTAACTATGACCCATACAGAGGCACAGCCGGCATATTCAAAAAATACGGCGGAGCATAAGGAAACATCATGGCAGCATTTCCAGGGATAAGCGATTTCGTCCAAGCCGTTACCAGTGGTGGCGGTGGTATTCAGCAGGCCGGGTACGATGCAACAACAGAACGCTTGATAAAGCAACGGTCAGCGCAAGCCCAACTGGATAAGCGTCTTGAAGATGCTGCTTTGGCGAAGGATATTAATGTGCAGCGGGGGAATTTTTTACAGTCTATTCCGGATCTGCAACAACGGGGTGCTGCTGGTGCCAATTCCGGTGCTGCTGCTAACTGGCTTAACGCACAAAAAGCACAGCAAGAGGGAGAGAAAACCGATGTGCTTAAAAGGCTCATAGGCTCTGTTTACGGCGCAATTGATGCCGGAAAGCCGATACCATCAGAAGAACTTAATGCACTGAACGCAATACTGTCCGGCAAACTCTTAGGTCCGGGCAATGTACAGACTGAGGACCAGGCCAGCGCACTTATCGACAAAAACCAAACAGCGTCAGATTTCAACGTGGCGCGGACTGAAGCAGTTGATGACAAGCTGCCGGAACAACTATTGGCACTTCAGGCTTTGACCGGCCAGCGTAATGCTGCAGCCACAAAATCTGCTACAGCAGACGCGACAAAGCCTATTGCGCTTGAGAATCCGTCAGATGAACAAAGGAATTTGCTGTATGGTCCGGACACTGAAGAACCAGGTCGGTTTTACGGTACAAACACAGTTCCCGGAGAGGATCTATTCCCTGCTTTTGAGGCATGGCGTACTCAACAGGCAATCGCTGGAAATGACGTTGGGGATGGCGGCGTTGCTGTGCAAAAATTCTTGGAGTCACAAAATGGGGTGGCTTCTGTTCCGCCTGTCCCGGTTGCCGGCGCGGGAGAAGCACCAGCACCGATTGCTTCGCCTGCTGCGCCAGAAGACGTAGATGCTTGGATAGCAAGAGCGCAACAGGCACTTAAAGATAGTCCAGAAAGATATGATGAGATAATTGCTGACTTAAAGGCGAGAGGTATTGAGGTAGAGTAATGGCCGCTTCTAAGGAAGAAATTGACGCGGTATTCTCTAAATACGATCCGAAGCCTATAGCAAGGGCCACTCCGGAAGAAATTGACGCAGTATTTGCTAAATATAATCCTGTTAAAGCTGAAGAACCCGGCTTTCTGGATACGGTTGGGACTTCAGTGCAACGTGGTGTTGCACGACTTGGATTTACGGGAAGTCATATTCCTGAAGCCTTGGCTTTGGAAAAATCAAGACAAGCTAGTGCTGGTTTTTCCGATCTGATTCCAACTAATTTTACTGAGTTGGTTGCAAGCACCTCGCCGGCCAGTGTTGCCGGTAACGTGCTGCCAAAATTCCTTAAACAATTAGCCCTATCTATGGGCAATAACCGGGAAGAAGCAATATCGTCTGGAAATGAAGCTGCTGCGTCCTTGGCTGCTGGTAATGTGGATCTGCAAAAGAAACTAGCAACATTACCAGGCAAGGACGTAACCCAACGAGTCAATGAATCGGAAACATTTGGCGCTGGTTTCAAGGAATTTGCCAGTGATCCTATTGGGGTTTTGGCTGATATTGGGCCAGAATCATTGGTTCAGATCGCGCCAGCCCTGGCCGGTGGCTTTGCCAGCAAAAGTCCAACTGTGGGTGCTGCTCTGCTTGGTGGTTCATCCTTTACGACTGAAACCATTTCAGGTCTTACCGATTATCTTGGACGCAATGGCGTTGATATAACTGATGCTGATGCCGTAACAAAAGCCCTGCAAGATCCAGAAACACTTTCTAAAGCAATGGACTTTGCCACAACCAGGGGTGGAATCATTGGTTCCGTGGACGCGGCAACAGGCGGTCTAGCCTCGCTAAATCCATTAACCAAAGTAGTAAAAAACAAGGCTGTTAGTGAAGCCCTTAATGCACTGGTAGCACAGCCTATTGCACAGGGGGCCGCTGGTGGCGCCGGGGAAGCTGCTGCAAGCCTAGCCACTACCGGGGAAGTTGAGCCAGGAGCGGTGCTTCTTGAGGCTTTCGGAGAGTTGGTAGGAACGCCGGCTGAAGTGATAGCGCAAGGTCGAAAACGGTTTAGTAAGGGTTCTGAACCAGCGCCTATAGTGCCGCCAGTACCGCCAGGCCCAAATGCACCGCCGGTTGCTGGCCCGAACGAATTGGATGCAGCCATTGAACAGGCTAAAGCGGCCATCGCCGGTACTGAACCTGAAGTGGTAGCACCTGAACCTGCACCTGCACCAGTGACACCAGCCGAAGCCGAACAGGTTGCCCAAGTCGTTGTAGAGGGGGTTCCAGGGGCCAAGCCAGAAGCCGTAGAACAAGCCGTGGCTGCAGCATTGCCTGAAGCTGATCCGGAAGTCGTGGCACAGGCGGTTGACAGCGTGATTAACCCTGAGAAGCCGGCTGAAACCAAGGCGGAACCCGCACCAGAGTTGACCACCACCATGAAGCCGGCTGACTTGCCGCAAGAATTTAATCAGGCAGGATTAAGCGGTTTCCGGGAACTGGTAGAGTTTGTTTCATCGACCCTTTATGGCAACAATGTTGAGAGTATGAAATTCGACATTGATGAAAATGGGAACAAAATAATTTATGTGAAAGCCAGTGAATTCAATGGTAAAGGACCGGATTATTCGCAAAAGATTGTAATCAAACCCGGTGACACTAGTATTGGTCTTGGTGACAACATTACCCATGCAGAATTTGATGCGGCAAAAGGGGTTGACATAAGGCTTTCCAGAAAAGATGGCAAGGCTAAAAATGTCGTTTCAAATATCTTTAGTCCAATTACCGAAGCACCAAAGCCTGAACCAGCACCAGAGGCTCCCTTGCCGGAACGTGTTACCGAAACCATACCAGATTCAGCTTATGATGAAGTGGCGCCGGCAACACCAGAAGCGGCCAAGGTCGAGCCGGAAAAACTGCACCAAGCGTTTGAACTGGACAACAAATTGCAGGCGGTAAAAATGTCTGATGGATCATTTTTGGTCAGAACCCGGCCTTTGACCAGTATTCCTTGGTCTGCTGTTCAGTGGGAGTCTCGCAAGGAACTGAATACTGCGGGCATGAATCCCATGCAAAAACCAAGCGGGGTTATAAAGATCCCCGGATTGCCGCCGTTCAAGATTAACGAGAAGTATGAGCAGGAAAAAATATCACGCGGTCCTAAAGACCTGATATTTGATTTGGCGACCGGGCCGAAACTGAATCTGGATGCCTTTGTCAGTCAGTTGGGCCTTGATCCTGCTGATGTAGCCGGCAGGCGCGCCGGATATGGGCGGCTGGATGGTCTAATGACCAAAGAAGGCGGATTGACACCGGATGGCCTTGTTGAATGGATGAGCGAGAGCGGTGAATACCTTGTCGAAGGAAAAGACGAACTTACGCCGGATGCAGCCTACGCAAAATTGCAGCAAGCCTTGGGTGGTGATCGGGTTGTAGCCGCATCATTGCAGGCAGAAGAAGACGCTTTTCAAAATGCCGAGTACGAAGCCAATCGTGAAGCGCAACTGGAATCCGAAGGTACTGTTGAAGAAAACCAGGATGCTTGGCTTGAAGGTTTTGAAGATGATCCGGGACTGAGTGATAGCGAATTTGACACACTGGTAAATGATCGTTGGGAGAAAACAAATGTTATCGAAGGAACAGTACCTCAAGATGGCGCGCAAGGGTCGAGCGTACCGGAAGCAGCAGTTAGCGAACCAGCCGCCGCAAAGCCCGAGCCATCCGAGCCAGAACCAGCGCGCGCGCCAGAACAAGCCGAACCTGAAAGTAGTACGGTAGAACAACCGGCGCCAAAGACGACTGAAAAGCCGGCGACAACCGAACCAGAAGAACGTACCACTTCAACCAAAAACGCCAAGGTTGAAGAAGAACGGGCAGACCGTGGAGCGGCTGAAATACTCCGTGAGGCCACCATAAGCAATCCGGAAACCATTGCGGCCGCACAGCAGGCCATGAAGGAAGATCCTGACCTTGCCGCCGACATAGTTCACCGTTTGAATAACACACTCAGCGAAGAAATATCCGTGCTGGATGAAGCGGTCATGCTGGTGCATAAAGTTCAGATCATGAATGAGCGCGCAAGGGCTGGCGACCGCGTTGGTAATGAGAACCTGACGGAAGATCAACGGGCATTAGCGCGTGAAAAATGGGCTGCACTGGAAACCCAACTGGAAGAAATCGACCAGGCTACTCGCCGGTCTGGTGCTATTTGGGGTCGCTTTGGTCAATTCCGGTCCAGGCTGATCCGTGAAGACTTCTCTTTTGCTGCAATGGAACGCCGGGCCAAGGCTACACGAGGTGCCAAAGGCGAATGGACCGTTGAAGATTCCAACAAGATCCGTGAACAAGCGGACAAGATTGCCGCCATGACCAAGCGCCAAGAGGAAATGGCGCAAGAGATTCAAGACATTAAGGACCGGGCGCAAGCTGAAGTGCTGATGGATCTGATTGGGCAGAAATTTGAAGGACGAAACGCACCAAAGAAGACAACTAAGAATTTCGTAAAGAAGCTGAACCAACAGGCCGATGAATCGCGCAAATGGCTCAGAGGTAATTTCGGTCAGACGAACGAAGGCATTACAACCAGCGTACAAGCTATGTTCCATATAGTGCGTATCGGTGCTTCCCATATCGTCAATGGCGCGGTGAAATTTGTCGATTGGGTTTCCGCTATGAAAGCCGACCTGGGCAACGAAACGTGGAGCCAGATTGAAGACGAAGCAGATAGTATCTTTGCCGAAGCCAAAGGACTGTCAGAATCCGAAGCAATCGAAACTGGACAGCGCATTGCTGCAGACATTATTGCCAAAGCCCAAGCAGAATCAATGGCCGGGCAACAACTGTCGCACAGGACTGTCTACGACCTTGCCAGGGCGCATATACTGCAAAATGTTCCCCGCGATGAAGTTATGGCAGCGGTACACAGAGACTTGGAGCCGTTTTTTGAGAATCTGACGGAAGAAGATGTGCGGTATGCCTTTTCCCAATATGGGCAAACCATATTGCCAAGCAAATTGGCTGACAAAATTGTGTTGGCTGAACTGCGTAATCTGGTGCGGATACAACTTAGTATTGATCGTTTGTACGCCGGACTCCCTGCTAAAAAGACCGGACTGCAGCGCGCTAAGGCGACAAAAGATATACGCGACCTGGAAGCCGTATTAAATGCGCTGATGAAAGAGCGCGAACTGCGTAATCCTGAAGTGTCTCCGGAAAATCTGGCTGGCGTAAATGAAAGGCGGTTGACTGCTCTGAAAAATCGGATTGCTGACTTGGAAGAAGAACTCCGAAGCGGCAAAAAGAAACCTGCATCAAAGGTTGTACCAGACACGCCCGAGGTTGCTGCAAAGCGCAAAGAACGGGATGAAGTACAAGCCAAACTGGACGCTATTGAACGCGCTAAAAACCCGCCAAAGACTGAACAGGAACGGAAGATTGATGCGCGGATAAAAGATTTGGATAAGCAGATCGCCGCGTTGGAAGCTGAATTGAAGACCGGCCAGAAGGCTCCGGGTAAGAAGCCGGGCGTAGTCACAGCGGAAATCACTGCCCTGATCGCGCGCCGGGACAAGTTGCGCAAGACATTAGACGCGGTTGAAAAGGCTAAAAAGCCGGTCAAGACCAAGGAAGAAATTGTCAATGAAGCCAGAATAACTCGGCTGGAAAAGCAGATAAAGGAACTGAATGAGGAAATCGCAACTGGTCAGAAAAAAGCCAAGGCAGCAGTTACCCCGCAAACGGCTGAAGTAGAAGCCATTACCAAACTGCGTGATGCACTGAAAGACAAGCTGCGCGAGATTGAAGAAGCCAAAAACCCGCCGGAAACAACCGATGAAAAATACAACCGGGTTCGAGGCAATCAGTTACGCCGGGATCTGGCGGAAGTACGCGCGCGTAGAAAAGCGGGTGACTATGCCCGGCGCCCAAGGCCGGTACAGCCCGAACTGACTAAGGCAAATCAGCAAATAGCGGTGGATCTGGCAAAAGAGAAAATGGCGTTTCTGCAAGAGCGCATGGCGGAAGAAATTGCAAATGGAAAACCGGGCGCAAAAATTGGGAATGTCATATTGCACATTATTAGCTTGCAACGATCAATCATGACCTCTTATGACGATTCTGGCGTTTTAAGACAGGGTGGTGCTGCTGCTTTTGCTCATCCAATTCTAGCGGCCAAGGCAGTAAGAAAATCATTTAAGGCCATTACAAAACGTGGCGCACATGCCATTGAAGAAGATATAAAAGCCGATAAAAACTATGCCTTGTCACTGAAAGCCAAGTTGGAGATTATGGCTTTAATGGACGTTCGACAAGAAAAAATGGAAGAACTTTTCCGTTCAAAGTACCAAAGATACTTTCCTGGTGTGCCTCTTTCTGGCCGACTGTTTGTGACATTTTTGAACGTATTGCGAATGGAGTTGTTCAACCAGGGAGTGGAGTATTACGGCCATCGTGGAGTCTTGAGTCTGGAACGTGCAAAGGATATTGCGAACGGTATAAACGTAATGACCGGGCGCGGGGTTATTGGTACGCGCAAAAATAACTTGAACGGGAAGCTGCTTACGTTGCTGGCGTTTGCTCCGAAGTGGACTGCAAGCCGGTTCAACCTTCTGTTCGGTCAACCGTTTTACAGTGGCGATAAAATCACGCGGATTTACTTTGCCAAGGAATACGCCCGGATGATTGGCGGGTGGTTGTTCTTTCATACCCTGCTGGCTTTAGCCTTCAGTGATGAAGATGATGAACCTACGTCATGGAACCTAACAAACAGCAATTTTGGCAAGGTCAGGGTTGGCAATACCAGGCTGGATGCCACTGCCGGCATGAGTACGGCAATGGTATTTATGGCGCGCATGATAAGCGGCTGGAAACAGCAGCAGAACGGGTTGTATGTGCCGATAAGGAATAATTTGCGTTTGGACCTGGAAGGTACTGACCCTAATGCTGTTGTGCCTTACAGGGGCGATACAGGAGCTAGTGTTGCTGGTGATTTTGCGCGAACGAAAGCTGCTCCGCCGATTAGTTTTTTGGTTAATACAATTTCCGGTGAAGATCCAGTAGGCAATCCGATCACGCCGTTAGAGTCTGCCTTGAACATGGTTACGCCACTATCGGTCAATGACTTTAGAGAAGCCATGCAAGAGCATGGGTTTAGCAAAACTGCTGCTTTACAAGCTGCGGCTACCTTCGGAGTGAGTATGCAGACCTACGGGGACCATGTGAGCCAGAACAGCGGAAAAAAAACGCGGCCTCGTAGGAAGCCGCGTCCGCGTGTCGAACGGCCTAGAAGGAAGCGTTAAAAGTCGGGTTCTTGTCCTGCGTACTCAACTGGGGTTTCCTGGGGCCAGTCTTCTTCCTGGGTGACTTCTTCGGCATCCTGGGGCGGCTCATAGCGAGTTGTTTCCCGGGGATCCGGCTTGACTAGCCGCACATGGGCCTGAACGTCCTGGGCGATCTTTGAGACTGCCGGCGCCTTATTCATATCAAACTGCTCGTTGTCACGGTCGATGATTTCCTTTATGTCATCTGGCAGTGGTAATTGCTTGAATAGACGTTTGGCCGGCGCCTTGCGCTGCATTTCCGATTCCCAAATTGTCCAGACGTTAGCGTTGGGGTTTTTACTGGCTTGACGTACCTTTGTCAATTCCTGCAGGTCCATGACTTCTCTGCCTATAACTTCGCCAGTGTTCAGTAAGAAGGCAATCGCATACGCACCAACAACTGCGCCCCGGTCACTGAAGATGTTTGGCTTGTGTATCAGGCGTGGCGTATCACCTTGCTCGTAGATAAACCGTCCGTCTTCAAGGTCTTTCTCGCAGACCAATTCAGCCCGAAGGCCAATGCCATGTTTGGTCAGGATCTTCCGCAATCCACCGATCATGGGTTGCCATTGAACCTTTTTGATCCATACGTCCTTACCATCCACTTTTATTTTGTTGCTGTAGATGCCCAAAAAACCTTCCTTACCGTCCGGAATCAGCTGGTCCTGTGCGGCCTTCTGGCAGGAGAAAAACAGGGAGGTTCTATCTGCTGCCAACAAGTCGGGATTCTCTTGTACGGCGCGAATGACAACCGCTGTGAAGCGGTCTATGTCGGTGTCTTTGTCCAGGTAGCTTTTCAGGGTAGTGAGGTTTCGCTCACTTCTGAATTGATCGTTAAATAGTGCGATTTCTTTATTCATGATTATCCTTGTATGTAATCAATCAGATCCTCTACACCATTCAAGTGTGAGGTTGGTTTCGGGTTGCCTTTGTTCTTCGGGTAGAACTTTCCGCTGGTCGGCCAGAACGATATTTCCCGGCCTTCGGGTTCGACAATCAACTGACTGCCGTGTTTGATGGTCTTGAATTTTATGCCTTCTTCACGAAGGCGCTGTGCTGCGTGGTGGATTTTGTTCATGCGTTGACTCCTACTGCATAATCCTTGTGAATAATACCTCGCGTCCTACTACCAACAACACAAGGGCTTACATAGGTTGATGTTCCGTTTTGGAAGGTTCTGATATGGCCTCTGCGTAAATGGATTCTTGGAGACTTGTGCTTTCGTCCTGTTGAATCGGAAATGTTTACTATTTGATCTTCGTTTTTAACTTCCAAGACTTTATAAGCATACAAAGGTGTTTTTCTTTTTTTACTCCTAGCTTTATTTAAATGTTTTGGTGCTGGAATATCCTTGATGTAAACATTTTTACATCGCAAAAAAGAGAACGTCTGCATAAGAGTTAGAGTATAGGAGTTACAGATCATTGTCTTGCTAATAACTCTGCCTTTGTCTGTGAGCAAGTCAGGGAAAAAACGCTTAAAGTAATCTGGAAAAATTGTCCTGATCTTTGGGGCCATTTCGTCAAATCCTGTTGGTGGCCCATCCGTAACTTCTATCTGGAAAGGAAATAACAGGAAAGGGTAGTTTGGCCCGTTTTTTTCTAGGGGGATTATCAGTTTTCTTTTATCATCATCGTCTGCTTCGATGCAAATAAGGATGGTTTTCGATCTACCAAAATTTTTGTTATCTTCATCTTCATTTTTGCCTATTTTGAAGTATTCAAAAGCGCAACACTGATACGGAAACGCCCAACTTTCCAACTCATAATCAGTTATCTCTACGGTTTCATAGTCAGGATCAAGATTAGATTCCTGTAAATACCGATCAAATACTTCATGGTGCAGCTTAGATTGCTCTGGTTGGTTGTGTATTATCCGGTCATAAAACAACCCATTCTCAGGTAACGAAAATTTTATTGCGTTTTTTAGCAAGTAGATAACCCAAAGAACTATTTTTGAATCACTCTCGCTAAATACGTTACTAGATAATTGTAATTCCAAATCATCAATAGCATGAGTACAGAAATGTCCTGGTTGCATGTTTCATTCCTTCGCCCAAGCCGGATAATCCAGCGTTTCAATGTCGGTGTCATAAGCCGGCCAGCAGTCAGTAGCAAGGCACTCTGCAGCGATGCGTAACTGCTGCTGGTACACTGATCGCGCCCGACTGATGGCTGAGTCGGTCGATTGATACAGTTTGACAGCATACGGTGGTTCTTTCTCAAAAGCCGCGAACAGGAACAGGTCAATTTTACCCCATCCGGACAATTCGATAACGTCCCGGTAAAACGCATCCTGGTTGAAGTAGCCGTAGTTGTAGCTGGCCTTGGCAAATGCCGTTGGCCTTGCGTCCTCACAGCTTTTAATGTCAATCGCCACTGTATAGCCATTGATGCTGTTTATCATGTCTGGTCGGCAACGTAACCGAACGCCGGTATCAGGATCCACTGCAATGAATGTACGCTCTGCCATGCCGCCTTCCATGAAGCCGCGCAACTCGGGGTGACTGCGAATACTGTTGGCAATCTTCTGATACTTGATCTGGTCTTCGTACTTGATGATGGTCTTATTACCGTACTGGATATTGAATTCATCCCAATAAATGATGGACCGGATGGATTCTTCACTTGGGTTCTTGGCGTTGATCTGCGTGACGCTCGGCTTCTTGGGTGCATCTTCCGGCACCACGACAAATTTGGAATTGAAGTTGTCTGGTTCCAGTATCGCGGTGTGCAAAATTCGACCGGCAATCAAAACGGGGGTGGGTTCCTTCTCAATACGTTCCGGGTCCAGCCTGGCCGCATAATAGTGTGCCGGCGACTGAGCAATCAGCTTCGTATCGGTGTTGCTGATTTCCAATAGCTGGTGATAATCGTCTTCTGGTATTTGGTGGATTCCGGGTGCAAGGTCGGTCATTATGTGGCTCCTGGGTGTGTTGACAAGTTGTCACCATGAATGATATTTCATTTGTGTCGTGTTGACAAGGGGGCGTACAATAAAATCTCAACTCACAGCAAACGGGTAAAAAGAAATGAAACAATCACCAGCCGATGTAGTCATTGAAGAACTCGGGGTGCGGCCGCTTGCGCGCGCCCTGAAGATTCATCCGTCTGCACCGATTAAATGGCGCAAACGGCATAACGGCTCGGTGCCGCATTACCATCACAAAAGGATTATTGAACTAGCGGAAGGCCGGATTACGACTAATGATTTGGTGTATGGGCGATGAAGAAACAAGACCAAGAGATTATAGTGGAAGCGTTAATTTGCCAAGTTAGATGCCGTGAAAAGCAAATAATAAAAGGAGAAGAAAGAAACGAACGTTTATTTGAAGAATATTCACTAATAGTTCGGGCGGTTGCTTCAGTTGATGAATCGTGCGTTGATCTTGTTGTGCGTAAATTAGCCGAAACAGACTCCAAAGAAGCGCGGGACACTATGGAGTTTTTGCGCGATGTGGCTTCCGAAAAAGGAACCTGGTTAGACTCTAATGATTTCGCTCTACCCCTTCCAAGATAAGCTAGTAAACCAGCTACGCGGTGCAATCCGGAAGGGCCATAAACGTATCCTTCTGGTTAGCCCAACCGGGTCTGGTAAGACGGTCATGTTTGCGTACCTTGTAAGCCGCATGGCATCCAAGGGTGTTCGCAGTAACATCATGGTTCACCGGCAAGAGTTGCTGGAACAGGTTGGCGCCACCCTGGATAACTTCAACGCCGAACACAGCTATATTGCCGCATCCGAAGACTACGACCCCGAACCATTAACCCATGTGTCCAGCGTGTTCAGTCTGGTTCGCCGGCTGAAGAAAACCCCCGTACCAAAGTATGCCATTAATGACGAGGCGCACCATTGCATTGATGGATCCACCTGGGCGAATTGCCTGGATCATTGGCAGCAGATCAATCCCGGCTTGATTACCATTGGTGTGACTGCGACCCCTACCAGGCTGTCCGGCGAAGGCTTGGGCAAGCGTTTCGATACCATGATTGTCGGGCCTGGGGTTGGTGAACTGATTGCTGATGGCTACCTGTCCCGGTACAAAATCTTCGCGCCACCACAACAGCTTGACACCAGTAGCTTGCACATGCGCGGTGGTGACTACGCAAAAGACGAAGTGGAAGGTCTGGTCAACAAGCCTTCCATTACCGGCAATGCCGTGGCTCACTATCGCAAGTATTTGAACGGGGCGCCGGCCGTGGCGTTTTGTGTGTCGCGTAAACACGCGCATCAAGTGGCCGAAGACTTCCAAGCTGCAGGCTTCAGATCCGCCTGTATTGATGGCACGATGAAAAAGCAGGACCGGAAGCAAATGGTTACTGACTTTGGCAATGGGCAGTTGAATGTAATGACTTCCTGCCAGCTAATCAATGAAGGATTTGATTGCCCTGGAATGTTTGGCGCAATCCTGCTGAGTCCGACTGAAAGCGAGGCCAAGTGCCTGCAGGAGTACGGACGCACCTTGCGGAAATATCCCGGCAAGGAGTTTGCTTATATTTTGGATCATGTGGGTAATAGCGCGCGCCACGGTCTGCCCTGTGACTTGCGCGAGTGGTCACTGACCAGTGAGGCCAGGGTTAAGCGCAAACGTGATCCGGACGATATAGCTATACGCCAATGCCCGGCTTGTGGCGCCGTATCCGGGGCTGCAGCGGTGAAGTGTGGCGAGTGCGGCACAGTGTTTGAAGTCAAGCCGCGAACGATTAAAGAAGTGGAAGGCGAGTTGAAAGAAGTCGAGCGCATTGAAAAGCTGTTTGCTCGCAGGGAACAGGGCCAGGCTGAAGACATAGCTTCACTGGTGGAGTTAGGCAAAATGCGCGGCATGAAAAATCCCTATGGTTGGGCAAGGCATGTCATGGCAGCTAGAGAGAGGAAAAGGGCATGACCGAAACCCCGCGCGAAAAGAACCGCCGCGAAGCACCAAACGTGGCTGAAATCGTAGACCAGTTTGAGTCATTCTTTGGCCCGGTGAAAGTCAAAGCGGCTGAAGACTTTGTTACGGGTAAGAAGTTTGGGGTGTTTGATGATGAGCGCGGCTAGTAACCATGAGAAATTCTTATCTCACTTAGATGAAAGCGAGTCTGCTGTTGCGCGGGCTGCATCATGGTTAGAGCGTCTTGGTGAAAAAACGTGGATTCCTAAAACCACTAAAGCAAAATGTCATGCGGATTGGAAAAGCCATGCAGACAACGGCGATCTATATCTGCTCCGTAGAATAGAAGTTAAACATTTATCGGTTGATTTCACCTGTGAAAATGATTGGCCTTACAAGCCTAAATTTATTGTCTGTGCTAAACATGCTTGGGACAGGGCTGAACAAAAGCCTTGGAGATTTATCACTTTTAATCAGGCAATGACACACGCGGCTGTAATTGAAGGTGCCGCCAATCGTCCGTGGTTTGTTGAAACTCGTACTGACTCAAGATATTCAGGGCCGGAAGCGTCCCAAGATTTTTATTTTTGTCCAATGCGTTTGGTTCGCTGGTGTGTCGTTAGATGAATGAAAGTTCAATTCTAAAAAGAATTCTTCTTGCCTGCAGCAAAGGCCGGTCCCGGCTGTTCCGCAACAACGTAGGCCAGTACCAGGACAAAGCTGGAAATTGGGTCAGATATGGAGTCTGCAATCCTGGCGGATCTGATTTGATCGGCTGGACACAAGTGACCATCACGCCGGAACACGTTGGCAAAACCCTGGCGGTGTTCACGGCACTGGAAGTCAAAACGCCAAGAGGCATACTGACATTCGGCCAGCGGCGATTTTTGAGCATGGTTCATGAAGCTGGCGGCATAGCTGATGTGGTAAGATCACCAGAAGACGCACAAATTGTTATTTCGGAGGGTGTTGACAGGTAGGCGTACACTATGCAATGATGGCTCTACCTGGATCGGAGTCAAAATGCAAAATTCCTCGCCACCCGTTGTAGTCCTCGTCAATCTGACTGACGTTAATCGCGTGTTTAGTGACATAGCCGCGCGGTTGGTTCCGGGTAAAGCAGCGGTGGGCTGCTCGTCAGAACTCACAAGTGGGGGGTGCTGCTACCCCCCGCGTCCCATTAAAGTCTCATGGCGCACCGAGTATACCGAGTCGCGTGATTGCGGCAAGGCGACTGTACCCGCCGATGGTGCGCCATGAGCATTGACTTCACCACTATTCGCCAGCAAAACCCCCTGCTTGATGTTATCTCACGTTACGTTGAACTCAAGCGCGTAGGCAGTGAGTACGTGGGCCTGTGTCCATTCCACAATGACAGCAAACCATCACTGACGGTCTATAACAGCCATGACGGTCTGATGCGCTATATGTGCTTTGCTTGTGGCGCCGGATCTGAAGGCGGCGATGTGATTGACTTCGTTGCAGCTATAGAAGGCATATCAGCGCATGAGGCTTGCAAGCGATTATCTGGCGGTGAATTGCCGCAAATAGGTACGTTTGCGCCCCCGCTAAAGCCATTGCCGAATCAATCCAAGTCCTGGCGCTCTATTGTGCCGGCGCCGGATGACGCACCGAAGTACGACCCATCACAAACATTCAATCCCAAGCGTGGTGCGATAGTCAATTATCGACCAACACGCACCGATACTTATCACGATAAAGATGGAAAAATACTCTGTCATGTCGTTCGCTTAGATCTTAGCAATAGGAAAAAACTCTGCATTACCGTTACGTGGTGTGATGGTCCGGGCGATAGCTGTTGGGCAGCTAAACGCATGGATTCACCTTATCCTTTGTTGGGATTGCGTGAATTGGCGCAACGTCCAGACGATTACGTGCTACTGACTTCCGGAGAAAAGTGCCAGTCGTTTGCGGTAAAACACATGAATAAGTTTGTTCCTGTGACCTGGATGGGTGGGGATAAAGCAGTAGATTACATTGATATTCTTCCGTTGGTAGGCCGGTTTATTCTCTATTGGCCGGATGCTGATTTTTCATCAAAAAGGAG
>Ga0307376_10003626_pt1 | contig 14422 bp, 14 predicted proteins | sample TR2MG_FD_202536 | JGI IMG/M metagenome (GOLD analysis project Ga0307376, IMG submission 202536) | Soil microbial communities from Risofladan, Vaasa, Finland - TR-2 | ecosystem: Environmental > Terrestrial > Soil > Coastal area > Acid sulfate soil | place: Finland: Risofladan, Vaasa | collected...
TTCCTGTGTCTTATCATGCAGATAGATCCATGGAAACTTATATTTTCTCATTCTCTCTACCATATGAGGAAAAGAGTCTTCAGGATATGTATTCGGACTATTGGAATTAATTCCCGCAAATACCACCCCCCTGGTACTGAATTTATTAACTGTTTCTCTTGTAACTTCATCTGAACCAATCACATATGGACAATGATTGCAGGTAAAAAAGATAACCAGATATTTGAATTTTTCAAAATCTGAAATACTATATTCTTTTCCGTCTGTAGCCGGAAGTTTAAATCCTGGGGCCTTTTGCCCTGGTTGTAATGTATAAGCCATATTGTATCATTTTATTTATTAATTATTAACTATCCGGATAATCTTTTTGTTCATTATTTATGATTAATTCCTGTAATTATTTCTTCACATTAAAAAATTGATATGTATAATCATCTTATTCAATATTTGCCAACCTGAAAGGTTTTATTTCAATTTTCTTCCATACACCTCCAGTAATGTAAGGTTCATTTTGAAGCATATTATCGAGCGATTGACGGTCAGGAAAATCATATAAAATCATGGAGCCAGTCATATTTCCATCACCATCAAGAATTGCTCCGCCAAACAAAAATGCTCCTTTTTCTTTCAAAATATTAATTCTTTGAAGATGTTCTCCGCGGACCTTAAGACGCCTTTCCTGTGCACCATGATCAGTCCCATCATAAGCTATTAGTAGAAATTGCATATCTGTTTTTATTAATTCATACTTATGTTGCTTTTCATTCAAATTTATAACAATTAGATAATATTACAGACATTAAATTGATCTTAATAATTATCATTTTCATTGTTTATATTTGAGCTTGTTAACTATGTTATTCCGGAGCATTGTAAAGCGGGTTTTAAAAAAATTTAAAATGTTGAATATTAAGCATTTATTTAACCCCAAATTATTATATAATGATTTAAAAAGAAAAGATCATTCTCCTTCTTACGGGGCGCTTGATATTTTCAAATATATCGGGCCGGGACTTCTGGTTACAATCGGTTTCATAGATCCCGGAAATTGGGCTGCCAACATTGCATCAGGTTCAGGTTATGGTTACACTCTACTTTGGATAGTTACCTTATCAACATTAATGCTTATCGTTCTACAGCACAATGTTGCACATCTGGGCATAGCTACTGGTCTTTGTCTATCTGAAGCAACAACGATTTACATTAATCCTAAGATCGCAAAGGTAGTACTTTCTTCTGCAGTTATAGCTTCAATATCAACCTCTCTTGCCGAAATATTAGGTGGTTCAATAGCATTAAATATGCTCTTTGATGTTCCAGTAAAAATAGGATCTGTGTTGGTAACTATTTTTGTAATGATAATGCTATTTACAAACTCCTATAGAAAAATCGAAAAATGGATCATCGGTTTTGTTTCAATTATTGGACTATCATTTCTATATGAGTTATTTCTTATAGATGTTGATTGGGTTGCAGCAGGAATTGCCTGGGTAAAGCCTTCCATCCCCAAAGGTTCGATGTTATTACTTATGAGTGTTCTTGGTGCGGTTGTTATGCCGCATAACCTCTTCCTTCATTCAGAAGTTATTCAGAGCCGTCAATGGAATCTTAAGGAAGAAAAGATCATTAAGAAACAGTTGAAATTTGAATTTGCAGATACCCTTTTTTCCATGATAGTTGGCTGGGCAATAAACAGTTCTATGATTATTCTGGCCGCTGCAACATTCTTTAAAAATCGCCTGGTAGTTGATGAACTTCAGCAGGCAGAAAGACTTCTTGAACCATTGCTGGGAACAAACGCTACAGTTGTTTTTGCTATTGCTCTTCTTTTTGCCGGTATCGCTTCATCCATTACCTCTGGAATGGCAGGTGGATCAATAGTTTCAGGAATGTATAAAGAACCTTATAATCCTCATGATAACCATTCAAGAGTAGGGATTATTGTTTCTCTGGTTGGGGCTTTAGTATTGATCTTTTTTATAGGAAATCCATATAAAGGTCTGATTTTATCGCAGGTAGTTCTCAGTATCCAGCTTCCATTTACTGTGATAATTCAGATATATCTTACCTCATCAAAAAGAGTTATGGGGAAATATGTCAACAGCCATTTTCTTACAGGTCTTTTATCTGTTATTGCCGGAATTATTATATTTCTTAATATTAAATTGCTTGTTAACTTTTTTATTTAGAAAATAGATAGAATTTAGAATTATCATTATGCAGGGGAAAAAATATAATACAGGTCTTGTTCTAAGTGGTGGTGGTGCAAGAGGATTTGCACATCTTGGTTTGCTTCAGGCTTTAAATGAAGCCGGGATTTTTCCGGATGTGATTTCCGGAACAAGTGCCGGTGCAATAGTTGGTGTTTTGTATGCCGATGGTTATACACCTTCAGCCATAATGAAATTATTAATTTCAAACAGCAGGCTTCATTATATCAGGCCAACTGTGCCCAGGGAGGGCTTATTGCAGATTTCAGGCGTTGTAAGAATATTAAAGGATAACCTAAGAGCCAAAACATTTGATGAGCTAAAAATTCCTCTTTTTGTTACTGCTACAGATCTGAATAATGGAAAAATCGTCTATTTTTCTGAAGGTGAGCTTCTTAATATTATTATTGCCTCAGCCAGTATTCCTGTTCTTTTCAAACCTGTAATAATCAATAATATACATTACGTTGATGGAGGTGTTCTGGATAATCTTCCCATTAAACCCATTGAAAATGATTGCCGGTTAGTTATTGGCTCTTTTGTAAATCCTACTGGTTATGAAAAAAATATCAGTAACCTGATAAGTATAGCTGAAAGAACTTTTCTCCTTAGTGTGTCGAAAGAAGTTATTGAAAAGTCTAAAAAATTTGATCTGTTTGTTGCTCCATTAGAGCTAAGAAATCATAAAATACTTGATCCTGAAAAGGCAAACGAAATGTTCCTCATAGGTTATAAATCCACCAAAGAAAAGCTTAAGGAAATAGACATTGACAATTTTCTCGGGAAATAGTACCTTATAATGAATAGTTTCTGTTTTGGGTTCCAAAACCCCTCTTGTCCAACAATTTAGGGATGGGACAGAGTTAATGTGGAAATGATTACTTAATAATAAGTGAATAAAGCAATTTTATTTCTGCTTCCCAAAGAGATTCTTCTGGTGTTTCAAGGATTAATGGGATATTGTCGAAGCGTTCATCATTCATCAATATTGTGAAAGTATTTTCTCCAATAAATCCTGAGCCTATATTATCGTGTCTGTCTACCCTGGTTCCAAAATCTTTTTTCGAATCATTAAGATGCATGCCTTTTAAATACTCGAAACCAATAATTTTACTGAATTTTTCAAACGTTTCAATAAATCCATTGGTTGATTTAACATCATATCCTGAAGTGAATGCATGACATGTGTCGATACAAACTCCTACTCTCGATTTATCATCAACATTATCAATTATTGTCCTAATTTGTTCAAAAGAATGGCCCAAATTTGTACCCTGCCCGGCCGTATTCTCAATTACTGCAATAACACCTTTCGTTCTGTCAAGAACAATATTTATCGATTCTGCAATTCTTATAAGACATGCTTCAATGTCGATTAAATTAAGGTGACTGCCAGGATGAAAATTCAGCCGGTCAAGACCAAGCAGTTCACACCTTTGCATCTCATCAAGAAATGATTTTCTTGACTTTTCTAAAGGTTCCACTTCCGGATGTCCAAGGTTAATCAGGTAACTATCGTGAGGCAGTATCTGAAATGGCTTATAATCATATTTTTCACAATTCTCTCTAAATGCTTTAATACTATTGTTAGTAAGCGGATTAGAGAACCATTGTCTCTGATTTTTTGTAAACAGAGCAAAAGCTTTTGCTCCTATTGCGTTTGCATTAACAGGAGCATTTTCAACTCCTCCTGAAGCACTTACATGTGCACCAACATATTTCATATTATTGATTAATATAGCCTTTTCTATTTTTGTGTCAAATTTCTCATTTTAGCTAATAATAACTTGTACCATCCCAACAATGGGTACATAATTTTTCCTTTGGCAGCCCAATTGCAGATACCAAATCATCAAGTCGTTGATAAATAAGAGAATCAAGGTCAAGATTTCTGGCTATTTGTTTCACCATTTGAGAATATTTTACTGAATCTGGATCAGAATACTCCTTAAGATCATTTTCATTACCCCCAAGTTGATCAATAGCTTTCCGTCCTGCCAGTTCAAGGACAGATCTTGATTCAGAGAAATTCAGAAAGTTACATGCAAATAAAAGAGGTGGGCATGCAATTCTCATGTGCACTTCTGAAGCACCGGACTTTCGCAAATCAATTGTATTATCTTTTAGCTGTGTTCCTCTAACAATACTATCATCTAGAAAGATCATTTTTTTACCTTCTATAACTGACTTATTTGGTATTAATTTCATTTTTGCTACCAGATCGCGCTGACCCTGATATTGAGGCATAAAACTACGAGGCCAGGTTGGAGTATATTTTGAATATGCTCTTTTATAAGGAATCATTTTTTCGTTACCATAACCAACTGCATGACCTACCCCTGAGTCAGGAATACCTGAGACAAAGTCAGCTTTAACTGAATCTCTCCGTGCCAAATTAGCTCCACACCTGGAACGGCATTCATCAACATTTATTCCTTCATAATATGACGGGGGATATCCATAATAAACCCATAAGAATGAGCATATCTGCATCTTATTACCGGGCTTCCGGTGTTGTGTATATCCATCTGCAGTAACATGAACAATTTCACCGGGTCCAAGATAATAATCAATCTCATAACCTGTATTTGGAAAAGAACATGTTTCAGAAGCTACAGCAAATGAATTATCCTTTTTCCCAATAACAATCGGTGTCCTGCCTAATTTATCACGGGCTGCAATTATTCCATCTTCTGTGAGAATAAGTATTGAGCAGGAACCTTTAATATTGTCAAATACATTTTCAATTCCATCAATATAATTATCCTTCTCACAAATCAGGTTAGCTACAACTTCTGTTGGATTGATGTTTCCTTCAAAGTTTTCAGTAAAATGCTTCTTAAGTTTAAGAAAACGCTCCTCCAATTCATTAATATTTACAATTCTACTTACTGATACTATCGCAAAACGACCTAAATGTGAATTAAATAAGATTGGTTGAGGGTCAGTGTCACTTATAACACCTAACCCGGAATTTCCTGCAAATCTGTTAAGTTCATCTTCAAATTTATTTCTGAAATATGCGTTTTCCAGATTATGTATTGATCGTCTGAAGCCTTTTCCCGGCACAATAAAAACCATTCCAGCTCGTTTGGTACCAAGATGTGAATGATAATCAGTTCCATAGAACACTTCCTCCACACAATTTGTTTTAGAAATTACACCAAAAAACCCACTCATATTATTGAATATTAATTATTTATTAATTTTAGGTTTCTTTGTAAATTTAATCATTGAATTGAATATTACTAAAATTAATCAGATATTATTATTTTTGCGGACAAAACCTTTAAATACAATTTTATAAATGACAGATCCTAATAATATCACTCCATCGGAAGAGGAAACGAAAAAAAATGTTCCTATTAAAATTATTGCTACTACAATTATTTTGGCTGCCGTTCTGATTTTTCTTGTAATAATGTATTTTGACCAGAAGCACAAAATGATTGAAATGGAGATTGTCCTCACCGAAGAAAAAGACTCTCTGGCAAATGAATTAAGGAACATGATTGTTGCATATGATACGTTAAAAACAAACAACGATAGTCTCAATGCCGGCCTGGAAAAGGAAAGATTGAGAATAGTACAATTATTGTCTATTAATGCATCTAACGTTCAGCTTATTAAGAAATACAAAGGAGAAATCACAACAATGCGGGAAATAATGAAAAGTTACATTGTACAGATTGATTCTCTTAATAACAGAAATAAGGTACTTGTTGCCGAGAACAGTCAAATAAGGCAGCAAATGACACAAGTAAGGAATACAAATACTGAGCTCTCAAAGGTTAAGGAGGTGCTATCTGGTAAAGTTGAAATTGCATCAGTGGTTCAGGCAAAAGATATTACTGCGGTAGCGTTAAATAAGAAGAGAAAAGAAACTACACGGATAAATCTTCTGGACAAACTCAGAATATGCTTTACTCTGCGTGAAAACCCCCTTGCAGAAGCTGGAACCAAGGAAGTGTTTATGAGAGTGGTAAGACCTGATTCTCTTGTTATTACAACCAGTCCTGATAACTTGTTCACTTATAATGAAAATAAACTGATCTACTCTGCCAGCAGAGAGATTGATTATATGAATCAGGATATTGAAATGTGTATCTTTTTAGATAACAACGGCGATTTTATAATTGGAAATTACTCCGTTGAACTTTTTCTTGAGAATAGTATAATCGGCCGTACAAATTTTATGCTTACAAGAAGATAACTAGTCATCACCCGGCATCATTAATTCAGATATAATGTTATCAGATATCATCTTACCCTGATTTGTCAGAATCAGGGTATTTTTTTCTTGTTTTATAAGACCATAGTCCCGGAATTTAGCAGCAAGATTTAACACATAATCATAACCTTCTTTTTCGAATATTTTTTCAACATATTCCAAATCAATGCCCCACATAGTTCTTAATGAAGTCATAATATATTCATTGTATCTTGTTCTTGTATCAAGTTCTTCTCTTTCAAAAAAAGATTTTCCTGCTTCTACTGAATTAATATAACCATTCAGATCCCGCATATTCCACTGCCTTGAATAACCATCAAATGAATGAGACGAGGGTCCAAATCCAATGTAACTGATCTGCTTCCAATAATTTGAATTATGAATTGAAAAAAACCCGGGTTTACAAAAATTTGAAATTTCATAATGAATGAACCCATTAGATTCTGCTTTTTCAATAAGTGTATTAAATAAAGCAATGCTGTCTTCCTCTGCAACTTCATTAATCAATCCCTTTTCCAGCATCTTTCCAAATACTGTTCCCTGTTCAAAAGTCAGATGATAGGCTGAAAGATGATTAATATCAAATGAAAATGAATAATCTAAATTTGATACCCATTCCTTTATTGTCATTGATGGAATACCATAAATCAGATCAATTGAAACATTTTCAAAACCAGTTTTAAATATCTTTTTAAGTGCCAATGAGGCTTGTGTTGAATCGTGCCGACGGTTAAGCATTTTAAGATCAGAATCCCTCCACGATTGAATTCCTAAACTTATCCTGTTTATATTTAATGTCTTAAGCCCCTGTAAATAAGATGAATCAACATCATCAGGATTCATCTCAATGGTAATCTCACAATTCTCTTTAATCTTATAATGTTTATAAATAGCATCCAGTAAACTAGCCAGTTCCCGTATTGTTAAAACTGAAGGAGTACCACCCCCAAAATATATTGTCGATATATCTTCGTTTCCAAGGTAATCCTTTCTTAATTTAGTTTCTTTTATCAGAGCATTTATAAATGCAGAGTTATCTCCTGAAGATATTATGTGATAAAAATCACAATAAAAACACAGTTTCTTACAAAATGGAATATGAATATATACTCCTGCCATCACTAAAACAATAATAAAATATTTCTTTAATAAAAACCCAATCTAATATCTAAATTTGCATAAACAATATAGAAATGCTAAAGAAGAATAAATTTTCAATTTTTTTGGCATTGATCATAATGTATCTGAGCCTTTCAAGTTCAGATACATTTGACAAAGTCCATATTCTTAATATCATATTCTTTGATAAAATAGTACATTTAATAATGTATTTTACGTTTATGTTGATTATTCTCTTTGAAAACAGGAAAACCCTGAAAAACAACAGACAAATATTCTTAATATCACTTGCTCCTTTTTGCTATGGTATTTTAATGGAAATTTTGCAGCAAACACTTACTTCAAGCCGGTCAGGTAGTTATTTCGATGTTCTTTTTAATACTATTGGCATTATCTTTTCAATTTTACTCTGGCTCTGGCTTAAACCTTTTAATAAAGAGACTATCAGATAGATATTAATTTTTGATTATTTGCTTTCTTTACAAGGTCATAGATGGTCCTATTACTAAATAACTCAACAAGATTCTCCCTTATTTTAGCATAGTCATCATGGATTGGACATTGCTTTTTCCCTTTTTCTATGGATACGCATGTTCCATCATGTATCAGACAATTTGTAAATATATCTTCTCCGTCAATAGCATTTACAATATCAAGTAAGGTTATCTTTCTGGGATCTTTTAATATGGTAAAACCTCCATGAGGACCTTTTGTAGAAGTGAGTAATTTCTGTTTTGCAAGTTGCTGAAGAATCTTTGCAAGAAAGGGTGTTGGCAGATTAAGATCTTCACTTATTTTTTTAATCCCTATTTTACCACTTGATTCCGGTTGGGAAGCCAGATAAATAACGGCCCGAATACCATATCTACATGAATTTGAAAGCATATTAAAACATTTTGAATGATATTTTGTCTATTCTTTTCTTGTGCCGGCCCCCATCAAATGATGTATTAATAAATGTTTTAACTATCAGATATGCTTCAGATTCTGAAATAAATCTTCCTGGTAATGAACAGATATTTGCATCATTATGCGCACGTGCCAAACGACTGATCTCTTCATTCCAACATAATGCGCTTCTAATACCGGGATGCTTGTTTACAGTCATATTAATTCCATTTCCCGAACCGCAAATCGATATCCCAATCTCATAATCTCCTGCAGAAATAATGTTAGCTAGAAGATGACCAAAATCAGGATAATCAACTGAATCCTCCGAAAAACAGCCAATATCCTTTACCTCGTATTTTTCCTTAATAAGATAATTTAATACTTTTTCTTTAAGATAATATCCAGCATGATCTGATGCTATTGCTATCTTTTTCTTTTTCAATTGATTATCTTTGATTTAAAATTATATTAAATAGAATGCAAATTAATATAATTGATTGATTTAAAGAAAAATATTTATAGTGATAATGAATTTCTCTTATTATTTAAGATATTTTGATCTATTAAACTTCTCTCTTTAATTTTTATCAAAAAATATTTAGACATATTTTTCTACGCTTATTACATAAACAAAACATTCATAATTAATGTTTAGTGTCAATTAGTATTCATATTTATTGTTAATAACATGTAAACAATAAATGATTAAAAATTGTAAATTATTATTTTCTTCAGTTTTTTGATGATTTTTAGGTTTACTATAATATATGTAATAACTTTTGAGGTAATATTATCAAAATATGAACATTGTATAAACCTTAAATACTTTAATTTTACTCCCTAGGTAGTATCAACAATTTCATCTTAACAATTGTTAATTATTATACTAATCTTCTGATATTCAAAAACGGTATATTTTTTGAGCTGTTAAAAAATTGTTTGCAAGGTATTAATACCGAATAAAACAATAAAAATGATATTTTTATTTCAACACTATTAACAGTATATTATTATTATTATAATTAGATAAATTAATAATATATATAAATATTGTAATGTTAATATTAAACATGTAAAATAGATTACTATTCTATGTATTGATTAGTTTATCTGTCTACTTATAATTAATTTTAAAATATAATGAAAATGCCCTCATCGGAATATTATATATCAGAAATAGCAAGGATGAAAGCAGAGAAGAATGCTATTATTCTTGCACACTATTATCAAACTGGAGATATTCAGGATATTGCTGATTTTGTTGGAGACAGTCTTGCTCTTTCGCAAAAAGCGGCTTCAAATAATGCCGATATTATACTTTTTGCAGGTGTAAAATTCATGGCAGAAACAGCTAAAATATTGGCTCCCGGAAAAAAGGTAATTCTTCCTGATATTAATGCTGGTTGTTCTCTTGCAGATTCATGCAAACCTGTAGATTTTAGAAAGTTTAAAGATAACAACCCTGGGCGAACAGTTGTATCGTATGTTAATACTTCTGTTGAAATTAAGGCATTGTCTGATATAATTTGTACTTCTTCAAATGCAGTTCAGATAGTTGAATCTCTTCCATTGGATGAAAAAATTATCTTTGCTCCTGACCGTAATCTGGGAAATTTTGTATTAAACAAGACAGGGCGTGATATCGTTGTGTGGAATGGTACATGTCATGTTCATGAAGAATTTTCGTTGGAAGCTATTTTAAAATTAAAAAAAGAAAATCCAGAAGCTAAAATTATAGTACATCCAGAATGTGAACTTCCTGTTAGAATGGTTGCTGACTTTATTGGATCTACATCTGCATTATTGAAATTTACACAAAAGGATACTGGTAAAAGCTATATTGTTGCTACAGAAGTTGGTATCATACATCAGATGAAAAAAGAAAATCCAGATAAACTTTATTTTCCAGCTCCTCCGAAAGATTCAACTTGTGGTTGCAGCGAATGTAACTTTATGAAGTTGATAACAATGGAAAAAATTTATAACTCTCTTTTAAATGAAAAACCTGAAATAATTATTAATAAAAACATCCTGATAAAAGCACAAAAGCCAATTAAAAGGATGTTGGAAATATCAGCAAAACTTGGTATTTAGCTAATGAAAAAAATAAGTTTATTAATAGTATTTATTTTAATTTGTGTTGTTGGAAGTTCTCAGGAAAACAGAGAATTAAACGATGGTTATATGATATTCAAATATCCTAATGGAACTGTGTCTAGCGAAGGATTATTAAAAAACGGAAAGCCGGAAGGATTTTGGAAGAGCTACTATGTTACCGGTGTAAAAAAATCGGCGGGTAGATATACAAATTTTCTCCTTGACAGTATATGGGTATTTTTTGATCAGGCAGGAGATACAACAGAGAAAATAAATTATTTATTTGGAAAAAAGAACGGGTGGTATTATAAATATAAAAAGGAATCTTCAAATAAAGTATATCTATGGTCGAAAGAGCTCTTTGCAGGCAACAGGAAAGAGAGTACTGCGTTTATTTATTTTCCCGATGGTAAAATACAACAGACAATAACATATAACAGCGGAAAGAAAGAGGGTTTATCTAAGGAATATGACAGAGAAGGAACTATAATTTCTCTTCTTGAATATCATAATGATTTCCTTGTCACACGTGAGAAAATTAACAGGACAGATAATAATGGTTTAAGGCAGGGAGAATGGAAGGAATTTTATAAAAATGGCAGGATAAAATCAGAGAAAACATTTAAAGATAATCTTTTGCATGGCTATTATAAAGAATATGATGACCATGGAAATCTTGTTCTTACCATGTTGTATGATAATGGGTCTGTGGTTAAATCCAGGGTTGAAGATGAACCGGATATCGAGATAGTAAATAAATATGATCAGGACGGAAAAATTATTTATAACGGACCTTTTAGAAATAATGTACCTGTAGGTATTCATAGAGAGTACGGGAGCGATGGAAGAGTTGTTAATGCCTTCATATATAATGATAACGGCTTATTGTTATCAGAAGGTATAATTGATCAGGCAGGAAATTATAATGGTAAATGGAAAGATTTTTACCCGGATGGAAAAGTACTTGCCGAGGGACAATATATAGATAGCAGAAGATCCGGGAATTGGAAGTTCTACAATAATGCAGGAAAAGTAGAGCAGACTGGTTATTATAATAACGGCCGTCCTGATGGAACTTGGAATTGGTATTATGATAATGGAGATCTGCTCAGAGAAGAGGAATATTTTCAAGGTCAGCGTGATGGTATATGTACCGAATATTCTGCTAATGGTAAAATCATTGTACAGGGCGAATATACTGATGGGGAGAAGAATGGAGAATGGAAATATAATGCAGGTGACATATCTGAAGAAGGAAAATATATAATAGGCTTGAAAGATGGTATATGGCAATCATATTATTCTAATGGACAACTAAACTTCAAGGGGAACTTCATACAGGGAACAGCAGATGGGCAACAAAGGTATTATTATGAAGATGGTAAAATAAAAGAAGAACAATATTTCAAAATGGGTATCCGGGAAAAAACCTGGAAAAAATATAATGAGGAAGGTATTCCAGTTATTGTAATTACTTACAGAGACGACATAGAAACAAGTATTAATGGTGTAAGAATTAAACTTCCTGAAAGCGACACAAAACTTATTAAATAGTTATTTTGCTTTATGGAAGATAATCTCAACATCAGAAAAGATATTATTTCGGTTACCGATAAGGAATTTGAAAAACAATTAAGGCCTTTAAGTTTTGATGATTTCAAAGGTCAAAAGCAGGTTATTGAAAATCTGGTTGTATTTGTTACAGCAGCAAAAAAAAGAGGAGAATCCCTCGATCATGTTTTATTACACGGTCCTCCGGGCTTAGGTAAAACAACTCTTGCTACAATAATCTCAAATGAATTACAGGTTAATCTGCGAGTAACATCAGGACCGGTTTTAGATAAGCCTGGTGATCTGGCAGGATTGCTCACTAATCTTATGGAGGGTGATGTTCTCTTTATTGATGAAATACATCGCTTAAGCCCTGTTGTTGAGGAATATCTCTATTCCGCCATGGAAGATTTCCAGATAGATATAATGATTGATAAGGGTCCAAGTGCAAGATCAGTCCAGTTAACTTTAAATAATTTTACCTTGATTGGAGCTACGACTCGATCGGGTCTTCTTACAAGTCCATTGAGGGCAAGGTTTGGAATAAAATTCCATCTTGAATACTATAATCATGAAATTCTTACAGGTATTGTAAAACGATCAGCACGAATAATGAATGTTAAAATTGATGAAAGTGCTGCCGTTGAAATTGCGAGAAGAAGCAGAGGAACTCCAAGAATAGCTAATGCATTGCTGAGAAGAATAAGAGATTTTGCTCAGGTGAAAGGAACAGGTGAAATTGATATTGCAATAACGAAATATGGTCTTAAAGCTCTTAATATTGATCAACACGGACTGGATGAAATGGATAACCGAATATTATCAGTTATTATAGATAAATTTAGTGGTGGACCAGTAGGTTTAAACACTATTTCAACAGCTGTAGGAGAAGAGAGCGGAACCATTGAAGAGGTTTATGAACCGTTTCTGATAAAAGAGGGATATCTTAAAAGGACTGCTAGAGGTAGAGAGGCAACTGAACATGCTTATAGACATCTTGGAAGAGAATTCGGAAAAAACCTGTCTGGTTCCTTATTCTAAGATTAAATAATTTAGGATAATGATATCATATCTTAATTAAATACATTACTGATCTTTTCAAGACCCTTAGTATTTAAAATCCTTATTTTTCTGCCATTCAATTCAACTAATTTATCCGATTTAAATTCTGATAATAATCGTATAACTGATTCTGTAGCAGTACCTACGATGTTTGCAAGTTCTTCACGGGTTAGAGAAATATTTAGAAATTGCTGGCCGTCAATCCCAAAATTATTTACCAATAAAAGAAGTACCTCGGCAAGTCGTTCTCTTACTGTTTTCTGAGCTATATCAGTAATAAATGAATTGGCCTCATTTAGTTCATAACAGGCTAGTTTTAATAATTCGAATGCATAATTAGGATTGGTTTTAATAAAAGTGGTAAGTATTTCAGCGGGGATGAAACAAACCTGACAATCTTCAATTACTTTTGCTGAGGTGCATGCTAATTCATTGCTAAGAACACTACGATATGCAATTATGTCTCCTTTCTTGGCAAAACGGATTATCTGTTCTTTCCCGTCAAAACCTGTTTTAAATACCTTGATTATTCCACTGTGTATACAGAAAAAACCACTTATCCGGTTGCCTTCCTGGTAAAGAATATCACCACGCATATATTGCCTGAAGTCTTTTTCATAATTTAAAATTTCAATCTCATCTGGTGTAAGGTATTTAAATAACGAACCAGACTCAAGCGCACAGTTATTACAAAGAGGGACATTTATATCTTTTTGTTTCATTTCATGATGTGAATATGTGTGAAAAAATTAGAATCAAAATGCTGTTTTGAATTGATCAAGGAACCTCATATCATTCTCAAAATATAAACGAAGATCATTAATCTGGTATTTTAACATAGCCAGTCTTTCAATGCCCATACCGAAAGCAAATCCGGTAAATTTTTTACTGTCAATGTTGCATGCTTCCAATACGTTAGGATGAACCATACCACATCCTAATATCTCTAGCCAGCCGGTATATTTGCAAACATTACATCCCTTGCCTCCACAGATTTTGCAGCTGACATCCATTTCAGCAGATGGTTCGGTAAAGGGAAAATATGAGGGTCTTAACCTTATTTCAGTATCTTTTCCAAACATCTCTCTGGCAAAAAAAAGCAGAGTCTGTTTTAAATCAGCAAATGACACATTTTCATCAATATACAAACCTTCAACCTGGTGAAAAATGCAATGTGCTCTGGCTGAAATAGCCTCATTACGAAATACTCTGCCAGGTGAAATGGTACGCAATGGTGGTTTTTGTTTTTGCATTACTCTTA
>Ga0307376_10003629_pt1 | contig 14413 bp, 11 predicted proteins | sample TR2MG_FD_202536 | JGI IMG/M metagenome (GOLD analysis project Ga0307376, IMG submission 202536) | Soil microbial communities from Risofladan, Vaasa, Finland - TR-2 | ecosystem: Environmental > Terrestrial > Soil > Coastal area > Acid sulfate soil | place: Finland: Risofladan, Vaasa | collected...
TTGTAAAATTTCTTGAAAGATTAAAACAAGAACTAAATGACGAGGAAAAACAAATTTTTTCAAATACAATAAATATTATCGTAAACCATTACACTAAAGAGTCTTAGAATGAATCTTAAACCTTAAATTGAGTCAATTATTTTTTTAATTATTTCTATAAGTCTATCTGCTTCTGTTTTTAATGTTTTAGTTAAATTTATTTCAAAAAAAGGTAGATCAATGTTATTTGATCGCTCCTCGAGAGTGAAAACATCTTGTTTGTAAAGTTTTAGTTCTTTAAAACCCTCAAGACTTTCAGGAACAAATCCAATCATAAAGACATTTAATTCTGGTAATTTTTCAACAATTAAATCAATTACTATGTGTACAGGAATAGTATGTGTAGATATTGGCACATATTCCTTAATGCTTTCACGTTCCAATATCGTAACCATTCCAGGGGGCTTAATTACAGTACAGGTGTCTATAAGGATTAGATAAGTTGGTTTAAAAGTTACGACATCATCAATTCGAGCCATGGGATCTGTTCCAGCGTTTATGAATAGAATTTTTTTGCTTGAATAATCTAAAAGTTCACTGATAATGTAAGGTCCAACGCCGTCATCGCTTAATTTCTCCTCTCCAATCCCCATAAAAACTATGTTTTTAACGCCTATAAGTCTTTTCAAGAGTTTTTCATATAAATTTTCCATGGCTAGGTGATAAATTGTATAACTGAACATTAATTTTTGCATTTCTATGAAAAAAAATATAAGAATAAATTTTAGTTAAATTTTTTTTTTACTCTACTATTTTTTTATTATGTTATTAAAAGGGAAAACCATAGTAATCACAGGATCGGGAAGAGGTATAGGAAAATCTGTAGCTATCGCTTGTGCAAAAGAAGGTGCAAACCTTGGTCTTACTGCAAGAACTATTGATGAATTAAATGAAGTTAAAGATGAGATTATTAATTTAGGTACTGGAGTAAAGGTATCAGTTAAAACCTCAGATGTGACTAAATATGAAGAAATTGAAGACGCATTTAAGGTATTTCATAAGGATTTAGGAGAATTTAACGGAGTAATTGCCAACGCAGGATATTCAAGGATGTGGGATAGCCATGAATTTGATAGTAATAAATTTTCTGAGATACTGACTATCAATGTATCAGGTGTATTTTTTGCTTTTAAAGCAGCTTATCCTTATCTTAAGAAAGATGATAAGAATAATAAATCAAGATTCATTATCACTGGAAGTGCAGCGTTTACGAATCCTATGCCAAAGCTTGCTGCCTACACCGCAAGTAAATATGCCGTAGTAGGCTTACAAAATGCATTAGCATTAGAATATAAAAAAGAAAATATTAATTTTAACATGGTTCTACCTACTCAAGTAGATACACGTATGCTGAGAGGAAGTAAGGCAGGAGATGGAAAAAAACCTCCAAATGTCATGAACCCTCAGGAGCTTAACGACTATTACTTATTTCTTCTGAGCGATAAAGCAAATAAAACTGATAACGCACTAATTTTCACTAACGATTTTAACGAAGTAAAAAATCTATTATCTAGGACTCCTCTCGTAAAACGAAAAAATTGGGAAGTTTTTAAACCATACTTAGAAGAAAATGCTCCCAAAATCTATTCTAACGTTAGAAAACTTGGAAAATTAGTAGAATTTCTAATAAATTCGACTGAATGATTAGCTCAATAAATCTTACATCAACAATTGAAGTTTATTCCATTTTATGCGTTAAATTCATTAATTATTAACTGCTAGGTTATAATAGAATATGAATGAAACACCAAATGAAAAGGTCGAAAAAGTACAGTTCGAGGGAGTAATTGACCAAGGAAAGGTTATTATTACTGACAAGGATTGTATTGAAGAGTTTTATAGAAATTCATATATTGGGACGCTCGAAAAGAATAGCGAGGGTGGAGAAATTTTAGTTTTAGGACCTTTAGAAGTTCTATTATTATGTGAACGAAATCGGATTTTATTGTACAAAAATAATGATAAGAATAATGTTCTATACGATTTTGAGGGTTTACTAACATATTTCACGGAATATGATGATAATTTATGGCGAAAGTACATTATTTACATGGATTTGCGAAAAAGAGGATATATCGTAAGAAATGGATATGGGGAAGGGATAGATTTTCTGGTGTACAAACGTGGGGCTGATTTTGAAAAAGATTCCGCTAAATTCTTGATATATCCCATATTTGAGGGTTATCCTATAGATTTAAGGGAATTGGATAAAATGTCTCGCGTAGCTATGAGCTCTCGCAAGGACCTCATTGTAGCTACCGTCGATAGGCTAAGTAAACCAATATATTATAGCGTGAATAAGTTTGAAATTATGAATAAAGTAGAGAAAAACGAAGACTGAAATGTCAAACAAATACGCATGCGATACTTCTGTTATATTTAATGGTCTCGTCTTAAATTTAATTACAGACGGAGAATTGGGGGAAAAACCCGAAATTTATATCCCAAATGTGGTTGTTGCAGAGGTTGAATATCGTACAAATGTTCAAAAAGAAATAGGATTCTATGGTTTGAATGTATTAAAAGAATTACGAAAACTGCATCAGGAAGAGAAAATAACGCTTAATATTGTGGGTAAAAGACCAACAAGGGAAGAAATTAAAATGAGTCCAGGTGGGGAACTTGATGCGCTTATTAGAAAATCTACTTTAGAAAATGGCGCTACTTTAATTACAGCAGATAGAATTCAAGGAGATGTAGGAATTTTTGAAGGAATTCAAATAATGTATGTAAAGGAAAAAGCCTTTCCAAAAGAATTTGACATTTCTTCTCTTAAATTGCTAGAATATTTTGATGAAACCACAATGAGTGTGCATTTAAAACAAGGATTACCTCCTTATGCCAAAAAAGGTAGCCCAGGAAGCTGGCATTTGGAGAAAATTGGCGATGATCCATTATCTGCCAAAAATATTGAAGAAATAGCAATCGAAATAATAGAGATGGTTAGGGAAGATGATCACTCGTTTATTGAAATTGAGAAATATGGTGCTGTAGTTGCCCAGTTGAGAGAATTTAGAATAGTTATAACCAGACCTCCTTTTTCAAATGATGTTGAAATAACTGCTGTACATCCACTTGTTACGCTTTCATTGAAGGACTATTCAATTGATCCAAAATTAAATAAGAGGTTGCAAAAAGCAGAAGGTATTTTAGTAGCTGGCGCTCCTGGGGCAGGCAAGAGTACTTTCTCAGCAGCTCTAGCAAATTATTATTTAGAACAAGGAAAAGTTGTGAAAACGCTAGAAAGCGTCCGAGATTTACAAGTTAAACCCGAAATTACGCAATATACCAAATTGGAGGGAAGTCTTGAAAATTCAGCGGACATTTTACTCCTCGTTAGACCAGATTTCACTATTTTTGACGAAGTACGCACTACTAAAGATTTTCAGATCTACGCGGATTTTCGTTTATCTGGAGTTGGAATGGTCGGAGTTGTTCATTCTTCATCGGCTATCGACGCAATACAGCGATTTATTGGCCGTATAGAGCTTGGTATGCTTCCATCAATTATTGATACAATCGTATTTATTGAAGGAGGGGATATCTCTACTGTTTTGATTATAAAAATGACAGTTAAAGTGCCTCATGGATTTAGAGACAAAGATTTGGCACGACCCGTTGTTGAAGTTAGAGATTTTAGAACGACTCGTCTTTCATATGAGATTTATTCTTTTGGTCAAGATATAGTCATTAATCCAATTAACCCTATAGAACCTAAGGACTCTTTTATGCGTGAGGAGCACTTTAAAAAAGAGTTTTTGAGTAAAAAAAAAAGAGATATAAAAATTGAGTTAGATATCAAAGTTAGTAAGCAAAAGATAATAATAAATGCAGATCCAGTATACGCTAGTAGTAATATTATTGTGTTTGCAGATGATCAGGAAGTTTTTACAGGGTCATTGAGTCGATCAAGCAATATAACGCTTTCTCTCTCAAATAAGGAAGGCCGGAAACTTCTTAAAGAACACGACAGAGATAAGCATATTTATGGAATTATAAAATAGATATCTGATTGTATTGTCCTATTTAAAGAAAAGTTTTAGACATAATTTCGTCATATTTTTTTATTGTTTTGCCAGTGCTGCGCTAGCTCTTTCGATGTTGTCAACTCCGATAACGATTTTATTATTCTCAGCAAAATAGATCAAGTCAATATTCACACCTAAATTACCTATCTTGCGAGCCATTTTCCCTCCTGTCCCTGGCTTTCCCGCTATATGACCAATGTCTTGAACGATAACTTCACGAACACCACTAATCTCAAATCCTGCTTCTTCAAGTACAGAGCGTGCAACAGTTTCTTCTTCAACCAATATATGTATAATTGCCTTATCTTTTAGCGGAATTCCACATAAACCTTCCATATTTATACCATTTTTGCCTAGAATTTCCCCCATATCAGCTAGTGCACCAGGACGGTTTTCCAAAATGACAGCTATATCTTTCATTTTATGTTTTCTCTTATTTTTATTTTTTTTATTTATAAATTCGATTCTTGGGTGATTTTTTTCTAATGCTTAATTATGTCATCGCCGTATTTAAGTTTTCTTTTGTAATTATATTATATTAGGTATCTCAAACCTTAGATGCATTAGAATGAAAGAATAACGACATGTAAAATATTAACTTCTGTAATAATGTACATACTTAATTTAATAGATTGTATTTCTCTATAAGAATAAGGCTATTGTATAAATTAATGGATGATCAGATTAAAGCGAATCCTTTCTAAATTATTGGTAACGAGAAATAGAAAGTGGATCCTTTATTTCTTCCCATTGATTCTGCCCAAATTTTTCCTCCATGCAAATTTATTATTTCTTTTGAGAGATACAATCCAACACCCATACCTTCAGATACAACATCCCAACCTTTTCCATACTTATCAATTTTTCCAAACGGTTTGAATAGATGTCTTTTATCATCTTCCGTTAAGCCAATTCCATTATCTTTTATTGAAAAGAAAATATTCTCTTTCTCAATTTTAGAATGAATGAATATCTTACCTTCAGGAGGAGTATAGTTAATAGCATTTAATAGTAAGTTAATTATTACCGAGTATATTTTGTCTTTATCGAATTCTCCAATTAGCTTTTCGGGAATATCAATCTTAATTGTGTGTTTCCTTAAATGGATTATTCCTTGCATTTCTGAAACTCCCAATTTTATTAAATCAGATAAATTTTCTTTATCTTTTTTTAGTTGTGTTAGGTTTTCCCCCAGATGTGAGCTTTGTATAAATGTATTTACTAATAATTTTAATCTATCTCCCCCTTCTTTAATCTTCTCCAAGAATCCAATCATTTTTTCATCTAATTTATTTTTATATTCAGAAAGTAAGAATTCTGAAAACCCCATAATTGAGATTAATGGCGTTTTAAACTCGTGAGAAAAACGTGTTAATAAATGAGTTTTTATTTCTTCAATTTCCTTTTTCTCTGAAATATCTTTTATAGTGGTAATGTATATTGGTTTTTCTAAAATATTTGTTTTAATTGAATTAATTAACGCTGGAAATATTTTTCCATCTTTTTTTTTCAGATTGGCTTCGTAATCCTTAATGTAGCCATGTACTTCGAGCTGATTCTTAAACGGAATTCGATCTTGGTCATTAGCATAGGTAGCTAAAACACCTAATGTTTTTAATTCTTTTACCTCATACCCTAATAATTTTTTCATAAAATCATTTATTTCAATCGCATTCCCTTCATAATCAGTGAGAGCTACACCAATAGGCGCATTTTCAAATAATGCACGATATTTTTCCTCAGATTCTTTTAATTCTTGTTCTACTTTTTTTATGTTGGATATATTTTGACTCATAATGAGATAAAAGGTTTGATTGTCTACTTTCACTTCGGTAGAATCCACATTAATCCATACTCTATTACCATCTTTGCGAATTAACTGAATCTCATTTGGCTTTGAAGATCCTGTTTTTATTAATTGTTTGAAGTGATCTACTATTCCAGGTAAAAATTCTTTAGGAACAAATAGGAGATCTTTAAACTGTTTCCCTATCATATCTTCCCTACTATATCCGATTAGTTCAGTGGCTGAATTAGTATCTACGACAATCCCACTAGAATTCAATAATGTAATTCCAAATGGACTACTTTCAAAGAGCGTCCGATACTTTTCTTCCGATTCTTTTAAATTTTCCTCAATTTTCTTTCTATCGGTTATGTCTACAATAGACACAATAACTTTTGACCATGTGCTTTCAAATCCCGAAACTATTGAAGTTTTAGCATAAAGATGTATACTATCTCCATTGAATGTTTGAGTTTCGAATTCCGAATCATAATTTTGGTCCCCATTTATTAGCGATAATATTTGCATTTTATTATAAAAAAAAACTCCTTCAGACATACTAATATCTATAGTATCTCTTAGTTGATTCGTATGCGATATGAAATCTTCCTTACTCTTAGCTTTATATATTTCTATAGTTTTCTTATTCACATCAATTATTTTAGGTTTACCCATAATCTTTAAAAGCTCATCGGGTTTATCATTAAAATATTTATTGAAATCATTTATTCCTGATGCTTTTAAATGATCGATATATATTTTAATTGCTGATAAGTCTTGATCCATCATAGAAATTGGAGAATTTTCAAATAATATTTGATACTTTTCCTCTGACTCTTTTAATTTTAATTCTGAAAACTTACGATCAGTAATATCAATTACAGACCCTATCGTTTCTTTCGGATTTCCTTTATCATCTCGGATTAAAAATACTTCATCTCGCATCCAACGATAGGTGTCATTTCTAATTTTAAAGCGGTAATCATAGATAATATGGTCTTTATGACTTAATTCCGATAAAATTGATACCACAGGTTCCTTATCGTCTGGATGAATGTGATCAAGCCAAAATTCTGAGTTCTCTATAAAATTTTTAGGCTCAAAGTCCCACAATCTCACCACATTGTCGCTAATAAAAGTCGCTCCGTAATCGCCAGTAATTTTTGAAGTATAGATAACAGCAGGATTCGAAGAGACTAAATACTTAAACCGCTCTTCAGATTCTTTTAACTTTTGTTCTGCTTTCTTACTTTCTGTTATATCCACGAGAACTCCCGTAAGTGTTTTTTTTTCTCCAAATGTTTTCGAAATAAATCTAGAAGATACTGGAACATAATGACCGTTTTTGTGTCGCAATCTGAACTCAATATAGCGATTATCCTCGGAATTAAATGCAATCTTAACTTCCTCAGCGACCTTGGTTAAATCCTCGGGATGAACAAATTTAAAAACATTTTGACCAATCATTTCCTCTGGAGAAAATCCCGAAACGTCTAACAATTGATGGCTAACATATGAACATTTACCATTTTTATCAAGTTCATATATAATATCTGAAATATTATTTACGAATCCACGAGATTTTCTTTCGGATTCTTTAGTTTTCTTTTCTAAAGATTCCAACTCTGTTGAAAATTCTTGAATCTTGTTTTCCATTAGTGAAACTACTTTTTCGAAATTTTCCTCAGGTTTTTTTAGAATACTTTTTAATAATTTGGATTCGGAGAGTGAAAAAATGCCCAATATTTTACACCTTCAAGATTTTTAAATTCTTATTTAATCGAATTTTCTATTATTAACGAGAAAATTAAGCAAAATTGATTAGTTAAATGGTTACTTTTTTGAAATAATCACTTAAATAAAAGGATTCTTTTATTATTATTTAGAAAAAAACTTGAAATATTGAAGTATTATATTTTTCAATATCAATTTTTAACCAAGTCTTTCAAAATTATTATCTGAATTATAGATCATTTTGAAATATCAAGAGTAAATAGAACTTCTCCATATTCCACACTTTTTGATTTAAATGGGTATCCGCTGTTATTAAGAAAATGAAGCATTGGCTTGTTTTCAAGCAGAATAGAACCTGTAAAAAATTTATAATTTAATTCTCTAGCAATTATAACTAAATAATTCAATAAAAATTTAGCAATTCCAGTTCTGCGAAGTTCTTTCTTCACAACTATTCCTAATTCAACTGTTGAGGGTTGGTGGGTTTTAAAAAATGCAGCTGATGCCACGATTTTTTGTTCTCCATCTTCAGAGTATTCACCAACCAAAATCATGTCAGTAGTAAAATCTATATTTGCTAAAGGTTGTACAAATTTGTGAGGAAATTTTCGATCCCGTGAGAAAAATCTCAGATATCTATCATTATCATTTAAAGAGTAATAAAGTCCTTGGAGCATTCTCTCATCTGTTGGTTTTATAGGACGAATTTTGATAATTTTTCCATCTTTCATCTGAAAAGTTGTTAAATATTTATCCGGATATAAGCTCACCCGACCATTTATGGAAATAGGTAGTTTTTGATCTGCATAGACATATTTTACCTTTTTAGCGTATTCTAAAAGTTCTTCTCTAAAGTCCGGGTGGGCGATATTTACCATTTGTAAAACTCGTTCCCTGATACTCTTACCAAATAGATAGGCAATCCCCCATTCGGTAACAACATAATGAATATCTCCCCGAGTAATAACCACTCCAGAACCTGATTGAAGATATGGAACAATTCTCGATACTACCGTTCCATCCTTTAAAATTGCAGTGCTAGGAAGGACTGTTATTGGTTTTCCATCTTCAGAGCGATTGGCACCTCTGACAAAATCTACTTGACCACCTATACCACTATAAAACAAGGGTCCAAGCGAATCTGCATTAATCTGTCCCGTTAAATCTATTGTAATTGCCGCATTTATGGCCACTTGCTTTTTATTTCGGCTAATAATGAAAGGATCGTTGCAATAATTACTTGGATGAAACTCTACAAAGGGATTGTTATCTACAAAATCATAAAGTCGCCGGGAGCCCATAACAAAGGAACATACTATTTTTCCTTTATGAAGTGTCTTTTTTTTACATGTAATTACCCCTTTTTCGACGAGATCAACAATTCCATCCGAGAAAACTTCACTATGCACTCCTAAATCTTTTTTATCTTCTAATTCGGTTGATATTGCATTAGGAATGTTCCCAATCCCCATTTGAATCGTGGATTCATCTTCAATAAGGGATGCGACATATTTTGCTATCTTTTTAATGGATTCATCTGGGGGATCATACTTAAACTCAATAATATCGTGATCTGATAAAATATAGGCGTCTATATCGTTCATATGAATGAAGGAATCACCGAGCGTACGTGGCATCTTAGGATTAATTTCAGCTATTACAAATTCAGCTACCTCTGCTATAGGTTTTGCAATATCTACATTAATACCATAACTACAAAATCCAAATTTATCAGGAGGGCTTACTTGAATAAGAGCAGTTTTTAAATGCATTTGCCCCCTTTCAAAGAATCTTGGAATGTCTGACAGTAGCATTGGGGTGTAATCTGCTAATCCCCTCTTTACAGCATCTCGAAGATTTTCACTAATAAAAAAAACATTATGTCGAAATAAATCTTCATTACCTCCAGCAGTTTTATAGTAATCGAGATCAGACAGACTTATAAAATGTATCATCTCTACATCAGAAAGCTGAGGACCGAGTTCAATAAGTTTTGATGTAAGATCTATTGGTTCAGAACATCCAGAATCGATAAAAATCCGATCTCCAGGTTTAATGTATCGTTTAATTGCTTGCTCTACATCAACATGTTTCTGTTTATATTTCTCTAAATTAGGAAGTCTATTGTTTATCATTTTTTTAGACATCATCTTCACCCATTTTTAATAATACTAATATTTTAATTGGTGTTCATCATTTCTTTTACTCTCATAACAATTTTGGGAAGAACATCTCCAATTTGATCGAAGAACCTCAAATCAGCTTCATTATCGTAAGGAGTTTCGCTCTTGTTAAGAATAATTAATTTGGCACCATTTCTCCAAGCAATTCCAGGCATATTTGCGGCGGGGGTCACAACTAGAGAAGAGCCGATTACAAAGAAAACGTCGGCACTTTGAGATTTTCTCATAGATTCTTCAAGTTCATCCATTGGTAATGGATCGCCAAAATTAACAATACTTGAAATAAGCCTTCCACTACAATTTGGACATTCAGGTTGATTTTTTCGGACATTATTTGTTCTATATCCTTGACCCCACTTTTTTTTATCCCATCCTGCCTCTTCAAACGTCAATTTTTTTCCACACTCCAAGCATTTCATAAAATAATGATTTCCATGAAGTTCTGCCAACTTTTCAAAGGGGATTCCAGATTTAGCGTGAAGTCCATCTACATTTTGAGAAATCAAGTAACTCAATTTACCCAAATTTAATAGGTCTACTATAGCATAATGCCCTTGATTTGGTTTAACTTGGTCCCATGGTAAGCTTTTTGGAGGGGGCAAACCCTTATCACGACGGGTCCATACTCCATCTGGGCCTCTAAAATCGGGCAACCCACTTTCAGTAGAAATTCCAGCACCAGTGAATATGACAAGATTGTGAGATTCATAAATCCACTTAGAGGCTAACTCTATTTTTTCATCCAATTCCATATAAATATGAAGCATTTTTGAAAATAAAAATATATTTCATTTGGTTTTTATTATCATGTTTGCTCTGTTCAGTTAAAATATTGACACCATTATCTAAAAATACCAGTTACTTTATAAATGTAAATTCTAATTCTTTTTTAGGTATAGAATTTTTGTAGATCTTTATATTCATTTAGGTTGAAGTATTACTAGGTTAATTTAGGTAAGATAAATCTTGACATATGTGTTAAATTTTGATAAGGAAGAAATTTCCTCAAGACAAATTGATTATGCGAGAGTTGATTTTAAACCAGAACAACAAAAGCTAATTAAAATGATCTCGAACCTCGTTTGCGAACAAATAGAAATTCCCGAATTAGCAATGCGCTGTACAACATGGTATGCACTAAGTGATTGGCAGAAAATGAAAAACAAAACGATTTCAGAAATTGCAGATATGGCAATAACAGAAAAGTTAACTGCATTTAAAGAAATATTCAATATAGAAAAAGTTCGATTAAAAGAAATGCTATTATATCCAAAAGAGCAAAGTGAATTGCTTCTTGATATTGCCTTTGAAAGGGCATTTAAGTATTATCTCCAACACCTTCATAGAATGCAGAGATAATAACTCAATTTAAATTTTCTTAAATCCTCTTTTTGTCTAGAATTTGAATTAAATTTACGAGGTTGTCTTCTAACTTGTAAAATTTTATCCTATCGTATGCTTCTTCTATGTCTTTTAAAGTTGATATATGATGAGAATCACAACCAATTGAAACTAATATATTTCTTTCTTTCAAGCGTTCAAAAAAAGAGCGATTTTTTTGAGAATAAAATTGTGGATAGCTTGTATTAAATTCAAAAAAGATTTGGTTCTGTGTTAAAAAATCAATAAGAATATTCATACCATTAATAGCGAAAAACGAAGGATCAAAATGCGCAAGACCTATTAAAGGAAAATTCTTAGAGTTTTTAGTTTTACTTTTCCAATAGTTAATGATTTTCTTAATAAACGATATGCCTTCAATGTTTTCTAAATATTCAAATAAAATTAAATCAAATCGAGTAGGTGAGATATTATTGATAATGAACTTCTCTGTACTACTTAAGTCAATTTCTATTCCCTTAAAAAGAGCCATTTGCCTTTCTTCTTCAAGAAGATATTCTTGAAATTGAGAAATTTCCTCTAAATACATTTCAATTTTATCGAGACTGTTAAGATTAGGAATTATATCAGCTTTCCAAGAATTAGTAAAGTGATCCGTGATACATATATAATCTAAACCCTTATCAAGGGCAGATGTAACTATTTGAGATATGTTATTTTTTCCATCAGAGTATATAGAATGAATATGTAGATTTAACTCGGGTAATTCCATTTTCTTAAAACAATATCAGACCATTTTATAAAAATTATAATTCTCAGCGGATTAAATTCCAAGCGATTTTATTTCTTTATTCCGGAACCATAACAGCATGCCACATATGATAAGAGTTAAACCAAAAATAAATAAGATTGAAGTAAAAAGCGTTGATCCCGCCAAACTAGGAATATAGGAAACACTAGGTCCTAAATTGAGAATAATGTCTTGGATAGCAACGCTTTGATTTAATAACATAAAAACGATTATTAGTATCACGCCACCAGCGCTAAGTTGTAAAAGAGCTATCAGTAAATTTATGTAATGTATAATTTTAGATCTTTTTTTACCCAAATCAATAATCTGAGCACTGCCAATATTAATTGCGACTTTTTCCTTATCTACAAATTTGACATAATAATAAGCCAATTCTCTTAAAGGCAATAAATCAAAAAATACTGTAATAATTACGACCACACACAAAGATATTAATATTCTATTAATAAATATTAACTCTGGAAAAACAACTGAAAAATTGTTAATAACCCATATAAAAACACTTGTAGTGATTGAAAAGATAAATTTTACTCCTGTTAGCGTCAAATTAATTGACGGTTTGTCACTTATCACCAACAAATGGTAAGTAAAACCAATAATTAAGATGATTAACCCTAAGATCAACGCTTCCAAAGAAATTATTATGCCCAGTACAACTGCAAAAGCTAGGAAGCATGCAAAAATAAAAATTGGTAATACAGGATAGAATGGAGCCTTAAAAGGACGATCTAGTTCCTTTCTTTTACGTCTTAGTTTTACAGCAGCATAATTTACGAATGCAAGTGCAAAGAAATAGATGAAATTAGTAATTTCAGCAGTAAATCCAATACCCGCAAAAATCGTGAAAAGGAGAATCAAAAACACAGTTATGATTAATCCAAAAACTGGCATATCTGATTTTGTCTTTTTTTCTCTAATTTTTTCATGAACAAATCGATCTCTTGCTAAAGCGGTAATAACACTAACAGCAGATCCTAATGCCGCATTTATAGCTATTAATGTTGATATAATAGCAGCTAGAACCATGCTAAAAAACCCAAACGGTCCAATTGCGCTCTCAAATACATCTGCTAACAACACAGGATTCCCACTTAGATTAGTAGGATTATCTCCAAGATTTATTAACACGACGAATGTAATTGAGATGTATATGCCAATTGTTATTAAAATAGCAAATATAATAGTTTTAGGAATATTTTTTGAAGGATTTTTTAATTCTGGATTGAGATACGCTAAATTTGAAGTTATTGATGTAAAGAATATAAATAATAATAAAAAAGCAGGTAAAATACCCTCAAATTTTATTTGGGGCAATATAAATGTTGGATTGGTATTTGGTGCCATAATTAATCCTGAAACAATAAAGAATACGAACAACGCGATTAAAACAAATGTGAATAATAATAATGTCCTAGTCGCTATTCTCTGTGTTCTAAAAATAACTAAACTTGTTAGTAGTATTGGTAAAATTGATATTAAAGTTAGAACTATATTAGAAATCGGTATGTTAAATTTATCAAAAACTTCATTAAACACTATAGCAAAAGTTTGAGCGGAAAATGCACATGTAGCAACATTTGCAATCCATAAAAAGAAGCCAATTATAAAAGCTAATAACCCCCCTATTCCTTCTTTTCCAAAGTTATACGCACCACCCGCAATAGGTAAACTCGTTGAGAGTTCAGCATAATTCAACCCTGTGAAGAATATTAAAATTCCACCCAAGAGTAAGCTTAAAAGTAAACCCGATCCAGCAATTTCAATCCCCAATCCTAACAATACGAAAATGGAACCACCAATTCCACATCCTATACCATATAGGACCCCTTGGGATAATTTTAGCGTTCTTTGAGGCAGAGCTTCCTTGGGTTTGGTTTCGCTCAATTTTCTTTTTGGAATTTATTATTTTATAATTAATTGATTTTATTACCAATAAAACATCCAATTAGGATTTCTCCAAATGAAAGATTCCACTAACAACTAAGAAGACTCCCGATATTATAAGTATGATAAAAAGCAATATTTCAATATCTGTGAAATTTAATATTCCCGAAAGACCAAGAAGTACTAAAATTATTATAAGAATTCCTACACCAATAAGAATCCCACCAAAAAATTTTGACAATCTGTAAACCAATGAGAGGAACTCTAAACGATGAATTCTACTTTCTTTGTCTCGAATTTCTTCCTCTTGAGTATCGAGCTCTAGTTTTAACTTTTGAAGAAGTTGTTTAGCATCATTTGTACTTTGTTCTATTACTTCCTTAGATTTTGCAAGTTTTTCATGCTCTTCCTTCATATAATTTAATTTTTCGTTGAGAGAATCCATTCTTTCCTCTCTTTCAACATACTCTAGACTAGAAGCTTCAATATTTTTTTTGAGATCTTCTAATCTTGTCTCATTAGCTTTTATTAGGTTTTCTTTACTTAATATCTGTTCTTCAATAGACGCTATTATTTCATTATGCCGTTGAATTTTTAATTCAACATC
>Ga0307376_10003630_pt1 | contig 14409 bp, 18 predicted proteins | sample TR2MG_FD_202536 | JGI IMG/M metagenome (GOLD analysis project Ga0307376, IMG submission 202536) | Soil microbial communities from Risofladan, Vaasa, Finland - TR-2 | ecosystem: Environmental > Terrestrial > Soil > Coastal area > Acid sulfate soil | place: Finland: Risofladan, Vaasa | collected...
CCATTTCAACTTTCGACCTAAACATCTGTCCTACTTGAAAATTATGATTCAATTCATTTTTTATTTCTACTATCTTGCTAAAATCTTCCGCTGTCAATAATTCATTATGTTCAATAATCTTTAAAGACTGTTCCACATAATCATTTTCAAGTACTTCGCTTTCGATTATCTCATTTTCAATTGCTTCATCTTTCTTTTCCATTTCCATTATTTCAATCTCCTTTTGTTTAAATGTTAATTAAATAAATCTTTCAATTTCATCTACTGTTTTTTTAAAAGTAAATCTTGAAGCATCGTCCCGACATGCACTTGCAAGGTTATCAGCTTCTGCAGGATGTTCTAAATACCAATCTAGTAAATCTACCAATTCCTCCTTTGTTTTATAGATAGGGATATAATTAAAAATATCATTTAATCCAGGATTTTCATCAGATATACATAAACATTCTGAACTGAAAAAAATATCTAAAATCCTGACCGCAACCAATCCATTCTTCCTCATATCCTCATGACTTGAATAAAATGAAATTTTTGCATTATTAAAAAAATCACCCATTTTATCATTTTCTACATAATCAATCCAATTAACTTTTCTTATATCATATCCTAGTTTTGCATCCCATCCCGTTCCTCCAATATTAATTTTATATTTATTTAAACTTATTAAATGTTTTATTATTTCTACTCTGGCTGGTTTTCCTGCATTTCCTATAAATCCAATATCATACTTTGGTAAATTCTTTCTATATGAAAACTTTTTAGATGAAGCCCCTAATAAAACTGAACTATTCATAAAATCTTTTTGAATAATTGAAAAAAGCTGATTAGATAAAACAAATATATGTTCAAACTGTCGTGCGTATTTTATCCATGCATCTCTCCTGTTTATAACATTATCTACATGACTGTATAACCAACAAAATCTCCTTTTTGCTAACATGCCCTGAAATCTTCCTAATAAACAAAAATCCAAATCTGCATCTTTATCTACAATTTCATATCCTCTTTTTATAAATTCATTTTGCAAATCTTCTTTAACCCAATAATCTCCCCACCAATGCGAAGTTATTGCTGAATCCGATGGAGAAATAATTTTAACTTTCATTGTTAATCCTCCAAACTATATCCATACTTTAATGCTTTTTTCTTTAATATTAAACTCATAATATATCCTATTTTTTATTTCATAAATATTATTACTGTTCCTTCACACTTTATCTCTTTTGGATTTAAAGTTTTTAAAAACTTTATAAACATGTGTTTATTAATATGTTTACTGATTTTATCAGAATTTGCATTTTTATTTATTTCTTTTCCATCTGTCCACCATGTTACAAATATCATATACTTTTTAGAAACTCTAAACATCTCTTTTATTATGGGTTTATAATCAGGAACATGTTGTATAACATCCATTAATAAACACATATCAAAAGATTGATCGCTAAATTCAAGATCATAAGCATCCCCATTATGAAAATCACCTTTTTCATATCTTCTTTTTGCTTCAAGAAGCATACCTTCACTATTATCAATACCAACATAATTTGAATTTGATATTAATTTCAAATCTTCTACAATAACTTTATAATATCGGCCCGCGCCACAACATATATCCAAAATTTTAAAATTATTTTGTAAATATTTGGCTAAAATTTGAACTCTTGGAACAACTTGTTTTTCAATTTTCATATCTCCAAACCATCGAAAAGTTTTCCATTCGTCCCATCTTTTTTCATGTTTTCTTTTTATGGTTATATCTTTTTTAATATTCATACTCCATCCTTTGCTTTTAAACTCTGTCATCATTTTGCCCCATGTTTAAGATATACATACAAATTAAATCAAAATATCTGCCATTTTTATAAATATGCTGCTTTTTTCTTCCTTCTTCTATAAATCCCACTTTTTTATATAATTCAATCGCCGCTACATTAGATTCCAAAGTATCGAGATATATTCTATGTAAATTAAGATGACCAAAACCATATATCAAGATTAAATCTGCTGCTTTTTTTCCACAACCCTTGCCTCTATGTTTAATATCAATCATAAACCTTCCAAACTCTGCTGTTCTATTTCTCCAATCGATATTTGTAAAGCCCACTGTTCCTATTGATTCTGAATGCTTTTCAATAATAAAAAGAATATCTCCTTTTTTTAAACGTTCTTCATACCAATTCTTTTGTGTACACTTTCTAATAGGATATTCATAAAAATTATCATACATTTCATTCTTCCAATCTGCTAATTTTTCTAGATCTTTTTCTTCTAATAATCTCAATTCAATTTCTTTATTTTTTAACATAATGTCCTTAATTTATTTTTATAATAAAATATGATTTCCTGAATAACTTGATATACTTCTTCATCTGTCAGATTAGGATGCATTGGCAATGATAAAATTCGCTCAAACAATTTTTCGGCTCTCGGTAATTTGGTTATATTCCCATAACATCGATAAAGATGAATTGGTGAATAATGAACTCCCGTAACAATCCCTATACTCTTCAAATGCTCACTGAGCCCATTTCTATTATCACATTTAATACAATAAATATGCCAAGACGATTGAGAGTTTGGTGTATCCATCATAGGAGTTTCAACAACACCCTTTAATCCTTCAGTATACATCCCAGCAATCTCTGCTCTTCTTTTATTCATCTTATCTAGTTTTTTCAATTGAATAAGTCCAATTGCCGCTTGAATATCATTCATGTGACATTTCAAACCTATCTCATCCACAGAATATTCCCACCAATAAGATTTATTTCCATCAGTTCTATCCCATGTTCCTTTATTAATTCCCAACCATCTCAATTTTTTTGCTCTTTCATTCATAAAACTATTATTAAAAGTCAGTGCTCCTCCATCGCCCGTGCACAAATTTTTAACTGCATGAAAACTAAAACATCCTATATCTCCCAAACTCCCACATTTTTTTCCTTTATAAATCGATCCACATGCATGTGCAGCATCTTCAATAATAGGTACAGAGCCTTCCTTTGTTATTGCCATCTCAAATAGTTTATCCATATCAACAGGTCTTCCTCCGTAATGAACTGGAATAATTGCTTTAGTTCGGGGTGTAATTTTTCGAGCAACGTCTTTTAAATCCATTAAAAGATTTTTATCAACATCTACAAATATTGGTGTCGCTAAATTATAAGCGACAACATGTGCCGTAGAAACAAAAGTAATGGTCGGAACAATAACTTCATCCCCATGTTTTACATTTAATAATTTTAAAGATAAATCCAGTGCTGATGTAGCCGAATTAACTCCTACAGCATAATTCGCTCCTATGTATTTTGCAAACATATCCTCAAATTCTGCAGTTTTTGGTCCCAAGCCCAACCATCCTGATTCGAATACTTCTTTAATTGCTTGCAATTCTTCTTCACCAACTTGAGGTTTAAATAAACTTATCATTTTTTCTCCCCCTTTCTAAAACATCCCCAAACCGAACAAGAACACAAATTTCCAACAAAACCATATCCCACTTTGTCAATTATTTTTTTTGATGCTATTTTTTCATCAACAAATTTTTTCCTTTCTGAATGATTTGATCTATACTTCATTAAAAAATTTGTTATTTCTTGATGACCAGAACAATCAAGTTGTAATACTTCAAATTCACTAAAAAGATCTTCAAGTCCCAATCTAGTAAACCTAAAAAGATCATGCACACCATGCTCAGGATACATAAAAGGTACATGATGTATTGTAATCCCTCCCACTCTCAAAACTCTATAGATTTCTGGAGGTGCTTCCCACACATGAGCAACATGCTCTAAAACCCATTCTGTTATTAAAATATCAATACTATTGTCCTCGTATGGCATTTGTCTTATATCAACTTTACTTTTATAAGTGTTTGTTATTTTAAGTTCCTTATATTTTTCTTCAAATTCTTTGTTTATTGGACTTTGGCTATCGGCAGAGATATTTACACCAATTTCAGGAACAAATCCAAAATCATATTCTTTAATAAAATCACGAATATTATCATTTCCAACTTCAAAATACCATCTTTTCATATCACTTTTTATCATTTCTTTTTCCTCAATATTAATTGTGAATCCTTCTGTTTATATAAAGGAACTAGCTTATCAATTCTTTCAACAAACTCAAAATATTTAGAAAATTCTGAAATAACTTCTTCAATGCTTTTTATACAATAAACTTCATACTTTCCTTTAATTTTAGCAAGAAAAACATCAATTATAAAATAACCATTGAATTTCAAAACTCTATTAACATTATTAGATAATAACTCAATGTTATAGGCATGATCTATTGCATTGGAATAAGCTAAATCAATTGATTCCGATTTAAAAGGAAGATTATTAAAATCTCCTACCAAAACGTGTGGAGATTTTGATACCAAATCTATACCAAAAGTATCAAATCCTAATTCATTCAAAGCTACAATTTCTTCACCAAATCGTGCACCCAAACACAATATTTTTTCAATATTTTTTATTTTTTCAAAATGAATAAATCTCTGTCTAAACAATTCAACCTTTTTTACAAAAGCTCGTTCATTGTACTTCATATTCAATGCTTTCTCAGATTGATGTTCTATGTATTCATTGTAACTTTTATAAATTCTTTTTTCCATCTGGAATTATAACTCCATTATGAAATAACAACACTATTGGATGGTTTAATTGCTTTGCACCATAAATCTCTTATAGGAACTCCTTCATAAATTACACCTTCATCACTTCTTCCACTTTTTAAACTTCTCAATAAATCCCCTCCTCGACATGAAACTTTTCTACTCTCATCTACTTCAAACCCGACAAATTTTAAATACTTGGACAATAATCCTTCTGTAAATAAATTTCTGTTTTGATAACCAGGGCCTTTTGTTTGAAATCCTAAAACGCAATTCAACGACCCTGCAGAATTGATTGATTCAATAAACCTCTCGTCATCTGACAAATCTAGCCAATTCTTCAAATAAAGTCTAGCGTCAGGACACCTAATTATTAATACTCCGCCTTGCTTCAATATTTCAAACCACCTCTTTAACGCTTTAATAAAATCTTGTGGAGTAATATGTTCTACTACATGACTTGTATAAATCTCATCAACAGACTCCTTCTCAAAGTTTTTCAAAACCACTATATCATCATAAATATCAGCATGAATATCAGGATGAATATCAGCAGATGAATATTTATCAACATTAACCCAACCATCAAAATTATTTTTACCACAACCAAGATGTAACTTCATTTTATCATCTCCATGCATATATTTCTATATTTTTGACCTATTAATCTATAGTCAAATTGTAAAATTCTTTTTTGGGTCAAATCTTTATAGTAATCATAATTATCTCTCGTTTTGTTTAATATCACCAAAACATCTTCTTCGGAAACTTCTATATCACGTGATGGAAAATCAAATCTTGAACAATTCAATGGAATTAACAAATCTTCCAAAGTTAATTCTGGATCCCCTCCCGAATCAAAACTGATCACAATATTTCCACCAGCCATCGCTTCCAACAATGTATTAGCACAAGGTGCAAAAGGGTATAAATGCATCACATATTTTGATTCAGCAAATAAATTTAAAAGTTTTGCATGTGGCAAATGCGAGAAATGTTTTTTTACCTCTATGCATTGAATATTATTTTCAATACACCATTTTTTAACATATTTAATGGTTGGTGTTATCAATTTTTCCCACCAACATGATATAGACTTCGTTGTATAAATTATTAAAATATTTTTTTTCTTTGTCTTTCTTTTTGGAATTATAACTCCATTATGAATAACAACACCATTGGATATATCATGATTAAACCTTTTAAACATCTCAACACAAAATTCACTTTGATAAATAACTCTATCAACACTAGCAAGTAATTTTAACCATTTTAAAAAATGTGTATCTCCTTTAATCATTTTATCATAATTTATAGGCGCCCATCCATCTTGCCGCACAACCAATCTTACATTGACATTAGCTACTTCTTTAATCTTTTTTTCTGTTAAATCAAAACCATGAGTAAGATATACATCGCTATTTTTTAAATTCTTTACATTAACAATTTCATCTCCATTGTCAAGAAGATATTTATTTAACAAGTTCATAAAAGTAAATCTTCCAGCGCTTGGTTTTCCAATATAATCCAAAGCAATTTTCATCTTGGCACCTTCTTTCTTTTTAAATATTTTCCCATTTCTCCGTATAACTCTAAACTACAATTCTTTAATTTCTTAATTAATTCATCATAAAGTTCTTTATCTGAAAAATCAATTTTATTAGAATGCCATTCAATATAAAGTTTGTTAATATAATTAATTGAACCATCACGAATCATTTTATCTAAGACTCTGAATTCTGCACCTTCAATATCCATCTTCAATATTATATAATCATCTTTGTCAAAAGTATTCAAAATCCATTGACTGAAGTCTATGCATTTAATTCTAATTGGATGATCTTTATCAACACTACCAGTCTTTTTTTCTTTAAATAAGGTACTACTAACAGAGGATTTTGCAATGTAAAAATCTATCTCCCCATCATAAACCCAAACAGCGCTATTGGAAAAATATATATCTTTCCAATCTTTATAAAGTTTGGCATTTTCGAAAAGTGGTTCAAAACTATAAATCTTGTAACTTGAATCATATTCCTTAGACCTTTTAAACAACCTAATTGATTCACCAATATGTCCGCCACAATCAATAAAAATCTTTTTCATGGTTTCTCCAAAATCCATATACCTTTTTCTAAAATATTTATACTTTTATAAGGAAAAGTTTTTAAAAACTTTAAAAAATGATGTTTGTTAATACTTTTCTTAACAGATTTTATAGTTGTACCTTTATGATAATCTTTTTCTAGATTTGCCCACAATGCCGTTATAATCATATACTTTTTAGAAACTCTATACATTTCTTTTATTAATGGTTGATAGTCTGGTACTCGTTGTATAATATCTATTAAAAAACACATATCAAAAGATTGGTTTGGAAAATTCAATTCATAAGCATCCCCTATACGAAAATCAGCTTCTTTGTATCTTCTACAAGATTCATTAATCATCCCTCTGGTAATATCTATTCCAACATATTTCAAAAAAGGTATTAATCCTAAATCTTTCATAGCTCCATAATATCTCCCCGCACCACATCCTATATCCAAAATTTTAAAATTCGATTGAAAAATTGATTTAAAATATTCTGAAATAATTTTTATTCTCGGTAAAACTTGTGATTCAATTCCAGCATCTCCAAATTTTTTAAAACGATTTGAAGACCAACTATCCCAATCTTTTTCATGTTCTCTTAACGTTTTTAAATTTTTATTTATTATCATTGCATTACATGATTCTCTCAAATATTCAAAATTTTCCATTCTTTGAGTTGATTTCAATGCAAAATCTTTTGAACGCCTTGCTAAACCTTTTTTATAATATTTATCTACTAACTCCAATAATCTATCGTAATCTAGCCCGGCTTGCTCAACCAATTCCCTATCTTTCAAAAAATCCATAATAATTGTATTATCAATGTTTGGCCAATGCCATCCTATTGTACCAAGCTTCTCTTTAACATAAAAAATTTGAAAAGTAGGCCAACCAAAAAAAGTATCCCTACATATAAAATTTTCCAATTGATTTTTTAATTTTTGTATCATTCTTATAATCACCAATCCACCCACATTAAAATGCATATCCTGCCCCGCTATATGTCCCGATATACATCTCATATATCCATAATCTAAATCTTTTTTTACAACCAATTGATTTTTTAAAAAATCATTATCCCAAACCCTACCATAACCCAAAACCACTAGCTCCTTATAAGACTCCATTGTTTTTACCAAAATATCTAAATAATTTTTTCCAATAACAACATCGTTATCTATTTTAAAATAATAAAGAGCATCTGATAAACACATACTGTATTTCATACAAAGACCAACAGAACCAGTTCCTGATTCAATATAAGAAACTCCAACACCTAAATCGATCAATATTTTTATTTGATTTTTAAGAAATTCTTTACTTTTTTGATCCTCCTCTAAAATATCTTTATCCAATGTTTTTGGAATATCATGCATTATAATTACTCTTTTTACCAATCCCCAATTAGTGTTTTGAATTAATGCTCCAAAACATAATTTTGTAAATTCAATTCTCCTGCTTACTAAAATACATAAATCAACTAAACCTTCATTATTTTTTGAAGAACTTTCAATCTTTTTTAAAATATTCAAAGAAGCTTTTTTGTTTTTTTCCATTTTTTCATTATAATAATACGGACGACATTGTGGGGGGCGCGTATCAATACTTCTTTTTACTTCTCTTTTTTTCCTTGTTTGAAATTTTCTAATCATCTATTATTCCAATCATTTTTTTAGTCATATCATTAAATTTATATTCGTTTTTTATAAAATCATACCCACATACTGCTATATGCTTTAATTCTTCATAATTCTTTACCGTTTGATCTACCACATCGACAAACTCATCCCTTCGAGCCATTATAAAATGCTGACCATCAATCAAAGGCTCTGGCGAAACAATTATCTCTGAAACAATTAACTTTTTGTTACATAAATAATTTAAAATTCTCCAAAACTCTAATGTATCTAAATATTCAAAATGAATATTCAATCCTATTTTGGTCTGATAAAGAATCTTATAAAAATCCAAACCCCAAGATGAGTTGTTAGGAAAAACATTACATCTTTTTTTAATACTTTCAAATTGTTTTTTTCTCCTCTCCGACATAGTTCCCATAAAAACTACATCCCATTTTATCTCTAAATCAAATTTATCAGTATAATCCAATGTTTCATGATAACCTAGCGGAACACATCCATCAACTTTCCATCCTCTTTTCTCCATAAAAGAAATTTGAGATGGATAATAATCAAAATAATAATCATAGTAAGGTAACAATTTTTCAAGTGTACTTAATCTTTTTTTACCCACTTCAGATTTTTCAAGTTCATCACATTTTATAGGAAGTTGTTCGCTTTGCCACAATACATATTTTACATTTTCTTGCTTTTGTTCAACATTAAAATTTGGAAACCTCCCCGCACCAATTATAATTACAAAATCACCTTCCTTGTATAAATAATCATTTATTTCTCTTAATTGAAAATGTTCTACTTTATAACCATTATCTTTCAATGAATTATAAAAAATCTGACCTATTGGAAATAATACTATGCTTTTTGGATGTGTTATGATATAAATCATTTTTTTGATCCATAAAATTTATGATTCTTCATAAAATCAGGTAATCTTATTTTATCAAATAAAATAGCTTTTTCATAAACTTTTGGAGAAGTAGGATGCAGATCCCTCATCTCAAATGTCCATTTCAACCACACATTTTCATACCATCCTTTTTTTATAATATTTCTATAAGTTCTAGTTTTCATTTTCTCTTTCATATATTCATCTGAACATGCACAAGTAAGATGAAAACAATCAACATTGGGTAAAAATTCAAATTTTTGTTTTTTGGGTATTGATGTATTCCTTGAAGGTCCTGTAAAACAAAATTTATCATTAATTTTATAAATTACAAAAAGCCTACCATGAGGGGTTATTATATAATCTAATGTTTTCCACATCTGACACCAATTTACTCTAAATTGCTGAATGCTTTTATGTTGTTCTATAAAAGATTTCACCCCTAATAAATTCTCTGGATTATAAATTTCATCTGAATCTACAACAAAAACATAATCATAATTCTCTTCTCTTAAATATTCTAAACCTACTGTTCGCTGTCCGGGTTGTGTTGCAAAAGAGCCTTTTATTATTTTTAGTTTGTTTGTTGGATCTGGAAATTTATCTATAATTTCAATGGTTCCATCTTCCTTTTTTTCATTCATCCAATTTGTATCAGAATAAACGACCACTATTTTATCACAAAAATCATATATTCCTTTCAAACAATATTCTATGTTATCTTCATCACAATTAACTGCAACTATTGCTCCAATTTTTATCATTTCTCCAACTCCTTCATTATTATTTTGACAATTTTTTTCGGATTTTTACTAGAATCAATAATTAAATCAGCATAAAGTTCAGATTTATTAACATTAAACAATTTCTCAAATTCTATTGCCGATGGTTTCTCAAACCAAGTTTTATTAGATACTTTATATGTTCTTCTTTTAAGAAGAATTTCTTTATCACAATAAAAAAATATAAAAAATGCAGATGGTATCTCCCTTCGAATTAAATTAACCGCCCAAACTTGAGGAATCATCTGCGGAAGTATAACAATGTTTTGAATTAATCTCTTCTTAACTGATTCTAAATAAATCACTATGTGATGTTCTACCATTTTATCATAATCTGAAAGAAAAACAAATACTTGTTCCTTCTTAGTATTAAAACATCTTAAATTTTTTCCAAAAATAGGACCATCATCAATGTTACACTTCAAACCGGAAAAATGTAACATTTTTTGTAAATTCTTACCTGCAGTAGTTTTTCCAGTTGCGCCAAAACCATTAATTACAATAAATCTATTCATATCTTTTTACAATGAAATATTAATCTTTTTTCAGATCTCCAAAAATTTTCTCCAACTTCCTGTACAAAATTCCAACCAACTTCCAGCATTGTATCAAGAAACCATTGTTTTGTAGAAAAAAATTTATTTTTCCTATAATGTGTAGTTTTATGAAAAATAACTTCTGCAATCATTAAACTTTTTGTAAGATTATAAAGCTTCTTCAGTGCTCTTATGGGGTCTTTTTGATGATGAAGAACTGCCAGAAATAATACAATATCAAATTGATTTTCAATATCAAACAAATCTTTTATTATAAAATTTGGTTTAAATTCTTCTTTTTCTGAAATTCTTTTTGCTATTTTAATCATTTCTGAATTAATATCCACTCCCATAACTTCCCTTGCCCCTCTTCGTATTGCCTCCATACAGAAAAAACCCTCTGCGCATCCAACATCCAAGAATGACATCCCAGTCATATCAACAGGAAGTCCAATTGCATTTAATTTCAAACTAGGATCCTTTTGGCCATTCACTCCTGGAATTTTTTGATATGGAACATATTTTTTATTTTCCATCATATTTCCTTTTGGCACATAATGCCTCTGTTAAAGTTTTCTTCATTAAATTTTTCAATTGTTTCCATTGTACGTACATTATTTGTTTCATTTCTTTATGTAATTTTGTATGTTTTTTAAGCTCTTTTAAAAGAATTTTATACAATCCCCTATCAGGAAAATTATCAAAAGCCGAATGCCATTCAATATAAAGTTTATTAACATAATCAATTGAACCATCTAAAATCATTTTTGTTAAAACCTGATATTCACCGCCTTCAATATCCATTTTCAAAATTATATAATCATCTTTGTCAAATGTTTTTAAAATCCATTGACTAAAATCCATACATTTAGCTTTGATTGGATGGTTTTTATCTATATTTCCAGTCTGTTTTCCTTTAAATAAAGTATTACCATCTGATTTCTCAGCAAGATAAAAATCTATCTCCCCATCATAAACCCAAACTACTTTATTAGAAAAAACAATATCTTTCCAATGACGATAATATTTTGATAAATAAGAAACAGGTTCAAAACTATAAATATTGTAACTTGAATCATATTCCTTAGACCTTTTAAACAACCTAATTGATTCACCAATATGTCCGCCACAATCAATAAAAATCTTTTTCATAGCAATATCAACTCCACTAATTTATCAAAAGTATAATTTCTGGATAAGTTGTATGCGCTTTCACCTATTTTCTTCAATTCGTTATCTCGATTTTTATATTCACTTATCAAATTTTTAAAATGTTCTAAATCTTTGAAAAACAATATATTATCCCTATCAGTAAAAATTTTATTCAATCCTTTGGTTTGTAATAATAAAACACTAGCTCTACATGCACATAAATTCATAACTCTGTTAGAAAAATAACCATACATCTCTTTGTAATCCACACAATGTATATCATGACATAATCTATCTTCAACAATTTTTATCTCTTTGGCACAAGAATTTGACCCACTCCATAAACAAGGATTAAACAAAGTTGAACCTAAACAAAATTTTGATTGGGATACTACTTCAGGAAATTGTTCAAAACTAACACTTTTTACACTTTTCAATTCAGTACTTTCCCAATTTTTACCAAAAATCGTCAAATCACATATTTCCGAAATTTTATTCAAATCTTCTAATCTATTTTTTGAATAATTATTTCCAATAAAAGAAATTTCGTATACTTTTTTTCTATTTATTTTTAACGGGTTTAATATTGTAGGACAGGGTGAAAATTTCACTTTGTTTGATACAATATCATAAGGTTTATGAGTAATAATTAATTTATCAATATAAGGAATTATATTTCGTTGGTAAGGAAAATAATAAGCATCACCATAAAAAAAAGTGATTTTAATATTCTTCAATTTATCTTTCAATTCTTTAATATATATTGATGGAAAAATTCTTTCCATCTTTATACTTCCACCAAAATGAATATGTTTTGGTTTTATTTCTAATATTTTTTCTAAAATATATTGGGGTGAATACTTTCTAATATCTAAAGAAATTATACTAGGAATAATTTTTCTAAAAGATTCTAACCAATAATCGTTAGAATTACCACCTCCAAATTTATCAACATAAATCATTATCTTATTTCTCTAATAAAATAAGGGGAGAATTAACTCCCCTTATTATTTTCTACATTTTCTTCTTATGCGCCAGTTACACTTATTCTTACTATAACGTCTGCTGTACCACTCCCATCATCGGCACCTCTATAAACTTGTAAAGTTGTTGAAGTTATCCTAACAACAGCGTATCCTTCCTCCACTCCCGCATTATCAGTATCCAATCCAATGCCTAACTGACTAACTTCATCATCGGCATTCCTAATCAAAACATCAACAAGCATTCTTGAAGGATCAACATTCAAACTATGAGTAAATGTTACAGTTTCTGCCTGATTAATTGCTGTCCATCCACTGTTGTATCCATGAACTACCTCATCCAATATCTCTAAAGTTATTTTTCCATCTACCACCAATGTTGCAAGTTCAGCGCTATCATCAATTTTAGTAAAAGTGAGTTTATTTCCGCCTAACTGAACATCCCTAGTCTCTCCCTTTTCCAAAGAAATCCTCAAAGCCTCTATTGCTATTCTACCATTCACAAGATTTTTAATTCTAATAAACATTTTTTCTCCTCCTTTAAGTTAATTAAATTTGTTCAACATTTTCTAAAACTACAGTTTCTTCTGTTCCATTTTTATATTGAATTGTAGCGGCGTATATTCCTATCTCTTTGTTTTCATGAAGAGTTTTAATTTTAAAACCACCACTTAACCTATCTCCAACATTTAAACCTACTTTCTGAACTGAATTTTTTCCTTTAAAATCTATAAACACAGTTTCCCCATCTGAAGGAAATAAAACATCAAGACTTCCATCTAAGTATACTTTTTCAACAGTACCAATTTCTCTTCCTTTTAATTCGGGAACTCTTACCCTATTATGTTTCAATAAAACTGGAAAAGTAGTATCCTGCGCTTCTTTTTCTGTTTCTTCATTCTCTATTTCTTCATCCTCATCACTTCTTCTAGGCGATAAAAATTGTGGTCTTATTCCATGCCATCCATTAGTATCCTCCATTCCGCCAGTAGTATCTTCCATTTCCCCTGTATCTTCCATTCGAGGTCTAATTTCAAAACCACATTGTGGACAATTAAAACATCTTCCCCTTCCCATACCAGTTCCTGGCCCTCTGCCAAAAGGCCCTGTTCCATCAAATCCTGGCATAATTACCTCCTTTTTATTTTTCGATAACTTTTTAACATTAAATCCTTTGTTTTTTAATCTACTAATAACTTTATCAACAACATCAAGGGCTTTTCCCCACAACATTATTCTTTCTAAGGGTTTAGTACTATATTCAGTTCCAGCAATCCCCAAATCTTTCATAATGCTGGGGATTGCTTGTTTGGCGCTATTCGGAATTTCTAATGTTATTGATATTTTTTTCATCTATTCCTTGCCTCGCCATGTTTTTTTTCCAGTTACACGATCTTTCAAAGAAGCACAAAATGCGCCTGGATCATCAACATGACCTTCTACTTTCCCTATACACTTTGTAACTGATCCTCCAATACTATCCCAAAAACTTTCTAAACTTTGGTTTGTCCATCCATGCGGAAGACTTCCCCATCCATCACTTTCTTTACTTATTGAGTTTTTTTTTCAGCTTCTTTTTCTTCTATCTCTTCTTCATCAACTTCCTCTCCTTCCTTATCCTCTCCTTTATCATCTTTTTTCCATGCACCAGCAGCATCAGACATAGAAGAACCTGGATTATCTTTCATATATTTAGATACAAAATCTGTATA
>Ga0307376_10003631_pt1 | contig 14409 bp, 18 predicted proteins | sample TR2MG_FD_202536 | JGI IMG/M metagenome (GOLD analysis project Ga0307376, IMG submission 202536) | Soil microbial communities from Risofladan, Vaasa, Finland - TR-2 | ecosystem: Environmental > Terrestrial > Soil > Coastal area > Acid sulfate soil | place: Finland: Risofladan, Vaasa | collected...
TAACCGTAACCGCTATCGATACCGTTACCGCTACCGCTACCGATACCGTAACCGCAACCGCTACCGTTACCGTAACCGCTACCGTTACCGCTACCGCTACCGATACCTATACTTTCCATATTGGAACCTCGGCTATATTTAATCGTGCCGCCTCAGTACAGGGCAATATTTCTATGGCTTGTAATAGTATTACTTCGTCGACTTCTGCTGGAAACATACTGTCTTTTTTGTTTTTTACACCTTCTTGTGCAAGTTGTGATAAACTTGCCGCGCCTACCCATTTCCATAAGCGGCGAGCTTTAATAAGAACTACTTCTTGCCCTTTTCTTTCCTTTAAATATCCAGCAAACACACCGGCTGTATATGTTCGACAAATCACGTAAGACATTCCGTCTAATTTCATAGCCGGATTGTAATTAATACTGTCTTTTCTTACGTAAGTAATACCATTAATTTGTAATTCGTTAATTTCTTGTTTCATTTTTTGTCCTTTTGTTAATTATTTTAATAGTAACTGCTAGCGGTAAGTCCTTTTACAAAATCAGTGCTGTTCCTTGAGTCACGTCGTTCCTATTTTTTATATAGTTAAATTTATCAAGTATCTTACCGTTGTTGCCTCTGGCGCGTGTTGAAAAAGTAAATAGTTGGGCGTATTTATATATATAGCTATTAACCCTACTATAGCAAATATAGCCCCAACTATCACACACAACGTAGATTTAGTGAATTCGTCGGTATTAACTTTTTTAAACTCTATTGTGACTGCTGGAATTAATACACACAGCCCAAAACAGAAACTGATAAAGCTCATGAAGAATTTTATTGTGTATGTTGCACCAACATATGTGACCGCATAAGGAAAGGCCTTTTCGGAAGATATGCCGAGTTGTTTAACTAAAGTCTCCAACCCGTCTATGGCACGATTGCCAAGTTGGGCCAGAATTTGATTATCGATAGAAGTGGAGTCCTGAGCAAACGACGAAATTGTTATAGTTAAAACGATTACCAAGGTTAGTAGTGCTTTCATTTTGTTCCTTTCGTTTTATGTTTTAATTAAATTTGATATTTAACGACTTGACTGTTTTAATTCTCCCATAACTCTCTTAAAATTCTCTCCGGCTTCTTTTTTGATAGAGAAATTTAAAGGTTTATTGCGTTTAGGGTAAACTTCTGCGATTGTTCGCCCCTTATTAAACTGTTTTCCTGTCTTTCCAAACATTGTTTCAGATGATATGTTGTTTTAAGATATTTATGTTTTTTAAATTCATTTTTTCCTTTGATTAATTATACAATTCCTGCATCCAATCCATAACAACCTAAACTACCAACCATACAGCCAATTATTGTTATAGATAGAACGTTTGAACATATTAACAGGTGTGTAGTCGCCAATAATATAATATATAGTCCGGTAGATACTGCGGTAATGAGCAGTGGTTTGTAATCTATATTTATGACTATAAATATTTGTAAGAAGAAACCTGTAAGGACACCCATAATTAATCCGCTTATCATGTTAACTCCTTTAATTCTTTAGCATCAGGATCAATATTTTTTAATTGGCGAAGGGTAGTGTTAAACTGGACTTTTAGTCTGCAGGCGCCAGCGTTTATATAGTCTCGTATGGCGAATCCGCAGTCATAATCAGGGCAAGCATTTAGGTAGCGAAGGTAGATTGATTTTAATTTTCTTTTTAATCTTATTTTTTTTATCTCTGATATATTCAAGGTAACCCCCACCTTTAATAATTTTAGCATAGGATGTAATTCTACTATTCTGTCTGTTTCGATATCACAACTCGCGTAAATGAGTCCGTCCATTATAGCATCTATGTTTTCTTGCGTAGGATTTTCAGACAGCATACCGATAGGCATTTGTAGTGAACCAAGTAAATCATATATCCCTCCCTCTTTAAATATTTCTACTGTAGCTAATTCAGCAGTTCCGGGATTATGTAAACTAACCCAATATGACATTGTTCCTCCTGTAAAATTTTATATTCAAATTTTACTAATCTTGGATCTATATTGTTAAGTATTATACACATTTTATTATAAGTTCTTTCGTTAATAAGTTGTTTGTTTGCAACGAGTTAAAGGTTGAAATTTAGGCATTTTTTTAGGGATGGCAGTAGCTGTAAATTTATTAGTAGGAGAGTGTTATAAGTGTTGGTATTGTATATTATTTTATCTTTTTGTGGTCAAGATTACTTAACAAAAATCTCGAATTTTGTTAAGTTTACGTTACTGCCATTTTGGCAGAAATCTGTCAAAAGTCTAGTTTGTTTTACGCGAGTTTCTTAAAGTGTTAGTTTAACGTTTTCTTATTAACTTATACCACAAAAGGAGTTACAGTTAAGTCATTGAAATTAATAGAGTTAAGCAGATTCCTTGTAAACTATTGAATGATATAGAGTAGCGTGTAACATTATTAAAGATAATAGGTTACAAGGGACAGCTGTTGTGAGACAATGACTTACAAGGAAAATAGGCGTTACAAACGGTTGTAACGCTTTAAGTGTGTTGATAGTATAAGTTTACAGTGAATTTCACTTTTTATGTTAAGTTATTGAAAGATAAAGAGTTAAGAAATTAAGTTATTGAAAGATATAGAGTTAGAGCGTTACAAATTTTTGTAACGCTGCAAGTTAATGATTGGTATAAGGTTATAAGGAATGTCAAGAACTCCTCCACCATACAATATAGTGTAAGTATATGTAAGACATAGGAATGTCATACTAGTATGTCTGGTCTACTTGATAAGATAAGTTATTGATAGATATATATATAGATATTTTGATAGTGTAAATGTTACATTACATTGGGAAAGGACAGTCTACGCGGGAGAAAGTGAGGGTATGTAAATGTGTCTAAGGGTGTCCCTACTCTCTTTTGTTTGTAACGTTTTGTGTAAGTTACTGTAAGGCTATAATTTACGTGTCACTTAAAGGCGGACAACAGGTTAGCTATAAGTTCATTAGGGATATAGTGTTATAAGGAATTTTGAAAGGTTGAATTTGGTATGTATCAACGACTTACGTGTCACTGAAAGGGAGGCAACGACTTAGGTTTTGACAATGTTGCTAGACATAGACTTAGAGCGTTACAAAAAAAAGGCCTGTTTTGTGATGAGGCTGTGATGAATTGAGTATAGTAAGATTTACATTTTATAGTATGGTATGATTGACTGGTGGAAGGTGTAGTTTGGTTTACGGTTGGATGATTATAGTTCGAGGGACCGAATGGTGATCATACTATTCTTTTATTTTTCTTTTTTTATTTTTTTACTTGACATTAGTTTAAAACTTTTGTATATTGATAGGGAGGTGAATTAAATTAATGAAAATTTGTGAATGTGGGCGTGAAACCCAAAAACTGATTAAAGGTAAATGTAGGGCCTGTTATTATAAGGAATATATGTCAGTGTATGGAAAAACCAAGGAATATAAAGAATCGCGAAAAAAGTACTTGGCCAACAATTTAACATATAAAGACCATAATCGAGATTATCAGCGATCCTATCAAAAACAACGCAGGCGTATTATGAGTCAGTTGTATAAGATGTTTAAAAATTTTACAGAACTTGAATTAACGGAGATGAAAAAACTATATCAGAAATCAAAATTAATTAATGAAAAAATACTTGACAGCTAATATAGAATACATTATAATATAATTATGAGCTTCAGCACATCTAACAAATTGTCTGGCAGCAAACCTCCTATCTCTGTTTCGAGAGTGGAGGTTATGTCTGTAGTGAGCTACAATGCTTCAACTCATACTTACCGTTTGAGACCGTCTATAGGTACGCCTATAGAAGCAAGGTTCATATCCCCAACACCCACATCTGAACAAGGTGCGGGCTTTTTTGTTTCTCCAAAATCGGATACACAGTGCGTTGTGTTGAGTACTGGTAAAATACATAGCGGTGTGACATTTTGGGAAAATCATTTCATTCTAGGATATACCACTCATTTAAATACTTCTAGTGGTCAGGGCGGTATAATGGATAATATCCAACTTGAAATAGGAGATGCCTCCTGGTTTGCTACAGCCCATACATTTATTAGGCAGGCAGCTAGTGGTGTAATTACATTTTTTGCCAATAATTGGAACCAAATTAGATTACACCAAGTATCACAAACCTTCCAAGGCATATTCAGACATATTGATTGGAGACTGCGTGGTGGTAAAGTATTATGGAAAACACAACCTAATGAAGAAACAAATTTACATATAGAAGTTCATGATAAATATGAACCAAATATAGAAAGTGATATTGTAGGTCAAGGATCTTCACAAAACTATACCAATAAAGTAGTGATAGATGCTGGCACATTAGAAGCTGGTAATCTTTTAAACATTGAGACTAGACAAGACACTACTGGGGATAATGTTGCTAACGAAACTACTAAATTCCAAATTGGAAGACCAAGTGGCGGCGCTTTAATTGAAAGAAACGTAATTACTAGCGATGGTGGCCAAGAATTAAAAGAAAGAGAATTAATAGATGCTAATATAGCGTATGATAAATCATACGCACATAACGATAATGCTGCTTCTCGTATTACGACAACAGACACGAAAGCGAGTGAAACTTTGACAGTTTCATACGATAATGAGGTTGTGACAGAAAGTACGGGACGCGGCATCCAAGGTTTGCCATTAATAAAATCTCAAGCAATAGACAAAGACAGTAATGTAGTTTTACAAGAAACTTTAATTGATGAAAATCAAATTTATAAATTAGATATCAACAGCGGAAAAGCAAAAATAGAAATAGATGCACAAGGCAACATAATTATCACATCTTTAACTGGAGAAATTTATTTGGGAGGAACTGGAAAACAACAGCAACTTGTAACACGATACTTTTTAGACAATGTTTATAAAATGCACACGCACATATGTTCAAGTCCTGGTTCCCCATCCACAATTCCAACGCAACCTGTAATAATATTGCCGCAAGACAGTTCTAATAATGTTTGCACAATTACAACCAAAGCAGAATAAGATGAAAAAAGAAGAAGTTTTAAATACAATAACTCAAACCACTTTTTAATTAAGAGGTTTTAAAAATAATATAATGTTAGAAGCATCAATAATTGCGAGCATTAAAGAATCTATAAAACACGATATAAAAGAAGATATTGGTAATATAACATATTATACTCCTGCCCCATATTTAGATAATGGGGACGGTACATACTCTCAAGGAGAAGCGGTGCCACGTACGACGTTAAATTTTGAAAACTTAGATCGAGTTATAGATATAATAGTAGATCAAATATGTATACAATTATCAGATAAAATAGTATCCCATTTCAAACAGCACGCAGAAATAAATATTACAACAGGCATACTTGGCAATGGAGGCGCAACCGCTGGGTACGGTGGTCCTGCAACAGCTGTAATGATAACGGGTACGTGTGCTGTGCCTAATACAATTACTTAAATTAAAAAATAATGACAACAAACTATCCTAAACACACTTGGGCATATTCTAACAAAGTTCAAGCATTTAAATTTCGCAGAGACCAATTCTCAATGTTTGTAACCTGTAATGGGTGCGGTACTCCCTTACCACTAGCTTTATGTGACTATAAATTTTTTAATGAAGAAAAATTAAGATATTGTCCGTATTGTGCTAAATTTGAACGTTTATATAGAAAGGAGGTAGGAATAAAATGATAATAACAGCAGAACAAATAAAATTGTTCGTCCAGAGTGCTGCCAATGAATATGGCGGCGCTGCAGCTAATGCATTAGGAACTGACGGAACGGGCTGGCAAGGGGACAGTAACAATATGACGATGTCAATGATAAAAGGTATAGCAGATACAATTAATAAAGCGGCCACCTCAACATCAGTTGATTATCATATTCTTGGTTCACCTATTACACACGGATTAGGTAAACTACCAATGGTACAGATATACGATGCTGCTGGCCGTTTGTTTCCTAACGCACAATTTACAGTAACAACAGAAACAATAACAATACTATCCGGTCCACCAATGGGTACCGTAGTATATATATAGGAGTTTAGACAATGGATAAGTATCTAGGATTAATCAGTGAAGAAGAAATAACTAAAACAGCTTCTTATTATAAGATCTCTGAAAGAGTGTCTGATTGGCCTAAAGATGTGCTGGATCATTTTTATAGAGAGTTTCCATCACTTATCAATTATGATGCACAAATAATATTTAGAGAAAAAGATGAATCAAAAGGTTATGGATTAGGAGTAATAAAAATTTCTGGTCTTGGTATTCCAGTAATTATAAAAGGATTTAGAATGGCACCACTAGATGTCTGCCTTGTTAACGGTAAAGTATTGCCATTTACAAAAGAATCTCTAGCTGCCCTTATTACACAAAAGAGCGCGTTTTCTCAATTAAAACCTATGGATGAGAATGAAGCTTTTACTTCTAATTTTGATCCCGCTTTGGGGGCCGCTGCTGGAGACGGTATAATAAATTATGAACCGTCCGGTGGCTATGAAAAGACATCCAGCATAGATATATTTAAAAAACTATCTGGTAAAATTACTAAAGTAAAAAAAGCAAAAATAATGAATGAAGCCAAAAAATATAAAGACAAAGAACATGTAAAATGTGCGTTAACAAAAATAGCCAATATGTCTACCACAGACGAACTGGTGGATGCCAATCAAAAACTATCAGAGAATATTGATAGAGATATCTGGTATATTTATAAAAAAGGACAATATCGTTATACCGGTATATTTGGGAACTCTAAAGTAGACGACCCAATTATAGTCGAAGACATGGAAGCCGGCTCTTTAAATAATATTGAGCATATTAAAACAGCTGCCGGTCCTGAAATAAGTCAAAATACTTCTGTTATTGAAGAAATAGATGTAGCCTCTGTGCCGTCCGCAGGAGACTATGGAATTTTAAAATTTGCTAATGATGAAAGCACATCACCGTTTATGGTAGATAATATCAGATTTACGGATAAATCATTTGTTATTCATGGACATGATGGTTTTACACCCAGAAATTTTTATCCTATTAGAGGAATTACTTCCTGTGTTGAACACGAGGTTGATAAATATGGAACCTATATTCCAGACGAAGGTGTGAAATTTGTAAAAATTGAATTGACAAAGAAAGGTGAAAAACGTATATTTGGCAGTAACTATAATACTGTAGAGAGAATAAATAAATTAGCCTACAGAATGCGTGGCCCAGTATTGGAAAAATACGCGGATAAACACGCACCACAAAATAATTGGGGCATACACGATATTACCTGGTCGCTCATAGCCACCGGAGCATCAGAAAAAGATATTACTAAAGTAGCTAAATTAAAAGTTGGTGAAGAGTATGCGATTCAAACTCAATTAAGATTGCCTACGCCTTTAGAAAATGTCACAGAGTTAATAAACGATGAAATTAATAAGCGTGGAGAATTAGACAATACTATTGATCCTGACTTAATTCGTATTGCTGCTTATTTGCCAGACGCACAATCAGTGGACTCTGTACTGGGTTTAAATTTTCTTTCGAAAATAAATATAAACGAATTTATAGACCTATTACCTACTTATGAAGAAGTAACTTCAGGATTGGCAAGATTGTTAATTGGTATTAGAATGGGATTAGAAAAATTACCGGAAGAACCAATTAAACAAGCTATGGTAGAACTTATGAAAGTTATTTATTTCTTACGAGGTGTTAGTAATTTAAGGAAAGTATAATGATAGTAAAACGTCCTGACGGTTACCACGTTATGTCACATACCACCGGTAAAAATCTTGGTGGTCCGTATGCAACGGAAGAGCAAGCACAAAAGCGTCTAGCACAGATACGTAAATTTAAGTACATGAAGAAGACAGGCGCTGAAAAAAAGAAGAAGAAAAAAGTTAGAGAAAGAACATTTCTCTTTAATCATCCGGAAGCTAGCTACAAAGAATTAGCCATGGAGGCTTTTGGTCCTGTCACTACTGATGTTCATGATATAGATAATTTTGTATTAGGTTACTCTCCTGGTGAGCGTTATGTATCAGCTGTTGGAGCGACAAAGAAATTCAGTACAGTTAGATTAAAAGAGGAGTTGAAGAAAGCTGTTTTAAAAGACAGAGCTTTTACTCCGACAGTGGCTGCCATGTATTTCGAGCTTAAGCACAGAGGTGTTAGGCCTCCTGTTATTGTAAAGTCTTATCTTAAAGAACATAATATAACAGAGCGAGAATATATAGAGAAGTTAAAACCAGCTGAAAAAGAAGGAAGCAAAGCGCAGTGGGTTGGAATTGGGACTGCACTTGGTGCCATGTTAGCTAATCTTGGGCTGGGAACAATGTTGGCAGGGGCTACTCCACACCGTGAAGAGGTGAAAGAGTTTGCTGATTGGATTAAGAAAAAACATGGACTAGCTACTAAGCTTAAAGTCAGTGGTGATTCTTTAGGCTCGCATTTTATACCGAAGACCGACGAAGTAGTGACTGGCGGCAGCAGAGCCATTGCGTCACACGAGTTTGGACATGCTAGAAATCTGAGAGACTTGTCTAAGAGAATAGGCAGAAGAGCGGCTTTGGCTTATGGAACAGCTACCTATCAAACAATACCAATTTTGCCCGGTGCTCTTGGCCAAGTACCCCTAGCAGGATTACTTGCAATGCCCTTCATATCCCCTTCTCTTGGAAAAATTTTAAAGGGCAAAAAAGAGAAAGGAATAAGATATAAAGTATTTGGAGCAGTGGAAGAACATCCGATTGCAATATCTGCTGCTACCACCGCACCTAAGTTATATGAAGAAGCCTCAGCATCGGTAAAAGGGTTGGCTGATTTAGCACATTATGCTCCAGCTGGTCAAAAAGTAAGAGAGGTTCTCAGAGGGGCTAAAATACTCGGTCCTGCGTTTGGTACATATGCTACTGCGGCTGCTTTGCCCATTGGTCTTGGAGCATCTGCGTATGTTATGCATAAAGCCCTGAAGAAACAGGATGAAGTAACAAAGAATCTATCAAGAAACCCTGTGGTGTATATTAAAAAACATGCCAGTTTTCTTAGTTTTATTAAAACTCATCCCGTAGGTACTGGTGTTAGTGTTTTAGGTGGTGCTGTTTTAGGGGCGGGGCTGGCGAAAAGAAAAGAAATAAAAGAAGAAGTAGGTGAAAATGTTAGAAACCTAACATATTTAGGAAAACATAAATATGATGTGTACAAAGGCGGCCGAGCGCTTGATTTACCGCGGTGGCAATTAATAAAACACGATTATACTAAATTATACCCTAGCATTCTAAATGCATATACTAACTGGTTTCAAAGTGATAAAGGGTTATATGGTTCAAAAGATCCAGAGACTTATAGAAAATTTAGAATTGCTGCCGATAAACATTATAAATTGGAAATGCATCACGCCAACAAAATAGGTAAACCTAAACCAATGAAATATTGGTTAGAGTCCGTTGCCGATTCTTATGCTGTAAATAAAGTTTTAAGTAAAGATAAAAAATTTCCAAATTTAGAAACGTGGTTTAAAAATCTTCCAGAATATAAATGGAGACCAGATGTGCGTAAAGAAGTAAATAAACATTTAACTAAAACAGCAGGACCACTTTTACAGCTTGAAATAGAACAATTTAAAAAATATTTATATGATAGACGCCAAGAAAATTTAAAACTAAAGTTAAAAAGAAAAAAAGCAAGAGAATTAAAAAAACTGGCTGATGCCAGAAGTAAAATGCCACAGCTTGTTATTAAGCAATTATACAAACATCCATTGAATATTTTAAAACTTGAAAAACCACTTGAACATGCCAAAATAATAGCCGATACTAAAAAATTAAGGGAATTTTTAAGATTACATGCCTAGCCCGTTCGAAGAAAAATATAAAAAAAGTAAAAAAGGATTACTATACATAGCTCCAACTGGCAGTGGCAAGACGCGCGAAGCTATTAAAGTTACGCGTGGTACGCCCACGACTGTTATTGGTACAGCATCGCTAACTAAAAACTTTGAAACAGAAGAACAAAAAGCGTTTGATACCAAAACAAAAAGAAATATAGACACTTACTCAGGTGTGGCTCGTACCCACGTTTTACCGGGCGGGCAGAATGTTGTTTTAGATGAATCGCATAATATTAGAAATCCTAAGACAAAAGCTTTTTTAAAAATTTTAGGGCAAAGAAGTAAATATGACAAAGCTTTATTAATGACGGCCACCCCCATTGTTAATGAGCCTTATGATATCGCTTCTCAAATTAATTTGGTTGCAAATAAGCCAATACTGCCTGGCAATAAAGCTACATTCTATGAGGCTTTATATAAAGAAAAGCCATCCAAGTTAAATTTGCTGGCACGTCTACGTGGCGTTAAACAACCTTATACCAGAGAGCTTAGAAACCCAGAAAAAGTAAAAGAAGTAATTGACCCATATATTTATATAAAAGATCCTAAGTCGGCGGAAAACTTATTACCTAAACGTGATGAAACAGTAATTTCCGTGCCGATGGTTAAAAACCAGCAAAAGATATATAAATATATTTCAGGTAGCCTGCCTTTTAGCATGCGGTATAAAATAAAAAAAGACCTACCGCCATCTAAACAGGAATCAAAAGCTTTAAACGCTTATCTAGGCGGAATGAGACAAATAGGCAATACTACTAAAACATTTAGGGTTAACGAACTTCCAGAAAGCCCAAAACTAGAAAAAATAGTATCTGATTTAAAAGACGAATTAAAACGAAAAGGTAAAGTAATAGTATATTCAAATTATTTAGAATCAGGTATTAATGAAATTAAAAAATTACTGGAACGTGAAAATATTCCATACAGCCATATTGTTGGTAGCATGTCTAAAGCCGAAAGACAGCTGCAAATGGAACAATATAATAAAAATAAAAATCGTGTAATGCTGCTTAGTGGGGCCGGCTCTGAAGGCATAAATTTGCCAGATACCAGCTTGGTACAATTAACTGAGCCGCATTGGAATGAGGCGCGTCTTCATCAAGTATCATCCAGAGGAATCAGGCGTGACAGTAAACGTAAAGAAGTTAAAGTAAACACATATCTATCCACATTTCCTGATCGTTACTTTAAACTGTTTGGGGCTAAATTATTTAAATTGCCCAAGCGTCGCAGTGCCGATCAATATCTTTATGGGTTAAGTAAACGTAAAGACGAGGAATCCAAGAAATTTTTAAAAGCTATTATGACAAAAAAAGGAGAATTAACAATGTGGGAAAAAAGTTTTCAGGAAGAAATAAATAAATTAGCGTTTATGGGTAGACAAGAAAAAGGAAAAGCTTTTGGTCCAGGGGGTGTGTGTAAATGCCCTACTTGCGGTACCACAGTAAAACATAAACTTGGCACACCTTGTTATAAAATAAAATGTCCAAAATGTGGCGCCACAATGGGACGCTAAGAGGAATATTATGTGGGAACAAAGTTTTGTAGACAAACTTAAAAAAGAAGCGTTAAAATTACCAATAGCAATCGAATCTCTATCTAAAAATTATGCCAGCAGAGTGTTTAATACCGCTAATAAGCAAATAAAAAGTAATCCAGCGTTAAAATATAAATTGGGTGATAGTCTTAGAGCCTTAAAAGATCAAACAAATCTATCTATATTTTTAAATAAAGCAAAAGCACAAAAACACGCGATTAGTGCCAATATGTTGGCAAAAAATATAGATCGAGTATTGCGTACGCAAGGATAATATTATGTGGGAAAAAAGTTTTACAGACGAAATTAACAAATTGGCTAAACGTGATATGCCATCATTTACATCTCAAGATAGACCTAATAAAGTAAAAGAAATATATAAGGCGTTAAAACGTGAGCATCCAAATATGCCGGCTGGCAAAAAAGCGCGTATCGCTGAAGGCACATACAATAAAATGAAAAAATCAGCAGGCATAAAATTAACAAAAATAAAATTGCCTAAATTGCCTTCTACAGGTATTACAAATAAAGTAACAAAATTAGACAAGCTAATACCACAGGTACCGTTGAAATTAGAATCAGGTGCTGGAATAGTTTTATAGAAGAAATTAAAAATGTGGGAAAAAAGTATTGGCCAGACCATTTCTTCTCCTCATCCCTTAGGTATTTGTACTAAAAAAACAAGCAAAAATACCGAAGTAGAGCAAATATTGTGGGATTTTAGGAAAAAATAAAATGAACATAACTACGCTACGAGATCCGCACTTAATGGTACATTTTGTTGGCTGTTATGCCATAGTTCTAACATTAACTACTTGGGGTATTCCAATTTTTCTATCTGTTATTTTAGGTATAATGGCTGGGCTTATTTGGGACTGTATAGGCGATGAGTATCTATGTAAAAAGAAAAACAAATGTTTTGGAATGTTCGATCACACAGGCGGCAGTTGGACAGACATAGCGGCTGACGTGTTAGGTTGTTTATTGGCCCTAGGAGTATTATTAATATAATGTTAAAAACTGCAGTTATAGAAGACATAGTTAAAAACATACTTGGTAGTGCGTTTCTATTAATTCCAACTATATTGTTAGCTAAAAATACAGGAGAGTTTACTAAAACTTATCTTAATTCTGGGCGAATTGCTGATTTAAAGCAAAAACTAAATATTGATATACCTGATAATGTGGTTATTATAAAAACAGAGCCACAAATTAAAAAATACTATAGTGAAAATATAGATAGCAAGTTACGGACTATGGTGGAAACTATTGCTGCTAAACAAATATTAAAAGATAAAAGTAATGCTGTTTTAATAATGCCGGACAAACCTGGCAAACCTGCTGCAATATTAGTGCCGGAAGGATTACAAAACGAAGCATATTTGGCTCATGCTGTTGGACAATATAAAGATTTACAATCTCGTGGAATTACAACTCATAAGGGGTTTAAAAAATATTATAAACCAACTGTATCATATGCTTTAAGTCCTTTATATAAACGAACTAAAAATATACCATTTTATAAAGCCGAGATAAATGCTTGGGATAAATCCGGGCTGCCCAAATCAGATACTACTCGTATTAATAGTTTGAAATTACGAAAAGAAAAATACGATTTATTACGTTCTTTAGGATATCACACATTTTTTACACAACTGGCTAATGATGTGCTAATAAAAAAAGGTGATCTATCTACCGCTGGTAAATCTATGATTGGCTTAGGAGCAGCGGCTGCAGGGGTAGGACTATTATTATCGGCTGAAAATAAAAATTTAAAAGCTTTTCATGGTGTTATGCTTGAAAGACCAAGAAAACGTAAATATAAAATTAAATTACCTAAAGGACTAAAAACTATTTCTACTGAGGCCCAAGCTGATAAATGGATTGATGATAATGTAATAGGCACAGAACGAAAACAAATGGCTAAAAAGAATTTGTATAAACTTTTAAAAGATCCCATGTTTGCAGGCCATATTACTCCTGGCAATAAAAACGGCTATTCTGCTATTATTGTGCCCAAAGATTTAAAAAATGATTTTATTCGTGCTCACGAAATTGGTCATCAGTTACATTCTAATATTATTGGGGCCGGATCAGGAAAAGAAGTATTGAAAATACAACGTCCAACGTATAGTAAAATAAAAGCATTATTTGTTGATCCTAAAAAAACTCCAATGTATTTACATGAAGTGATAGCTTGGGATTTAGCAGGCGTTCCAAAAGATGACCCTACCCGAATAGCTTCATTAAAAACTTATGAAATTGATTTACAAATGAATAGGCGTAAAGCTTTAGGATATTTACTACCAATTGTCGGAACGACAGTTGCAATGTCGTAAAAATAGGTATCCAGGGTCCGAGACAAGACAATTAAAAAATATAATAAAACTAAAATCTAAAAACTACAATGCCTAAAAGTTATAGTAATCTAACAACCTCCAATCTACTATCCAGAACTATAAAGCATATTACTTGGGCATGTAATAAAATGGATGAACATTGGTTTATAGCTGAGGCCGAGTTTAATCCTGAGAAAACTGAGTTTCCTATTGACGGCTATTTTAATCCTGATAGAAATTTACAACGTTGTAAAATTGTAATTAGGTTTGAACATGTTAATAATATGAAAGGTAAAAAAAAGTTAAGGGTATGGGATTCAAGTATAAAGTTAACCGCGATACATGAAATTTGCCACGCCATTATTTACAAGCGAATGGCGGTTAAAGAAAGAAACAATTCTACAGATTTATATTCTCACTATTATGAAACAGAGCGTCTAGAAGAAATAGCGGCTTGGACTATGACACTAAATTGGGTAAAAAAATTAAGGATGCATAAATCACTAACTCATTTAAAAAATCTAAATGAGTTTTATTTTCCTGAAGGATTTAAATTACCAAATGAGTTCCTAATAAGAACTAATAAAAATTAATAAGAGATAAAAAAACGAGCCCGTTACGGCTCGTCTTTTTTTTGGAAGACTGGTGTTAAGCT
>Ga0307376_10003634_pt1 | contig 14402 bp, 12 predicted proteins | sample TR2MG_FD_202536 | JGI IMG/M metagenome (GOLD analysis project Ga0307376, IMG submission 202536) | Soil microbial communities from Risofladan, Vaasa, Finland - TR-2 | ecosystem: Environmental > Terrestrial > Soil > Coastal area > Acid sulfate soil | place: Finland: Risofladan, Vaasa | collected...
TCTGTCCAGCCTGTGTTTTGCCTAGCCCTTACTCGATCAACATTAAAGCCGCAACTGCACCACGATTAGACTTAACTCCTTTTGGATTTTATAATTTATCAGGCTACTCCACTACTTTTTTTGATGATATTCGCATTTGCGTTGTTTCTTCAGATGGAAAATTGGAAGGTGGGACAATCGAGTTTCAATTTGCCGCTAAAGCTGTATCTCAACTTGGATTTGGAGGGGTAGATAATCAATCCAACTTGCTGGATTTGACAAAACCTAACGGTCAATATGTAGATATCTATTACGATCTTAAACAAATAGGAGTTCAATTGATGCATCCAGAAGTACAAAGCGTTACAGGAATTGGTCCTGGAGCCGTTCCTCTTACGATAAACTTGTTAGGTTCTCTAGATGACGCATTTACAAGAGCGATGATGTTGATGTTAGCTAAAAAAAGTGATCGATTAATTCCGTTTACGAAATATGAGCGTAGTCACACACTCAACAAATATCATCTAGCCGGACAAGAGATTATTTTAATTTTAATTCCCTACCGTGGAATTATATATGCTCAGTTCGGATTTAATGGAGAGCTCACAACAATCCTTCCCTATAATGAAGCAGGAGATGTTTTTATTGACATAGATGGTGAAAAGTGTGAATTTGGAGAAATAATTCGGAATTTGCTTCCTGAGGATATTTTTGGACCATAAATTATTTTAAATTTATTTTTTCTTTCGATTTTTCTTTTAATTTTTTCTTAATATTTTGAGAGAGTCCACAGCCGACTATATCAATTCCGTTTATTGCTAATTTATACAAATAAAACGTATTTTTCAGAAGATAATCGAGAGTAGAAAATCTTAAGAAAAATATTTTTAAATAAGAAAAAAGCAATAATGATCTATTAAGAATAATTCGATTGAAACAAAAATAAAAACAATTAAGGTATTATTAATGCCTAAAGCGAATGCTAACAGTATTGAAATAGAGTATGACACCTTTGGAGATCCTTCATCAAAACCTTTACTTTTGGTGATGGGGTTAGGAGCTCAGATGATTGCCTGGCTTGAGGAGCTTTGTATGATGTTTGTGGATAAGGGATTTTATGTTATCCGATTCGATAATCGCGATATCGGTTTATCTACTAAATTTGAAGAAGCTGGGGTACCAAATATTATGAAGGAATTTATGGCACGCCAGCGAGGAAAGACGGTATCGCCACCCTACACTGTAGAAGATATGGCTGATGATGCAGTTGGTCTTCTAGATGCCCTTAACATAGAAAAAGCTCATATTTGTGGCGCTTCGATGGGAGGAATGATTGTTCAGATAATCGCATTACGCCATCCAACCCGAGTTCTGAGTTTAACTTCAATAATGAGCACAACCGGAAATCCTAATCTCCCTCAAGCTAAGCCAGAAGCTATGCAATTACTATTAAAACCTGCGCCTACAGATCGTGAAGCTTATATTGAGGAATCAGTGAATCTTCGGCGTTATCTTTATGGATCTGGCTTTCCCTATAACGAAGATAAAGAACGTGAATTTGCAGCTATTTTATATGACCGTTCTTTTTATCCCCAAGGAATAGCGCGACAATTGTTTGCAATATTAGCTGCTGATAACCGTGCACCAAAACTTGGCTCAATAAAAGTTCCTACACTCGTAATTCATGGAGGTGACGATCCTTTAGTTCCAGTTGAAGGTGGTAAAGAAACAGCTGCAACTATACCTGGAGCGGAATTACTAATCATTGAGGGCATGGGACATAGCTTACCGCCTGAAATTTGGCCTCAAATTGTAGAAGCAATTGCTAAAAACGCTGATAAAGTAAATAGCTAGGAAATCAAGTTAAATCTTTTTTTTTTATTTTCTGCAACTGATTAAAATTATTCATTATTTGTCAACTTCATCATGTAGAAGCAATTGGCTAAGATTTTTTCTCTTTATTTAAAGAATTTCGAAATTTTCTTGTTACTATCATGGAATAAAGATATATTATCACCATTAAACATTGGGCACAAATTTCAATTGAATTTCTAATTAAATACCTAGAATCGAATATTTCGGGATACTGTTCAATATAATTAAGTGCAACGGGGAGATTTATGAAAAAAATGATAATAAGGTAAATAAGATAACCAACTGAGGATAAACTTAACCAAAATATGATGGCACTTTGACTTTTATTCACTTTTAAACCGAACCATTTATTCTTTGGAAATTTTTCTCCATAATATGATTCCAATAATAATTCTAGTCGGTTCTTTTTTAGAATGAAATCTATAGTATAAAAACAGGGAATAAGCAGGAGTATAACATAAAAAAAGTAAGTAGATGTATCTATTCCAATTGACTTGACGATAAAAATTTCAAAACTAAGGTTAAATAAAAGATATATCACGACAAAAATCGAAAATGAGAGAAAAATTAGCGCCAAAACGGGGTTTATTTTAATAATTCCGAACCATTTTTGTTTTTGTGATATCCTAGAGGATTTCTTCAACTTTAAGGAGAAATTATATTTCCTTTTAAGGTTCAATGCACTCAGAACAAGCAAGGATATGCAAATAATCAGAGCGATTAAAATGAGTACTCCAATAAAGTAAAAAGTTTGGTAAATAATAATTGAATTTATAATCAACATACTTGTGTAAAATAAAAATAGTGTTGGATAAATCAAAGATATGAATAAAACGATTGATAAAGTAAATAGGATTAATGAGAATTTGTTTAATTCTTTAACATCCTCGGATTTGATTTGGGATTTTTTAATTCTACTTATTGTAAAAATGCAAATTATTAAAAGAGCAATGTTAATAAAATGAATTTCAAGGTATAGATATGTGAAACCAATATAAAGAGGTTGAGCATAATCGAACATGAGCATAATAGAGTAATAGGAAGTGAAAAGTATTCCACTCAGAGAAAGTGCGAAAAGGACGAGTGCTTGATTGTATGTAAGATGGATTCCAAACCACAGAACATGAGTAATCCTGGATTCTAAAACTTCCTTTTGTTTATCTTGGATTTTGGTGCCTTTTATAACCTTTAAAAATGTGTACAGGCTTAACATAAAACAAGCTGAATAGAAAATTATGTGAATTAAGCCATAAAAATCCATAAGTTTATTGTAATATAAAATATAATAAAGAATATTTTCAAAAATGAGTAGTGGAAGGCTTATGACCCCCAAGGATGAGAGCACCAGAAGAACAACTGATTGGGTTTTGTTTAATGGAAAATCAAACCAGATCGACACTATTTCATTTTTATTATTAATTTTCTCATATTCTTCCAATTTTATCTCCCATTAATCGGTATTCTATTTTAACATCTAAAAAACAATACAACAAGACCTAATTTTTTTCAATATCTTAGAATCAATTAAACTGAATTATTAAATTAATCCAACCTATTATTCAATTTAAATGCATCAATAAAAAAAGTGACACTAAGAGGAGATAAAATAGGAATTCTAATGAAAATTTACTGAAGACTCTTTAATTGATCTAATTTTTCATTATTTAGGCAATGAAGATTTTTCTTGTCAAGGAATCTAAGATTCACCAATTGACTATCCATCAAAATCTTAAGATATTTATTCACGGTCGTGTGATGCATTCTGAGAGTTTTAGCAATTTGGGATTTTGTGCAACCTTTCGAATTTAATTTCAAATATTCGATTAGTTCGCTGCATTTTACTCTTGAAATGACTTGTAATAAATAGTCATTTTCCGAGGGCAATTCCGAGTCAAAATATGCGATTTGGTTATTAAACTCTTGTTTTCTTATCATATTAAATCTCAGTAGAATATTTAGGTGCCAATTTGTCAGAAAGATACTTAATCCCAGATCTTTTGATAATTTATTTAAATACATTCCAGGATTATTCTTTATCTCCTCGTAAATACTGCTACGGTTTAAATTGGATAAAATCGTATTTCTTGTAATCTTTGATCCTTCTACAATCACATGTTTTGTGACCAATGAATCGAGTACATGCTGAATACCATTATGATTTAACCCATTATCCTCTTGAAAATTTCTGTTTTTGATGAAAGAAATCAAATCAGGTTTACAGCATACTCTATTTTGATTTAGAAATTCCTCAACGAGAGCTAAAACTTGAGACTCTTCAATCGATAAATCCAAAGAGATAGAAATTGAGGCGACTCCCTTATCTTGAACTTCTCTCTGATGTCCATTCTTAATTAAATCGAATAATTGAACCCCTACTGAGGTTCCAATTAAAAATATAAGAGAAATTGTAATTTTTCGGTTAATCTCTAAATCCAAATTATTAAAAGTACTGCATTCCACATTGAACGGATCAAAATCTTCATTTGATACCCCCGTAATTGAATTCGATGTCCATAAACTTACCATTAATGGGTTAGAATTGAAATATTCTGGATTGTTTTCTTGCTCATTTAATTCCTCTCTTAATTTAAATAATAATATATTTGATACAGAAAGAATTAGCAGCCCCGTGATAATTAGAATAACAACTTTAGTTCTTCGCCCTTTGAGCATTATCTTGATCTCATGATGATGGTATGCTTAAACTTTTACTAACTGCTCTAATAAATATTATGGGGATGATTTTCTTTTGTTTGAATTTTCTTTTATTTGAAATTTGATTCTAAATATTTGATTAACTATGTGAATAAAAAAGTTAAATTTGAAAAAGTAATTCTAAATTATAATTAAATCGTTAACAATAAAATAAAGTGAAAAGGGTTATTATGACAATATTATTAAATCCAAAACAACATAAAAGGTATTATCCGGACGAGAAGTCAAAAGACATTATGCTTAAAACCATAGAATTCTTCGAAAACAAAGGGAAAGCGAAAATTAAAGAGGACGATCGAAAGCGAGTCTGGTATTCTGATTTCCTTGAATTTCAAAAAAAAAATAAGATTTTTGCTCATCTATTGACCCCGTCTCAATACGGAGAAGATGAGAACTATCGATGGGATACGTGGCGAATATGTGAATTTAATGAAATTCTTGGATTTTATGGGTTGAGCTATTGGTATACATGGCAAGTTTCAATCCTGGGACTCGGACCGATTTGGATGAGTAAAAATGAAAAGGCAAAGGAGAAAGCAGCGAAATTACTTAAGGAAGGCGCTATATTTGCGTTTGGATTATCTGAGCAGGGACATGGAGCAGATATTTACGCCACTGAAATGGCATTAACTCCTCAAGAGGATGGTTCATTTAAAGCTAACGGAGAAAAGTATTATATTGGCAATGGCAACGAAGCAGAAATGGTCTCAAACTTTGGTAAATTTGCTGAAAAAGATGGCAAAATCCCTCCCTATGACATGAAAAATAAGGAACAATATGTGTTCTTTGTAGCAAATTATAAACACAAAAACTATGAATTAATAAAAAATGTGTGCGATAGTCAAAATTACGTATCAAATTTTGCACTTCACGATTATCCCATAAACGAGGAAGATATTCTTTCCAAAGGAGAGGAAGCATGGAATTCATCACTTAACACAGTTAATGTGGGGAAATATAACTTAGGATGGGCTTCAATAGGAATTTGCACACACGCATTTTATGAAGCAATTCATCATGCCTCCTATCGAAGGCTCTATAATATGTATGTGACTGATTTTCAGCATGTTAAACAAAATTTTGTTGATGCTTACACTCGTTTAGTTGCTATGAAATTATTTGGACTAAGAACGGCTGATTATATGAGAGTAGCGTCCGACAAAGACCGTCGCTATCTTCTTTATGCTCCCGTTATGAAAATGAAAACAACTACTCAAGGAGAGGAGGTTATCAATCTTCTATGGGATGTGATCGCCGCAAAAGGTTTCGAGAAAGATATGTATTTTGAAATGGCTGCAAAGGATATTCGTGCTTTACCGAAACTTGAAGGTACCGTTCATGTTAATATCGCCCTAATTTTGAAATTTATGGTAAATTTCTTTATGAATCATAAGAAATATGAGGAAATTCCAAAACAGGATCAAGTTAAAGATGATGCTTACCTTTTTAATCAAGGTCCAACTCGTGGGTTGGGAAGAGTTCGTCTTCATGATTGGAAGCCAGCGTTTGAGCAATATAATTTACCCAATGTCAAAATATTTATGGAGCAAATTGAGATGTTTAACCTCATGGGAACAAAGGCTACCCCTAGTACCGAACAACTAAACGATATGGACTTCATGCTTTCAGGGATTGGCGAAATCTTTTCTCTTATTGTATATGCCCATTTAATCATTGAAAACGCTAAAATCTATGATATCGATGAAGATACATTAGACCAAATATTTAATTTTCTAGTAAGAGACTTTTCCAAATACGCATTGAATCTATATAATAAATCTGGTACTACTCCTTTACAGATGGAGTGGTGTTTGGAGATGATTAGGAAACCTAATGTCGATCCTGAGCGGTTTGGTAAAGTGTGGAATCTCGTTCACTCATTAAAGGACGCATATGAAATGAATGAATAATATAAATCCAAATTTATATTTATATTTGGATTTATCGATAATTTTTTTACATAGATTAACGCCTAAACCAGTTTTACGATTTTACGCGTAAGGATCTTCCTTAAAAGTTGTTCGATCAGAATTTGTTGATCTCTCAACGATTAATAATTCTCGATAAAAACAATTGTAAGGATAGAATGTATATTTTTACTTTATTACGAAAGGTTTTTTAAATTAACTGGAGAATCATAACTTAACAATTTATATGGTGTAATGATTGCCAAGATTAGTACATTTTGAACTAAATGTAAAGGATATAGCGGCGCGATATAATTTTTTAGAGGTTCAGATTCTTTCTTACTTTTTTTTGAACTGAATAATTTGACAAAATAGTAAGATTTAAATCATTATCAAGTTTAATCATTAATGCAAAATCTAATTATCAATCAAATTAAAATTACCCAAAGGTGAAAATAATGGTTATGGTTGTATCAACATCTTGGTTTCCAACAAGTAAATCTTCTGAAGTAGGGAAAAAATATCTTGAAATCTTGAAACAATTTCCTCCGGATAAAACGATATCAAAACTTATTGTACCCGTAGGCGTAAGAACAACATCAGAGGGAATGAAGGCCTTTACGATTTCTGAAATAAAAGAAGGGAAATTAAAGGAATTCATGGATCTAGCTTACAAGCAAATACTCATTTACTCTGAAATTGAGGGATATAAAACTGAAATGGAATTTTACATGTCAGGAGCAGAGGCATTACCACTTGTAGGACTTAAAATGCCTGAATTATAGATCAAAAATAATTAATTTTTTTTTTATCTTTTTTTTGATATGAAATTTTAATTTTTAGTTTAGTATGAACCTATACCTGTAATCTTAGATAAGGTAAATAGATTTATTATTATACATGTCCTTTTAACTGTTAGAAATCACAACTTAAAATTAGGCGTCTGTATGAGGCTTCCTAAAAAGCATTTACTAGAAGTAGTGAAGAAAAGGTTAATCGAATTTATTTTAGCGTTTTCAGTTATTTCTATAGTTTTTTTTGGAACCTATATGGTGGTATCAAGATCAGGCACAGGGATACTTTATAAATTGGATGATAATTGGTATATTGATTCTGGTTCTCGCAATAACTATAGTTATTTTTCTTCTATTTTAAGAATTAGGAATCCTGATTCATTTCCACATATTCTAATCCCTGAAAATAACGGAACGAAAGTTCATTATATTCGTTATACCCGCGATCCAATGCTTGCTATTCTTGGCCCCCCCAAGTTGTTACTTTTTTTTATATAGATCTTGTTCCTGTCTTTTTAATTAAACAATCTCTTTTATACATCTGTATCGCTGTTTCTAGTGTTGTCGTGTTCACATACATTTATCTCAATCGAAAAAGGATTCAATTTACGAATAAACTCTTAAGTTAAATAATAGATCAAAAATTTTTGTAGATTAATAAATATCTTCATTGATTTCTAATAATAATAGGACAAACTAAATCATTGAAGTGTAAAAAATGAAATTTATTGATCTTTCAATCCCCATTATAAATCCCGACGAGCTTATATTCGACCCTCCTCTTACACAACCGCATATTGAGTATGGGGATCACGATAGAGGTGCTGAAGAGATGGGTTTTCTCTTTTCACGGTTGAAACCAGAACATCTACCAGATGGTAAAGGGTGGACTACAGAATCTATAACGCTCGGCACTCATTCTGGAACCCACATGGACGCTCCGTGGCATTTTGCTCCTGTTCAAGATAGAGAAATTGGAGAGAAAAAAGCTATGACGATCGACGAGTTTCCATTAGAATGGGGAATTGGTCCGTTAATTGTTCTGGATTGCACAGATTACGAGGAAGGATACGTAATGACTCCTCAAGATATTGACGATAAATTAGAGGATATAGACCATAATATAAAAGAGGGAGAAATTTTATGTGTTCATACAAATGCTCCAGAACACTATGGAACAAAAGAATACATTAATCATGGTGTTGGAGTTGGTAAGGAAGCTACATTATATATAGTTAGACAAGGCGTTCACGTAGTTGGAATCGATGCGTGGTCTTGGGACGCTCCATTTACACTCACAGCAAAAAAATGGAAACAATCAATAAGAGAGAAAAAGCCAGAGACTTCGATAATATGGGAGGGCCACTTCGCAGGGATAGAATTAGGTTATTTTCAGATGGAAAAAATGATAAACTTAGATAAAATTCCGCCTGTTGGCGCTACAATTTATTGTTTTCCAGTTAAAATTGCTAGAGCGAGCGCTGGTTGGGTTAGAGCTGTCGCCACTATTCCGGAGTAAAAAAGTGAAAATAAAATGAGTATTATAGCTTAGTATATAGAATTTTACCGAAGTTTTTCTCTGTTTTTATTACATTTATAAACCCTCTAAGCGATAATTATTTTTAATAATACATAATAATTCGGTAAAAATAAATATCATAAAAACTGTTGATGAAAATAGTTGATAAAAAAATCGAGCAGAAAAAGAAACTTGATGAAGCAGAAGAATTTTATCAAAAAGGTTTAGTCTACGGTAAGGATTCTGATGCTGACAGAGCGATTGAGTGTTGGCAAAAGACTGTGGAGCTGAATCCTGATCACTTTGAAGGATGGTACAATTTGGGTAATGCTTACGACATAGGAAAGGGGGATTTAGAGAAAGCACTTGAGTGCTGGAATAAAGCGTTGGAACTTAGACCAGATGATGTTGATGTTTTATACAATATGGGAAACGCCTATAGAGAACATAAAGACTACGACAAAGCAATTGAGAGCTATAAAAAGGTAGTAGAATCAAATTCAAAGGATCACGAGGGTTGGAATAATATGGCAAATGCATATCGTGGAAAAGGTGATAATGCTCAAGCGATCGAGTGTTGGAAGAAAGCTCTGGAAATTAAACCCGATAAATATGAAACATGGTACAATTTAGGGATTATGTATAAAGAATTAGGAGAATTTTATTTGGCGATAGAGTGTTGCCAAAAAATCCAAGAGAGATATCCAGACTCCCACGAAGTGAAACGCTTACTAGACGCAATTAATGAAGAAAAAGGTAGAACTTGAAATAACTTAAAAAAGAAAAAAGAAATGATAATTATTTAATCTTTAAAAATACTTTCTACTAATTTATTGTCCTCTTTGAAATAAATTAACGCTCCGCTCCAATCTGCTAAGACATCTGCGTATTTAGTTTCAAATGAGTTTACTAACTCTTTTAAAGAAGAACGTACCTCAGTCGTTTGTTTCCCCTTGATAAATAAAGCTCCAAAAATGCGCTTTCCATATTCGATTAAAATAGTAATATCGCCGTGGTCAATTGTTTTTAACAGTTCTTGAGACTTAGTAGTTTCTTTAATAAAGGACGTTATTGCTGAAAACATTCCCGAAACTATACCAGGATCGTGATTGTAGTCCTCCGCAAAGTTATAATCAAAAATTCCTCTACCATCGTCATAAATAATGTATAGCCCTTGCTTTTCAGCTTTTTCAAAGATGTAACTGAACTCTTGTTTTAAAACATCAATGTAATTATTGTTGTACAAGTATTTGAGCGTAAAGTAAAATCGCTCCATCTCCTTTTCGTCAGTAGGTTTAAGATCTTCTAACATTTTTTCAGTTTCAACAGATGTTAATAAGGATTTTACTTCGTCTCGTTCTAGAGTTAGATTCTTAAGTCCAATATCTTCACTTCTGGTTATTAAATAACGAATTTTACCATTCGAATAATCTTCGTAGCTTGGGAATTCAGTTATAGACGTGAATATAACCTTTTCTAAGTGTTTTTCGTCAACACCCACATTTGTTACTCTAAAGTTCTTTTTTATATAGTATATCAGTAAGCTCCAGAAGATAATATTGAATATATACTGTGTTGTTTGGTAAGGAATGGCAAGATAATACAAGGGTCCAGTTAAATCCGCGTTGAATCCCGCAGTTCTTAAAGTGTAAAAATTGAACCCAAAAATCGAAGTATAACTTGATTGTCCAGTTATCCAATATGTATCTGGTGCGAAATTTATCATCCCATTTGCACCAAGTATCACGAACAATATCGAAAGCAGGATTAAAATAGGTAGAAAGGTGATGATCCCTAAAAACATGCTTTTCGTAAACCTAAGAGTAAGATTAAGAAAGATTACAGCGATGATTAACGAAACCACAATTAATGCTACGAAATTGAAAATATTCATTAAATCGAATCCCAAACTTTCGTATAAATAGACTGAACCGCTTGCGGTAAAATTAGCCGAATTAATTATGTTTGTTCTGTTTACTGGGCCGCCAAATATTAAGAGAAAAGCTGAGCCAAATACTACATTATTTAATATGAAAAAAATGAAAAAAGCTAAACAACTGAAAACGATCCCATAATAAACATTAGTAATATTCATTCTTTTCTTGCTTTCCTTTCTATTTTTCCACCAATTGATTATTTTTATGAATATTATTAGCGATATTGGTTCAAAAATTTTCAGGAATAAAATAAAAATAAACGACGCCATAAAAAAATATGCAAAGAAATATATGATCAATCCAATTGAACCAATATCTTCTACGAGGAACAGAATGATGGATAAAATGGATATCGGTGCACCAACTGTGTATAAACTCTTATAAGTTTGCTCTCTGATATTTTCTCCGAAGTATCGTCCTCTTAATGCGATCTGGGAACTTAGCAATATTTCTAAACTAAAAATGAAAGTCGCGAGGTACACAAATAAGATTTCAATAAACCAACCCAAAGCGTTAGCGTCATCAGCTATAGATGCCGATTGAACTCCTGTAATTTTAAGGAGAACTTGTAATAAATATAAAGAAATAGGCAAAAGCACGATAAGGAGCTTTAAGATATCTTTTTCTCTTGACCAGTCACCTTTAAACAGATCTGTTCTAATTCTCTTGTAAGGACTCTCGATTATCTGATATGTTAAGCCTTTCAATTTTTCGCTTTTCGTTCCGACTTCTTTCTTTATACGGTTCCTTACATAGATAATTGAAATAAAGGGCGCTACAAAGAATATGAATGGAAGTGTTACAAGAGGGTAGTAAGCAAATAATGCGATTAAAGAACCAACGTGAGCGATTATGTATCCTATTCCTAGACCTATATTACCTACATCGCCAGCTTGCAATTCTAATTCTAATGGAGGGGTTCCTACTTGAAATATTATTGGAAGGACCCAGTAAACTAGGTAAAAAATCATGATCCCTAGTATTATTCTAAAATATATTTTCCCTGCAAGCTTTTTTCGTATGAAAAAATATGGGATAACGAGTATAATTATAGGAATAGCATTAAGTAAGAACATTGCAACTATTTCAACTAAGTTCATTTCAATTCTCAAACCTTTTTTTTTTTTAATTTGGAATTATTTTTTAATATTAGTATGCAAATATTAATATAAGAGTTTAGTCATTCTAACATTTCCAATTTTTATAATATGCCAGAGAAAAAAATAGGTATTATTCTTGACGATGATTTTGGGTCCAAACACATTCCTCCATACCCTAAACCTTCTTTTATATCGTTTGAACATCCCGTTAGAATTAACTGTATTTTGAATCATCTTGAAAGAAATGGAATTTTTAAAGATAATCGCGTAGTAAAAGTTAAACCAAAAAAAATTGATGATGCGATTTTAGAACTAGCTCATTCGAAATATCATATAGAAACAATAAAAAAAATATCTGACGTAGGTGGCGGGTTACTCGATGAAGAGGTGTTTGTTACTGAGGATACATTCGATTTAGCTAAAAAAGCAGTTGGTGGTGCTATAGAAGCTATTGAAGGAGTAGTAAAGAACCGTTTTACTCAGTCATTTGCTATAATCAGACCTCCAGGACATCATGCCCATAGAGAAAAATCATCAGGACTCTGCATTTTTAACAATATTGCTAATTCAATTCTATATTTGCGCAAAAAGTTAAGTTTTAGCGAGAAAATTGCAATAATTGACATAGATGACCATTTCGGAGATGGTTTAGCTCAATATTTCTATGACGATCCCTCCGTTCTTTACTTTTCTATACACGAATTTGACTTTACTGAAGGAGATTTAGGAATGATTGACGAACTTGGAATGGATGAAGGAATTGGTAAAAATATTAATTTTCCCGTGCCAGAAGGAATAACTAATGCAGATTTTTATTATTGTCTTGACTTGTTAGACCCAATACTCAATGAATTCCAGCCCGCTCTTATCGTTGTTGCTACGGGATTTGATATGTATTACGCCGATCCTATTGGTAATTGCTCGTTAACCAGTATTGCTTACAACAAATTTGCGGATAAAATTTTAAAAATTGCTGAAAATGTATGTGAAGGTAAAATTTCTTTCATATTAGAAGGAGGTTATGACATAATTGGATTACCATTTTGTGTTGAAGCTATAATTAAAGCTTTATTAAAGGAAAAGTACGAACCTCCTGACTATGAGAAAAATCTATCATTTTTAGACGATTCTAAGAGGAAGGAGATAGATAAAATTAAAACCTTTCTTAAAAACTTGTTAAATCCTTATTGGACCAAAATAAAGATTTAAAAAAAAATTAGATGTGTTAGCTCTGTAAGTCTGGATAATTCTTTGAATCTATTTTGAGGATTGCAATTCTAATCAATTCTATCTTTTTTATGGGTTTTATATATCAGCCATATTGAGACAACCAACAATATTGCACTTGTCGCATTTAAACTCACAAGAACGAGATATACAGTCATAACTATTAGCATCACTAAACCCATAGGAAAACCTAATTCTACCTGCAATCGATAATTCAAATATGGATATTGAATGAAAATATAAATAATTTCTGAAGCTAATGAAATGATTGAAGAGAGCATAAGTGTAATTCCATAACTATATGAATTTCTCTTACATATTAAGATCGCAAAAACCAGTAGTACAATATTGAAAGTAATACTTAGTACGTTCGGTACATAGGTTAAAGTATATGAGATTAAGACCTCATCTATTTGATTTAGCATTTTTTTCTCTCTTTTGTCAATTTTTTTTTATATAATTTATGAATCAATATTTATTATTAAAGATTTATTATTAGAGATTTATTTTCAGACTAGTTAATTATGAGGATAACATAGTCAATTCTATAAAAAAAGGATAAAAAAATTTATACTAGATTTTGTAGTTTCAATGCGTAAGATTGAACGGTAAATAAGGCGTCTCGGGGTCCGGCTTGAGGATTAATATAACAAATTAACGCACCCGTTCCACCTATTGGAATTGGTGATATAATAACATGACCTTTTCCCGCAATACTGGTTCCGATCTTTCTTTCTTCAGTATTTTCGACCATCATAAATTTAATTCCTTGTATTGTTAGGCTTGTCATACCCCGTTGTCCCAATTCTAATTTGGCTCCGAGTAATTCGTTAATCGTTTCTAAATCGTTGCTAAGATTCCAATTTTCAGTTTGTGTGATAAGCGTGCCAGATTTATTGATAATTGCTACTCCAAAAATATTTTCTTCTTCAGAGAGGAGATCATCTATAATTGATTCAATTTCTACAGACATGATACCCAAAATTAAAATAATATTCTTATTATATAACTATACAAACAATTCATATAAAAAATTAATTTTTAGCAAACGGTGAAATTTATGGCTTTTAGAATGTGGAAAAAAGCGGTTCTAATGACTCTGAGAGAAAAGAAATTATTTTCTGTTTTTACGCTTATTTATACTTCTTTGATTTTCATCACGAGTTTATTTTGGGAATTGGCTATTACAGGTGAAATTGGTGAAATTGCGGGATACTTTGTATTGATTTTTTTTGGAACAAGTCTGTTTTTATCATTACTTTACGCGTGGATTATCGTGTCTCGAAATAGGAGAACCTGGGCAACATTAAAATGCATTGGCTATACAAACAAAAATATCAATTCATTAG
>Ga0307376_10003636_pt1 | contig 14401 bp, 26 predicted proteins | sample TR2MG_FD_202536 | JGI IMG/M metagenome (GOLD analysis project Ga0307376, IMG submission 202536) | Soil microbial communities from Risofladan, Vaasa, Finland - TR-2 | ecosystem: Environmental > Terrestrial > Soil > Coastal area > Acid sulfate soil | place: Finland: Risofladan, Vaasa | collected...
TCTCCGGGCGAGCAACCCTCTGAGCCGACGGGCAGTGATCGTCCGTCACCGCCTAGGGCCACCCCATCAGGCGGGGATAGCAACCGTGGACCGCGTGGGGCTCAGCTGGCGCCGCACGGCGGGGCATGCCCGAGTGGTCGGACCAAGACGTCAGTCGACGGATCTCCTAAAGACACCAAGCGGTGTAACACCCAGACCGATGGTCGTAGACATTAGGACCAGCCGAACGTCTGCTGCTGACTCCTGGTATGAGGCCGCCGCTTGAGGTCGACCATGTCCAGGGCTATCGGCTCGCCTTTCTGATGGGCGATCACGTAGGTCTTCATCTCAGCGAGCAGGTCGATGCTCTTCTTCTCCATCTCAGAGTTCCGTGTTGTTGAGAGAACAGCCGGGCTCTCGATGATGAAGAACTTCTGCTCCCCCCAGACCTCCTTCAGACGGACGGTCTTGCCGACCCACTTGTAGAAGTTGTGCTCATCGACCACTTCGCGCGTCCACATGATGATCAACCACTTGAAGGCCTTATAACCGCAGATGACGACGGCGGTTGGCCTCATGATCTTGATCATGGTGACGGTGTAGTCCTGGCATCGTTTGAACGCCGAGAACTCGCCGAACCGTGGCTCTCGTCCGGAGAAGCAACGAACCAGGGACGTGCGGTAGACCTTGTTGATGTCGAGTTCGGCGGACTCCAGCATCCTCGCCAACTTCTTTCCGGATCTACCCGCGAACACCTCTCCCGCTTCGTCATCGCGCTTGCTCGGTTTATCGCTGACGATGAGTATCGGAGACCGGTATTCACCGTTGGCGAAAAGTGGCTGGTCTCTGGTCTTCGCGTAGGGACAGCTAACGCAAGCTTGAATGCGCAGCTTGACGTCTAGAAGACGTTCACGCTTGGTCCCGGACATCCTGTTCCTCCTGCACGGCGCGCTCCGCCTCTCTGACCTGCTCTGCTAGCTTTGCCGCAACCTTCTTGTCCTTCACCCAGATCAGATGTCCCTTGTAACGACGCTCCAGAATCTCCATGAAGTAGCGCATCCGACCATCGTCCTTGAGGCTGCGGGTCGCCTCGTGCGCGAGCTGCTCCTCAAGGCAGGACGTCAGCAAGTAGCCTTGCTTAGTCGACCCGGTGCGCTGCTCCATGTTTCCGATGGCTGTGTCGAAGACGGTGTTCTGGTCGCCGATCAAATAGATCGTGCGGGCATGGACGACGTTATCGCTGGTAACCGACTCGCCGTCGGCCGATGGGTGCAGGCGCTCGTCAGCGATCCCGGCGATCAAGGCGGCCGCGTCTTCGGGAGCATAGGTCCTGTCTCGTGAGCCAGCCTCGTGCTTGATGACCTTCCGCTTAGCGCGCGGCTTCTTAGCCGGCTTACTCTCGCTGACCGTTTTCATGAGGTCGGGAAAGTCCAGGGTCTCGGCTCTTGAGAGCCAGAGATCCTTGTTGCCCCTGTCGATGACCGACTCGATCGCCTTCAGGCGCTCATGGCCGACGCTGAGCATTCGCTCGAAAGGGACACCGATGTCCTGACTGTACTTCTTGAAGATTCGACGCAGGCGCCGAGCTCGCCAGGGGTCGATCCCACGGGAGATCGCGTAGTCCTCGAACGAGGTGAAGCCCCCCTCCTTGTACTTGCCAGACGAGAAGGCGATGAAGAGCTCGCGACCTAGGATCAGGTTGTCGCGATCGACCTGCCGCTTCGCGTCTTGAATGCGATCGTCGCTAGGACGCTCGATCTTCTCTTGGTCGCTCAAGTTCCACTCCGTACATCTGCGATGTTGGTAGGACGACCCCTGCGGCCTTTAAGCTAACCAGGAGGTGTCTGTAGGCGTTGTATACCCGAGAGAGCGACTTGTCGGAGACGCTTAGCTCGGCCGCCTGCTCCGTAATCGGATCGAGGCTGCGTATCTGTGCGTATTCGTGGAACGACGAGTGGCCTGCCCTGCGTACGGCGTCACATACAGGATCTCGACCAAGCGCGTAACCGGTCAGAGATGGGCGGAAGATGATTCCTCCATCTTTTAGCAGTGCGCGAACCAACGCTCGTTCGACCTTGAGGTCAGTGGCGATTTGACCTACAGGTTTCCCCTCGATGAGGTAGAGCAGCATTGCTTCGCGGGTGGTGGTCATTTCTTGGTGGACTTCTTCTTCTTCTTCTTCGCCCTCTCCGGCGAATTCGCTACTGGCCCTCCTGGCCAATCCAAACAGTCCGCCTCGACCATCAGGACCAGAAGCCACAGCGCGTCCGCTTCGTTGTCGTCGACCGGGATGACCCCGAGCTTAGCGCAGCAGGCCTCGACCATCATCTCCTTCGTTGCAGCCCCGTTCCCGGTTGCCCGCTTCTTGATCGTCCCGACGGGGACGCCCTCGTAGGGAATCTGTGGATCCTGACCATCACAGAAGGCGGTCAAGAGTGCCAGGTAGCCGCCGTAGCAGTGGGCGGCCGCCACACCACGGTGCCTTCGCACCTCCTCGAACGAGTAGACGTCGGCGGCCGGCATTGTCTTGAGCCATCGCGTGAACCGGACGAACTTCATTCCTGGACCGTCAAAGCGTTTACCGTGCTTCTTGGTCAGATCGATTGACCCGGAGGTGACCAGACCGTCTTTCCACATCGCCCAGCCCGTCGTGCCGCCGAGATCGATGGCGATCAGGGTCCTGGACTCTTCTGTTGAAGAAGAGCCCGATACGAGATCGAGTAGGTGGTTAACCGTCTTGTCGTCGCCCATACGCGCCTATCTTACATGAGCGCGCGAGGACGTCGCGAGGACCTTCTACTCCGAGTTGATGACCTCGATGGTCCGACGGTTCTCGGCGTTCGACCTCGGCGCCCCGCACCACGGGCAGAACTTGATGGTCAGGGCGACCTCGACAGGTAGGCCGCTGGACGACTTGTAGTCGAAGTTGTGGAAGTCGACCATAGCCGAGTCAGGAACGCCGCACTCGTCTTCGCTGAAGACCTTGGCGACCCCGAGTCCGACCTTCTTCCGCATGTCACAACAGGTTGAATCTTGCTTGTTCGCCACGTATTGGCCTCCTTCAGCCATTACGTTATACCTGCTGTGGGGCATCCAAACTGAAGCACTCCCGTGTAACAGGACACCGCTGCGCCATGTCGCACTTCATATCGTCGCAGACGCGGGGCAGCGTCTCGATCGCCGCTCTAGGAAGGCGCTTACCGTTGGACTTGGAGTTGGAGAGGATCTCCACCGCCCTGTGGTAGTCGAGGATACGAGATTCGATGTCATCCCAGAGCGCCTGATCCCACTTGATCAGGAACGGCATCACCTTAGGCTCGCCGGCGACGAACTGACCGCAGCGGTCGACCTTCCACTTGCACTGCGATCCCTTATTCACGTAGACGATCAACGCCTCATCAAGTCCGAGCGGACCCATGTAGGCGTGGGCCTGAACGACGTGGTCTGGTTTCGGCTTTGGCGTCGCGCACTCGCACCACTTCTCATACTCCGATGGACTCATCGACTTGAGCTCGAAGAGACGCTCCTTCGGTTTGTGAGTGAGGACGCCGTCGCAGTGTCCGACATAGCCGAGCTCGACGTTGACGATTGGAAGCTCCAGGTATCGAACCGCGTCCTGCCAGGGAACCCCGCACCCGCAGCTCAGTGGCATCAGTCCAGTAGTGACCTTGCGGCCAGTTTCCCTGCAGGCCACGCACGCTAGCTTCTGCCCATCACGCTTGATGGTCTTCTTCCCCTTGCAAGTCGGGCATGGGCAGGCCACGCACATCCAGTCGCCGCGAAGCTCCTGACGTGGACCGAGGTAACGCTCCTGCCACCAGAAGTGCAGGGCGTGCCCCATGTCGAAGGTGAAGTAGTTCCCGGCGGTGTTCGGGACTTGGGTCGCCCCGAACGCCTCGATCACCAACAACCGGCGGCCGCATACCTTGCCGAGCCCAGAGGCGTGGAGGCCAGGCTTCCGCTCCTTATGGACAAGGTTCTCGTAGTCGGCGGCCAGCCAGCTCTGGAACCCATCGAACCACTCCTTTACCCCAGTAGGATCGGGCGCTGCAGGCTCTTGCCGTGAGTTCCCGAACTGAGCGATCAGGTCACCGATGGAGATGTCACTCACCCGCGTTCTCCAGAAGCTCGTAGTAGCGCGTTGCCGGAATCAGCACCCAATCAGTAGGGCACGGTGGCTTGAGCTTCTCGTAGCGAAGATGGACGATCGGAGCCTTGCCCTGCGTGAGCGCTTGAAAGGCGATCTTGCGGAGCCAGGACAGCTGGATCCTGGTGTCCGTTTTGAAGGTCGTCTTGTTTTCGCCAAGGTCCTTGTCATGCGCTACATCACCGGGCTTACCAGCGATGCTCCCACTACCCGGAACACGAGATCCGCCGCTCCTCTTGGCCACGTCCTTCTCATGCTGAATCGAAGCATGAGTCGTCGGAAGTGGCTTTAGATAGTCCGGCTTCGGAGGATCGCTCGGCTTGTCGCCGAGGTATCGTGGCTCGTTCATACCCATAACCCCTTTCATCTTTTACCCGCGATCTTCGATGTAGCGCACGGGGTTTCGCAAATCAGCCTAACACCAGGGTCCGACAAGCTATGCTGAGTTTCGCCCGTACGGAGCAAAAGAAGTGTTGACTCTCATCACTAGTACGGCTACTATCCCAAGGCAAGCAACGGAGTTTGCACCGTACAAGCGGATTCTGACTACAACTAGGGGGCGAACCAGATTCGACCGGATTTGAGAAGCATAAGCTGCGTGTCGAGGTTGAGCGGTGGCCTCGTTAAACCCTGCTCACATCTCTCAATTGCCAACGCAAACGAGAACGACGTCTCGATGACGGAGGAGCAGTTCAACGCTGCCTTCTTCGGCGCCGAGCTCGTCACCGTCTAAGCCACAAACTTAGACCTCCGCTTGATCCTCCGCCCATGAGGTGATTGATCGGAGCCACAAGATGGGCTAAGCCAAACGCCGGCTTCGGGCGGGCGGCCGACAACTTGAACAGGAGCTGGACCATGGGAACCCGGGCTGGTCGGGGAACTCAGTCGAGATAAACAGGCCAGATACACACGTAGATGCTTATGTGGACTGAGTTTCGGGACCCGGGTGCAACTCCCGGCGCCTCCATTACTTATGCCTCAGCGTAGGGCTGAGCACAACACAGGGGTCCGGGATGCCGAAGAAACGAGCACCGAGGAAGGAGTCCTTCTCGGTGGCCAGCAAGATCAAGGAGTACGTACGCTCCAAGGGCTATTGCGCAGGGTCCAACCTCCCTGATGCAGTATCTCAGAAGGTAGTCGAACTACTCGACTCCGCCATCGAACGAACCGAGAGCAACGGTCGCAAGACGGTTCGCGGAGAGGACCTCTAACTATGGGCGAGGGTAACGTGCCAAGCAGTCTAGCTGTAGCCAAACCGGAGGCGGGTCCGGAAGACTTTGTCAAAGTCGATCCGCTCAAGATCAGGTTGATCGACTGCCGTGTGCTCTGCAAGACAGTCGACTACGGCAACATCACCGGCGGCGGCATCATCCTCCCTCAGGGGGCGGACAACAAGCAGGCGCTGACGATCATGAAGGTGATCTCCATCGGAGATGGCCGTACCACCGATCATGGGGTCAAGATCAACGTCCGCGTCAAGCCAGGCGATTACGTGATCGTTGGTAAGTTCGCCGGACTCGAAGTCGGAACCACCAAGGCGAAGTCCGAGTACAAGATCCTCAACGAAGTCGAGATCCTCGGCGTCCAGGAAGTGAGCTAGCCATGCCTGCCATCCCGTCGAACAGTGGAGCCGGGTTCTACCGCCCTGGAGCTATCGAGAGCGAGTACGAGAAGGTTCACAACCAGCCCAACCTGCCGGGCGTGGCCCCTCCTCAGGACACGGAGCAGGGAGCCGCATCAGCGGCGGCCGCTTTCGCCTCCGTCGTCCCGATCGACCCGAACGCCCCCGACATCCTCGACCTGATCAAGGGCGGGAAGTTCGACCCTCCGTTCACCGTCACCCTGCGTAAGCGGCAGGGCATGCAGGTGTTCAAGTCCGATGCCGGTACCAAGACCGAGGCCAACTTCGAGCTCTGGAAGGAGACCATCCGAGTTCCTGCGGATCTCCTGCGTATCTCGGCCGGCGTCAAGGCCGAGGTCTACCAGCCGCTGAACGACATGACGCTGGAGTTCCAGCTCATGCTCTACCTGGCCTACAAGAACAGGGCCCTGGACGTGCCTCCCCCTCCGGCCCCTCAGATCACGACCCAGGTCTCGGTCCAGGCGGAGACCGAAGAGTCGACAGTCTAGACTTCCTAGTCTGGCTGGCTAGCGTAGCTCAGTTGGTAGAGCATTGGTTTTGTAAACCAAAGGTCGTGGGTCCGAGCCCCACCGCTAGCTTTTGGTAGCATCAGTCGCAAAGCGAGGTTGCTATGGCTGACATTGACATGCTTGTCGGACAGAAGGTGATTCTGGCGATCGTCGCCACGAAGAGCAGCCTGTCCGCTGACCTGGTCGGGATTCCGACCTGGACAACATCCAACGACTCGATCGCCGGAATCAACCCGGCCACCGATGGTCGGACCTGTGAGGTCACGGCCAAAGGAACCGGATCGGCGACGGTCACGGCGAACGCGCAAGGATCTGGCGCCCTCAGCGCGAACCACACCATCCAGGTGGCGGCCAACAACCTAGCCACAGCGCTGTCGCTGACGGTTCAGAGACCAGCCCAGTAGGAGACTGAATGCCACGCTTCGTAGCCAAGTGCCCCAAGTGCGAACATCAGGAGTCGGTCATCTCGACGAGCATGAGCGCCGAGATGCCGCCCTGCCCTCGCTGCGAAGCGTTCGTTCGGATGGCCGACATCACGCCGGTAGGAACTCAGACGAAGGTGATCAGTACCGCCGGGTCCCAGACAACTGAGGAGTCCGGGTCTCCCGCTCCGGTCCCTGCAGCTGAGCCTGCGCCCGCCTTCAAGAAGCGCGATCCCCGGGACTTCGGCCCAGAGCCGCGCGCCTAGGTATTCGCCAGCCTCTGGGCGTCTTCGATCAGCCCATCGATGTCGTCCAGGTCACGCCGAACAGGTCTGATCACGATCGAATCCGTCTTGCGGATGTCGAGGGTGATGTCGAGGCGTACTGCGTTCTCGCCGATCATCGGTGCATCGATGATCTTCACCGATGTCGATGGACTGCTTCCCCAGCGCTCGCAAGTGACCTCGACCTTGATCGTTGGCTGCTTGTCCGTCTTCGCGTCTGTCTCTGGACTATCTCTCACCGATGACCCTCTTCTAGTTCGAAACCGGATTCGCCTACTTGGCGTTCGTGTTCCTGCGTTCTACCTCTATTTGGGCGTCGAGATTCTCGATCACTTCGCCTCTAGCACTGTCTGCCAAAGAAGTTGTGGTGATGGTGTTCCACGTGTTCGGGATCGTAATCCCGAACGGCCCGTGCCAACAGCCACTCCCTTCCATGACGAATCCGCGAGCCCTCAGGGCCTGCTGATACTGGATCGGCGCCATCTAGTCGACCCGCCTGCCGTCTGGGGGGATGTTCTTCTGATGACCAGGGTATGTTGGCCTCGGCGGTGATGTGCCCGGGTCCGGAATGTGCGCGTAAGGGGCAAACTTCGGGTTGTAGAGGGTTTGTGGTTCCACTAGGGGAACTCTATCAAGCCCGCGCTTAGCCCGCAGCTGCTCATCGATCTGCCCGAGCGACGCGGCACGCGCGTATTGATTCCCAACGTCCCGTTCCGGACCTCGTGTCTGCTGACGAACCGATAGTGAGTCGGTCACCTGGATGTTGAACGGACCCACCCACATGTTCCTGGAGGCGTGATGGGTAAACCCCCGCTCTCGCAGTGCTTGCTCGTAGGCCTCTGGTGACATGCAGCTATCGTATCAGAGGTGCGCGACCCTCCGACAGGATCTTCTCGTCTCGATGATTCGTTTCCCTTAGCGTGCCAGGAGCATCAATCCAATTGGTGCATCAGATAGATGTAGCGTGTTAGACTCGCTAGGATAGACGCGACCCTTGAGTCCAGAGGATGAGCTTGAGATACACGATCCTGTTCTGCGCTCTCCTCCTATCGTCTGGCGATTTGGCCCTGGCCCAGGGCTCGCCTTCGGCTACGCCTAGTGTTCCTGGCGATACGGTGCCGGCGTGGGTCTTCTACTGGGTTCTCGGCCTCGCCTCGTCGGCAGGAGCGGCTCTGCTCCTGGTCATCAAGATCCTCTGGGATAAGGCGACAAAGACGAGCGCTCTCTCAGAGACCGAGCGTAATCAGCTCCAGCAGCTTTACAGCTGGCACGATCAGAAGGACGCCGATCAGGTCCCTCTCTGGTACACGCCGCGCTCGTGGGTTGACCTAATCAGTGCTCTCCGGCAGGACCATTCCGCCGTGAAAGGACTCCTCACGCGACTTGTTGAGCAGCACGACGGGGTCACATCGGATTTAAGACAGCAACTACGCGAGCGTCTGGAGCTCCACGACCGACTACACGTGAAAATGCTGAAGCTCGCCGTCAGAGTGCAGCAAGCGGTTGAGGCGCTGGCTGGCCTATCGCCGCCTATCATTGAGGACTCGCTCGACGATACTGGCGAGGAGGCCTAAATGCCCGCACGGCCGGCTAAAAAGCCCGATCTGGACACGATCATCGACCGGATCGACGAGACGCTCCCGGAGATTCACCGGATGTGTCGAGTAGCCCGGAAGCAGAAGACAAAGCCTCCGACCGACCGACTCTGCCCCGAGGCGCGCGAGCTTATGCGCGAGCTGAGCGCGGACCCGATCGTAATCGACGACCAGGATCCCGACACCCTACCTCAGCACATCAACGGTTCGGGAGCGGCCTAGGCTCCGACGACCAGGATCCAGACGACGCCAGCCGTGGCGCCGTTGCCGTCGAGCGTGACCGTAGTGACATCCGGCATGCCGGAGCGGACATAGACCCCGCCAGCCAGCAGCGTCCCCGAAGGCTCCGCGTTGATCGTCAGGACCACGTCCTGGGTGGTCTTGAGATAGAAGAGCCGCTGCCCGGCGATGGTCGGCAACGTGTGCACCACGGGTGCGGCCGCCGGCACAGGGACACAGATCTCCTGACTGTAGGTCTTCTCAGCGCCGTTCAGGGCGTAGGAGAAGCTTGCAGGGCCGACGTTTCCGCCAACCGTGGAAATGCCTTGAACGTTTCCGGTCAGTGTGATGTCGGCGGGCATCTAAGTCCTCCTAGCAACTGATGTGCGTCAGCCAGAAGGATAGCATCACTGGAGAGCCAGGAGTAGGTGAGAGATTGCCCTAGAAGACTTAGCTCCCGGGACGGAAGACCAAAGCAGGCTTTCCGGCTTCCCTGGCCAAACGAAGCGAGTGCTGGGTCCCGGTCGAGCTACCATTCCAGAAGCCGACTACCCTGTCCGCCGCCTTGATGATGTCATGGTTCCGGATCAGCCCCGCCCGTTTGCCTAGCTTGTCCCAATCGGCGTGGAACACGATGACAGCCAGTCCACGTTCGCGGGCGTAGAGCTCGGCGAACTGGTCAGCCCCTCTGGCACCCCCGCTGATGACCGTGTCGTCCTCGTTGAGTGAGTAGACGTAGTCGCGGACCATCTCAAAGTCCGACCAGTCGCGCGAGCCGATGATGGCAACCTTCTCCCCCATTACAGGTCCTCCAGGTTGCTAGGACGCCACCCGAAGATCCACTTGCCGCCATAGTAGACGAGGAGGAAGGGGGCGATAATCAAGCCGGCGGCCACACAGGCGCCATTGAACGCGACCTTGCCTAGCAGGAACGTCGGTTCACGGAAGACACCCGGGATCTCACCAGGATCACCTGGATTGTTGATCATTTGAAGCGGCGGCCCGTCCTCTGGCTGAACCAGGTGGGGCCCGTTTACCGGGAAGAGGGTGTACTTGGTGCCAACACTCCGGAGCTCACCGGTCAGATCTTCGTAGTGCTTGTCGCACGTGTAGAGCGTGAGATCGGTTCCATCAGGGTTCTTCTGGGCGACTGATGAGGCGATGCCCCACTTGGGCCGCACCTCACAGCCTGCGTAGTAGCAACTCGACGGCGGAGATGTCATCCTGTCAGCCGTAGGCTGGGCCCCTTCTTCATTCATGGTATACGCCCCAGTCTAATCATTTTAAGCGATCTACACGAGGTGACCAATGGAAGGCGACATCGTCCTTGTACCCACCACATTCACCGGCTGTCAGGCCGGACTCTCTAAGCTCGGTCCCAAGCCCATTGGGCACCCGACGGTAGGTGGGACATGTCTTCTGTGTCAAGAGGCCTACGTGGTGAACGATTACACCACCCTTCTACCTCTCGGCCCAGGCGGTGATCAGGAGTCTCGAACTTTGTGCCGAGCTGGTGAGCCGTACGAGGGGATCGCCGTCGAGGTGCATTGGACGTGTGCCACTGGACTCCCGGACGTCGAACTCATCCGGCCGTAGACCAGGTAGAACGCCCTATGGATGACTACAACGCTCTGGCCGGAGAGATCCGCTCCTGCACCAAGTGCGGCCTGTGCGCGACCCGCCACAAGGTCGTTGTAGACCGAGGTGACCCGTCAGCTAAGCTGATGTTCATCGGCGAAAGTCCGGGGGCTAACGATGACGTCTCTGGGGAGGCCTTCGTCGGCAGAGCCGGAGCTCTTCTAGACGAACTCCTCGCCGAGGCCGGGGTGAGGAAGTTCCTCATCGTCAATATCCTGAAATGTCATCCACCGAATAACCGGTTCCCCGGTGACCACGGCGCCCACCATAGCTCAGACGTGGTCGAGAAGTGCTTGCCCTGGCTCGACCGTCAGATGGAGATCGTTCGCCCATCGGTCATCATCCTCATAGGTGGGAAGGCGGCGGCCAACACGGTCTACAGAGGCCGGGACATGCCGAGAGTCGGCGACCTCGTCCACAAGAGGATCCTCTCCGAAGACTACCCAGGGATCGACATCTTCGGGATGTATCACACGTCCTACATGCTTCGACTGAGAAACATGAACAAGATGGACTACGAAGAGATTCGCGAGAACACGCTGGAGATCCTCCGCGTCGCCCAGAAGATCATCGACGGCGAATCATCCGGAATGGCGCCGACGCGTGTCGCCAGGAGACCCGATAGAGGCGAGCAGTTGAACTTCTTCTGAGGTCTACCCTATAGGGCACACTCGGCGCATCAGCTAAACTCGTAGCAAGCGAGCGAGCAAGCGAGGGTGCCGTGGCCGATGTAGCCCGTCCGTATCTGATTCTGAGTCTTGACGGTGGTGGCATTCGCGGGGCGCTCCAGGCCCGTATGCTAGAACGCCTTGAGGCGGCCATGCCGTTCCTCCACAAGGTCGACCTGCTCGCAGGGTCCAGCATCGGCGGAATCAACGCTCTATGTCTGGCCGCCGGGGCGACCCCAACGCAGCTGGTCGCGCTCTACACCGACCGGGCGAAGGACATCTTCGCCAAGCGAGACTGGTGGGACTCGATCGCCGGTCCAGCCGACGAGCTCTTCCGCGCCGACTACGACAGCGATGGGATCCGGAAGGCTATGAAGAGCCTTGTGGGCGACAAGACTCTTGACGACCTTGATAAGCGCGTCGTGATCACGTCCTTCGATCTCGACAACCTCGACGCAGACAGCAAGTCCAAGGCGACCAGGGTCTACAAGCGACGGTTCTGGAAGGTGAAGATCTTCCACAACTACGAGGGTGAAGGGAGCGACGGAGCGGAGCTCGCCGTAGACGTCGGACTCCGAACCTCGGCCGCCCCGACCTACTTTCCGAGCCATCAGGGCTACGTCGACGGCGGGATCGTCGCGAATAACCCTGCTCTCTGTGCCCTTGGAAGAGTCGTAAAGGCTGGTGTGCCACAGAAGGACGTCGTCCTTCTGTCACTCGGAACAGGGTCTCCGCCCGTCTACATCGAAGGCGGCCGGTTAGACTGGGGCATCAAGCAGTGGGCCCCTTACCTGCTGCCGATGTTCATGGACGGCATGGTAGGACTACCAGACTACATCTGCGATCAGCTGCTCCCCAAGCGCTACGCGCGTGTTCACCCGATCCTTCCCGAGGACGTCGCGCTGGACGGTGTAGATCGCCTCGACGATTTGTTCGACTGGGCCGACGACGCCGACCTGGGCCCAGCGATTGACCTGCTGTCGAGCTTGCCTGCGTAGGTGCTAAACACACAGCAGTTCCCGTCTATCAGCGCCGACGAGTTCGACCAACTCGTAGTCTCCGATGGACCCATGGTTGGTCTCTATATCAGCCGTAAATGCTGTGGTGTTACGGGCCCGGCACGTCGCGAATTCCGTCTCGCTGCACAAAAATTCAAGCACATCATCGGCTTCTTCGAGGTGGATGCCGATGCCGAGAAAGCACTAGTTTCCCGCTTAAACGTCAAAGCAGTGCCTACTTTGCTCGTGCTGGCCTCTGGCATCGAGCTGGCGGCAGTGTTAGGCTTCCATAGCTCAGATGAGCTCCAAAAGAAGCTTTGGAGTATCATTCCCGACAGGAGCTGATGACCACAGCGTCATCACTGCAGTTGAGAGGTAGCCGTGGCTAAGCTGTACGAGCGGGTCAAGTTGGTCCGACCAGTGCACCTTGACTTCACGGGCGAGCAGATGGCGCCCGGAGTCGAGGCGACGATCGTGGATCTTCTGGACGACGATGTTGTGTTGCTTGAGTTTGATCTCGATGCCCCCGATCTGATCGGTGGTAAGAAGTTCGAGTCTACCGCTGCGTCGGTGCATGACTTCGTGTCCATCTCAGCGTGATGTGACATTCGCGGGGAGTTGTCGTATCTTCGTGATGTGACGACCACATCAGACCCATACGCTTCGACATCCCTCCCTCAGATTGATCTTCAGATCACAGCGCAGACCGTAACGGCGAAGCCTCGCAAGCTGACGTCGAATTGGTCTACCTCGGCGGCTGACGATCTTCGTTCGTTGTGGGGAGGATCTGTGTGGCCACGGCAGCCCGACAACGCCCTTGACTTGCTCAAGGATGCTATGGAGGACCCGACCTACGACCCGGACGCTGTGGAGCCCTACAAGGGCCTCTGGCGGCACGAGAACGGGCGGATCGCCACGCCTGAGGAGGTCAAGAGGGCCCACCCAGAGTCACGCCTGGTTGAGTCCATGGCCGAGGAGATGAAGGCTGAGATCGACGAGGAGATCATGCGCGAGCTGGCCGCCGGTATCGTGTTCAACCCCTCCATCGTCGGGCCGGTCGATCCGTCGCCGGCGGCCATCCCGGTCGAAATACAGAACGCGATCGAACTCGCGCCTGTTCCTCGTTGGATGAAGGACGCTGCGATCAAGGTCTGGACGGACGGACTGGAGAAATTAGAAAATCTGCCTTAGTTGACATGCTCTCCCCTGGAATCGGTATAACCCAGCAACGACACCAACAAGGGGAACACATGAAGGTCACAGGCTACGCGCTCCAGCAGGCAATTAAGGCCCGGCAAGAAGACCGGGACTTGCTCCAGGGTCAGTTCAGCGGCTCGCTCTTCAAGTTCGAGGACGAGGTCAAGCGGAACCCTGTCGAGATCGCCGAAGACCTGGAGAAGGTCGAGCGAGAGGTCGCTCAGCTCCAGGCGGCCCAGGGCGTCTACAACACCAAGGTCACGATCACGGTCGGCGGCCAGGACATCTCCCTCCTCCAGGCGATCAAGCAGATCGGCGGAGCCAATCGGCTCGCGGGGCTCTGGAAGGGTGTCGCCTCCAGCACGGCTGGGACGCTCAGCGCCGGCCGACGGAACCGGTACGATCCCTACGGGTCGGCCTCCGTCCGGGACAAGGAGCAGGAGTACGCCAAGGCGACCGTCACGGCCGAGGACGCGATCAACAAGGCCAAGGAGACGTCCAAGGCGGCTCGGGCCATGAGGGCGGCCATCAGCGCCGGCAACGCCACGTCGGTCGAAGTCGAGATCAACCCGGAGCTCTTGGGCTCCTAAGAAGACACGGTGTCCGCAGGGGAACCACGGAAGGAGCCCACCCGCTGACTTCGGTCAGCAACAACCTAATGGTATGCTGTGCGAGCAGCCGATCTAGCGCTCAAATACGGTTGGCGCCGAGCCCTCAACCCGCCGGTAAGCCCCGTGATAGCTGACCAGGTAGAGCCCACAGCGTTGCTCCATCCTTACATCTCCTGCTTTCGGGCTCCTCCGGCCCCTGCGGATGCCACCTTCTTCTAGTTGCTTCCCCAGAAGAAGTCGACGGTCCAGCCGATGATCCATCCTAGTAGGAGCATCGCTACTAGGAGCAGGATGAAGCCGTCTAGGTAGATCCTTACGATGGGCACCTCAAGCGAAGGCCCACCCAAGCCGGTTCAGCATCCTGGCCTGAGCGTGCGCGACCTCGCGGCGAACCTCCTCATCGAAGTTCGCCACCTCGCCGCGAGACCAGATGATGCCGACGATCTCGTGGTCCAGCTTTTCGAGGTTCCTCTTGGAGGACTTGTAACCTGG
>Ga0307376_10003637_pt1 | contig 14400 bp, 15 predicted proteins | sample TR2MG_FD_202536 | JGI IMG/M metagenome (GOLD analysis project Ga0307376, IMG submission 202536) | Soil microbial communities from Risofladan, Vaasa, Finland - TR-2 | ecosystem: Environmental > Terrestrial > Soil > Coastal area > Acid sulfate soil | place: Finland: Risofladan, Vaasa | collected...
CGGATATGTTGGTAACGTCATCGGCTTAGTCCTCTGCCCGTTCGATCAGCTCGTCCGTGATCTGCTGGGAATCCTCGAATCGCACGACGTCAGCGTCATCGTGGTGTGACGAGAACTCCGCTAGCATCGCCATGTGATACTTCGCCCCGAATCTGTGCTTGGTCCCGGGCGGCACCCTGAACGCCTCGCCGAAGCCCGCAGTGAATACGCGGTCGTCAATCTGCATGAAGACTGGTCCCGATAGCACGTAGAACGTCTCGTCCTTCTCGTTGTGGTGATGCAGGCTGCATTGCCAGCCCGTGTTGATCGTCAGTATCTTGCCGCAGTGCGTCGACTCGTTGACTACGATCCGCTCTTCACCCCATGCCTTTGCAACAACCGTGATCTCGTGCATGGTGCCTCCTAGATCGATTTTGTCGGCATAGGCGCAACAGCCACCGATACATCCGACGGGGCCAAAGAGAAACATGTTGTTCGCTGCGACACGCCCCGATTTGGCAGATCCGGAATGACAAGCACGTCCACGTTGCGTAATTCTATCCAGCTCAACGGTGTAAGGTCGGGCGGATAGATGAACGCATGCATATCGAGTGGCGTGACGATTGCAGACTTCGGATCGATGACGGTATAGACCGCATCGGCCAGCTGTGACATGTAGAGCTTACCGGTCGTGAAACCAAGACTGTTTGCTCTAGAAGCCACAGCCGTCTTGATGCTGGCTACATCGGGAGCTGCCACGCCAGGCCTATATTGCACCAGCATACTGACAGTCGTTAGCGCTGGTACAGCAGCCCTGATCAGGTAGTCACCCCCATGTGGCCGACGTAAGCGATCGATCGTCAGATCGTTCAGGGTCTTGATGTCAGGCTGTCTGAGCACGTAGACATCGTAGTCTGCCTTTGCTCCTACTACCGTAGCCAACGGCGTCAATGGATCCTCGAACTTGACTACAGTGGTCTGATATCGCGTGTAGGCGCCTTCGAGCAGATCTGCAATGTCATGGATCCAGTCGGTTTCCAGGGTTAAGTCAAGACCACGTATCTCCTCGATCACCTCCAGACTGCCCTCAAACGCAAGCGTACCCGCTCGCACAATGGCTGTCACGAGATAGAAGCCTGGGGCGTCATCGCGGAGGAGCGCGAACTGCCACTGATTGCTGCCGACGTATGTACACTCCTTGGTAAGCTTGATCTCGCTGGGGTAGTCAGCAGTCTGAACGTAGAGATCGGCCTTTCCGCCCGTGCTGGCCAGAAATAGATTGTGCCGATCGCGTAGCATCTCCACATCGCCGAGTCCTACCTGCGATACAGCCTTGAGCCCCGGCAGCTGATCGCGCAATAGCGACTCTACCTGTGCCCGAGCGGAGAATATCTCAGGAGCGATGCCCGCCTGTACTCGTGCCGTCAGCGCGGCGTTTGTCTCTTCGTCTGTACCGCCCTCGAAATCCTGCGTGGCCTGCAGATCGATCGTATTTGGGACAGCAGGTACTGCCGTGAAACGAGTACTCCGCTCGATCCGGTATTGCTCGCCGACAGCTGTAGCGACCACGGGCACCGTAAATACATAGGAGCCGTCGCTCCGCTCCTCGATAAGGCGCTCGGAACTGCTGACAATAGACTCCTCGGCGGTCACGCCGACATACGGCTGTGTCAGCACGAACGTCATACCGTTGGCCGTGAAGACTGTTTCCTCAGGTACTGCCGTCGTGGTGAGCGAGCTGATGATGATTGCAACCACCCCCGTCGCCTTAGTGCCGTCAAACCGCTCGATGTGGTAGTTTGCATAGACCGCGTCAACCATAGCATCATCGGCTGCCGCAGGATCTTCCGTGATTGTGAGCGGCGAGAAAGACGCTCGTAGTTTATCCAGCTCCTCGCGATCAAGCGCGCGGAGAATAGCCGCGGGACGAATAACCTGGTCGCGGATGACACGACTCTTGGTGAGATCCAGCGAAGGATACTCCTCCTGTAGGAGTTGCACCAGGTAGTCTTCCGCCTGCTCAATCGCCGTCGAGCTGATGTCAGAGAAGTTGAGCTCGTCAGCCATCATGACCCCTATCTGAACGACACTGGTACAGGTAGAAATATGGTACGCGCATCTCCAGCAATAGTCCGTACGTTCACTATTAAATACAGTTTTGATGCTGCCTGATCTATACGAAAATCGACCAGGATTGCCTCGTCAAGCCGTTCATCATCTGGCAGGGTACCCACATCAGCCGCATCCTGATCCATTGTGCGGCTGACCCTGTCCGCTGCCAGATTGAACTCAGCCTCGACATCCTCATCAACCTGAATCCGGCCCATCCGTATGGCCGGTAGGAAACTTGAACCGCGCGGCAAGTCGTGCGGGATCGAGCCCAGATCGGTCAGGAATAGGCTGGTCCAGGTCTGCGCTACTTTCTGCACCCCCGTGCACATCTCACCAGCCTCGCCCCAACCTGTAGCAACCAGCTGATCCCCGACAGCTACAACGCCCTGGAAGATCAGCTGATCAACCGCGCGACCCGTGTAGTCGACTGAGGTGACCATTACGGTGTCTTCTCCAGCTCACGGGCCTTCATGATGATCCGCTGGAGGAAGTCAACAGTACTCTTCCGCAGCGGACCAGCCTTGGCCCCATTGCCGGCACATCTCGAAGCGGAGTGCGCGAATATGCGTATTCGCGAACGCCACTGCATCCGTTTGTCCCGCTCGCAGGCCGCCAGAAAATCGCCAGCCATCTTCGCGAGTGCGACCTCCCGCGACTTGGCGTCGGCGTTCTGTCGTGCTGCAACGTACGTCTCGTTAACGCTGTCACGGGAGAAGACGTCGTGCAGCTCCGACTCCTTCTTTACGGACGCCCGCTGCTCCAGCGGGGTCTTGCTGAAGTTCAACCACGGCCGACCTGTGCTCTGCTTGGCCATGGCCTTGGCAGTAGCTTCTTGCTGCTCTACGAGATAACTAACAAGGCTCTCGTACGTCTTGTCGAGCTCAAGACCCATTACCCTGCTCCAGCTTTGCAGCTATCCGTGCGGCACGCTGTGACACAGCGCTTGGCGTGATGCCTAGCCTGCGAGCGACCTCGTTCGTGCTGTGCTGCTTCTTGCCGTAGATACCCAGCTTCCACTCCATGATCTTCTGATCGATAGGGCCAAGATCGTGATGAACGAACTCGACCCACATATCGTCCGAGGTGACTTGACTTGCGCTAGGCAGCTGCAGCCCTGAGTCTGGCGTCGTCAACTGCCCCTCGGAGAGTGTCCCTCGCGCAAACCCACGCACGTGTGCTATACGCTTTAGCGCGAGCCCAGTCCGATCAGCCAGCTCAGAATCAGCCGGCTCGCGGCCCAACTCCGCCTTCATGGCCTGTTCCGCCTGGTCAAGCCGGTAACGATCCAGTTGAACACGCTCCGGCACTGATAGCGCTGATGTCCGTTTCGTGTAAGATCGCTGTAGCGGCTGGAGCCTGATCATGAGGTGCGTGCGCAGTTTTGCGCCACGCGCCGGGTCGAACGTCTTGAAGGCATCGACAGCCAGCTTCCTGGCGCGTCCCATGTATGCCTTGTCTCCACCGGCAAACGACGTGATTGCCTGATGCAGAACAGGCTTCGCGGAAGTCAACAGCTGGCTAAGAGTCTGTGGAGACTGGTTCTTGTTCCAGAACCCATACGCGTCGTCCAGTGACGTCCGGGCTGTCTGCTGCTTGTTCACGACCTTGCTGAAGCCGAAGTCGGTGCCAAATACATTGGGCTTGGCGTTCGCCGTCCTGGCTTCCTCAGCCGCTGGCCGGCGCTGACCTGGCATCGCGATCTGCCTAAGATGAGACGCTGGCTTCTCCATCACTGCTCCTGAAAAGCGCGCTTCCGCGCGTTATTATATCTTGAAGAGAGCCATGGTGCTATCATGGAAATGAAAGGAGGTACACTATGAAAAGCTCTCGTTTCTTCGTCGGCCTGTTCGTTCTCGTGATCGTCCAGGTCGGCACCCTCGCCGTCTTCCAACGCTGGGAGCCGGCAAGGCCGTACCGTGACAGGCCCGTCGTGGAAGCTGCGGAAGCGGATGCCGCCCGCGTCTACGCACAGGCGCTCGTCGCGGAGCTGAGACTCGATCCTGATTACGAGCTGCGTGGAAGGCTGCTCGATCAGGCCAAGCTCCGGGCCATCAAGGCAGTCCAGCAATCGCGCGCCAGTCCACAGCACGTCGTGACCGTCCTCGCCGCGCTCAGCAATATCATGGACACGCCCATCAGCACCGCCTACACCGGCCGCCGGACCGACCATGTACCGCGGCGACAGACCGAACGGTATCAGATCGACCAGCAGTATCAGCCATCCCGCGGCCCCCCGGAAATGTCGCCTGAGGCCCGACTCAGATGGGAACTCGACAACCAATATGTTCCCGACGACCTCAACGACATCAGCTGGCCCAAGACCCGAAGGGCGAACCTCGACCAGACGTTCTGAACGTGCAGGGTCGCCGCCCCGCCGGGGTGGCGACCCTGCCGTCTTTTCTTTTGCTATCAGCCGGACCATAGCTTTGCACCCACAAACTTCGAGTCGAAGACCGGATGTTTCTCCGCTGTTATTAGCCCGTCATAGTCTTCATGCTCCTTAGCCGTACGGACGTATCCCAGTGTGAACTTCGTTGAGGCACGCCCGATGCTGCCGGCGTCGCCGGCAGACATCTCGATCTCGACGCCCTCCACGAGCCCATAGATATGCTGGGGATTCGTATTGAACTTGCTGAACTTGTCGTCGATGACCTGTACCCTGATCGTCGATCCAGGACAGATATCCAGCCGAAACCGGCCCGTTAGCCAGCCTGTCCGATGTTTGAGCAGGCTGTTGAAGAGGCGCGTCTGTGCGACCCGATCGCCCATCTCCGACGTCAGATAGTTATTGAACATCTCCTGGTAATCGTATGCCGGTGCCTTCACGCTAGACTCAGGATTCACTGCATCAGGTATGATACCGGGCGCTCCCCCGAGGCTCTCCCGCGTCAACGGACCAATAGTTACTTCGTTGATCAGCCAGAATGGTGCCGGCTCATTGATTGTAATGCCGTTCACCGGTGAATCCCAGAGATCTTCGGCTGACGCAATCCCAACAATGGTGCTGACGATGCCCGCCGCGGCGTATGGACTGCTAGCCAAACTCACGCCGCCGGTAAGCACGAGTTTCGTGATCATAGCCGGCGTGTTTGCTTGAATGAAACAGTCATAGTACTCATCCGCTCCGATCGTTACGAACGGATCGCCACCCAGTGCACCGAAGACTGGAGCACACGTAGCTGTGTCTATCAGCGGAACAAACTTGAAACCAAACTCGTCAGCAATGACACCCAGTGCCTCCCAGAGATTTTGTCTGCGCCACTCCGCGAATAGAGGCTCTGCGATGCTCTTCAAGTAGAAGCGCACGAGCATATCCTCAGGGACGCCAGGGGCAAGCGTGACTGGAATTATGAGCGAGTTGTCAGCCAACCCCCCGGCCTCAAAGACCTCCGTGTCGTCCATATCATCCAGTGCATCCAGAGCAGATTCATTATTGCTCTCGCCCCAGACATCGGGGTTGTTGGCAAGCTCGTAGAAAAATGGCTTGGTGAACTCGGTCCAGATATCCGCCGATGCTGAACCAGGCCCCGCAGCGATGATTGCCTTGATATCGAAAAGGCCGGGGCCTTTACCGATGTTTGCCACCTCAGCGAAGCCACCCGCGCCCTTTACAGCCGTAACCTTGGTCTTCGAGCTTGTGCCAGTCAGGCCTGTAAGCCAGTGAGTAGCTGATCCCGTGAGCCTTATGCTGCCACCAGCGTCGCTCTTCAGTGACTGATAGCCGACACCCTGGTAGAAGCCTCTGAATACTTTCACGTCGTCGTTGTAGGGAAAGCCCGGAGTCTGCTTGCCCTGCGGGCTGTCCATCTCGGTCTCACCCTTGACGAATATCTCTATTGGCGTATACGGTTGCGTATTCAATAGAGCATCAACAGCTTTTGCTTCGAGCCCCGTCGGTGTCCTGCCCACGGTGGGAAAGATGGTAGCTTCCGGAATTTCGTCCAGATTGAAATTCAGCTTGAAGCCGGCTATAGCGATCTTGTTACCGCCAAGCATAGCGTAAGCGCTCCAGCGTACACGATAGTAATCGACATGATCCTTAGCCAACGCGCAGCTCCTCTGTTCTGTAGATCAGGGCAAGCAACGCGCCGCTTATCTTGTACGCAAATCTCGATTCGTATTCCCATAACGAAGCAAATGTCTTGAACGGCTCTCGGGCCGGGAAGAGCGCTTGCTTGACGGCTGCACTTGTGTTGTTGAGCTGTCCAGCAAGCGTAATCGGATCAAGCGTCGATTGCGGCTTAGCAGTATAGATAACGTACCATAGTCCGGTATCCACTGCACCCACAAAGACCCGGACCCGATAGCTGGAGTGGCCTGGTATCGCCATGAAGTCGGTAACACCATTCGTTACGTTGACCGATGCAAGCGATATTTGGCCAGTGTACATGTTTGTCAGGCGATAGCTGGTATCCAACAGTCGCTCGATCTTCCAGCTCTCTTGCAACCTCCCCTCGGATATCCCGAGTGCCGGCGTGCCCTGGAACTGAAGTGCATCGCCGTTGTTGTCTACGACAGGACCAAACGGGTAATCAACCAGGGTCTTCTCATGCAAGTATGTCACTCGGGCATCCAGCGCATACACAAAGTCCTCAAACTCAGTCGAGTGCAGAATTCGGCAGTACTGCCAGAGCAGATAGTTGAGTCCGGCATCATCCGGATTGCTGCCAAGTAGCACCTGGCGTACAGTCAGTAACTCGGATGGCAACACTACTGGGCCAAACGCTGTTGGCACTAGCTCCTCGCCGAAGAAGGACGGAGCAGGCCGCTTGCTACCGGCCCTGTTCAGCAGCAGAGTGCGTGCGTGGTTAATCATCTCATGTCCTCTTTTTCGGCAACGTATTGATAGTCATTTCAAAATCCAGCAGCATGAACTTTGGATCTCGTGACGTGATAACCATACCGGTCAGGAAACCGCTCTGCGTTACGTTACCTATTGTCACAGCAACGACGTCCTCTCTCTGGGACGCACGATGGTTCTTGTAGTAGTCATCAAGTTCCTTGAGCCCGCTGCCGGAACCGGTACACAAACCCGCAAATGCTACGCCTCTGATCGTTACCTGCCCCATCTTGTCGCCAAATACGTAGGCATAGACAGCATCATCAAGTGACGGCATAAACTGGATGTTCACACCGTGCCGTACGGTGGGCGATTCGATAAGAGCAGCCACTGGATTCTCGAAGCCTTGAAGCACTAGCTTGCCGGGAAGCCCCTTGCAGCCCTCCATGGTAACCACGGTCCCTCGGCGACAAGCAAAAAGATCCATTAGCGCTTTGTCCGCCCTTCGATCGTGGCTATCCAGTTATCCAGCCCCGGAATCGAGAGCGTGCCCTCGATTTTCATAGTGTTCCCATCCCCAGCCGCCTGCGCTGCTCCCGCCGTAGCACCTGCCTGCTGGGGTTCTGGCCTGGACGCCGGTGCACGCGCTGTAGGCGCTGTCGTGCGCGCTGCCGGTGCAGCCAGTGCTGGAACCCCGCGCGGCGATGATCCCCTTGTCTGGACTTGTGACCCCGGAGTCGTGGGTGCTGATGGTGCTGCAGCCGTTGCACCCGTATCCGCGCTCTCATGCGGCTCGACGAGTGGTCGGTCATTCCTGGTGATCACGTGTACGTCTTCACCGGTATGAGCCATATAATCACCACCCGCCGCCGCGCCCTGTGTGGCGAACGAGGGAACCGACTGTGCCGCGTATGGCCGCTCACGAGCAGCCACCGCTGGCAACACTGGTGCCGTCTGCTGTTCGATCGTCGACATCTTTTCAAGCCTGCTGGTGCGCTCCCGGACAATCTCGTTGACCGTACGCAGCAACTGGCGCGTGGTCGGCTTTAGTAGTGTTGGCGGAACGCTGTGACCCTGAGTTGCTTGTTGTATGCCAGCGGGAGCCCGTTGCCAGGCTTCGCGCATGATGTCGTGATGAACAGCCAGAGGAATCAGGCTGTAGCGCTCAATGAGCCGACGTTGCTCATTATCCGGTGCACGTACTGCCTCCAGTGATCTGGGCCTGGCGAAGATACGGTCGAGCAGTGTCTGTGCCTTCTTCCGTGTCTCAAGCGGCAGGAATGGCAAGCGCCCGGCACGAATAGCTCGGGCTGCCTTGACCAATGCTTCGACCGGTGCACCCTTTTTGAGCGGCAACGCCACCTTGGCCGGCTCTACCGGTGCACCCTTCTTGAGCGGCAACGCCACCTTGGCCGGCTCGACCTTTGTCACCAGTCGTTCGGCTCTCAAGACAGAGGCAAATAGCTGTGGCAACTGTTGCTCGATTACGCGCTCGGCACGCTCACGGAAAGATCGTGTTACTGTCGACGTATGCTTGATATCCGGTGCGGCCTTGACCAGTTTGGTTACAGTTTGAATCTCTCGCTCAAGTATCCGAGCGATCGATGGCACATGTTGTCGTAGTTGCGTCAGCCGCTGCGGCGTTATGCGTTCAGCAACCGGCTGTCGTGCAAACCGATCGGCAGCCTGTCCTAGCTGGGTGATGCCAGCGCGAAAATCCCGTAGTACACCGGCTAGCTCATGCTCCCGCTTTGCGACCGGCGCTTTGCGCGTACGCTCGCCTACCAGTTTAGGCGTAGACAGTCCCGACCGTTTGCCAAGCGCCGGTTTCCTGCGCCCCTGGCGCTCAGACGCGCCTGTACTTTCGCCGAGAAACTCTGCCATATCTTCGTCCTATCGACTTCTTGCTATCGGCGGCCAACCGCTGTCCATATTCAGCCGCCTGTTTATGCAGCTGTAGCTCTTGTGCGACAGCTGTCGAAATCTTCTCGACACGCTCGTCAAGTTCTCGCTGTAGCCGCTGTATCATTGCACGATATTTTGGATCTTTGTGGCGCTTACACCTCGCCTCCCACATATCCGCCAGAGTCTTTTCCGGCCCCCATTGTAACCACGGAGCCGTTAATCTGCCATGCCTAGTGAAAGCCGATCTGGCATGATCTATCTCGTCCGTGAATGGTTGGCCCTGCGACGTACTTGCTATTGCTACGTGCTGGCTGAAGATCAACCGCTCCAGGTCAGCCAGTAGTTCGCGTTCAAGCGCGTCGAAGATAACCTGTTCTTGCAACCCCCAACCTAGTCTGGGCTCGGTGCCATAGTCGATGGCTCCTCGGAGATGGGCTCGGACTGCAAGTCCAACCCATCGTCCGCCCAAAAATCCGAGTTCAGCGCGCCCTTCTCCAGCTTATCGAGGTGCAACTGAAATATCCGCGACGCGCGCAGCATCGCATGATACGGTACGGTGCTCTTGAAACGCAGCAGGAAGTCAGCCAGCTGCTTTTGCAGCAGTTGGGGGGCAGTAGCCATAGCCTCAGCATGCGGCTTCACGGTCTCAGCGCCCCACACCAGCTCCTCTGTCATCCATACCAGGCGATACCGGTCAAACTCGGTATTCCAGTCATCGACGGTCTGGATCACGCCAGCCTGCTGCTCGCGGGCCAGTTGGCTGAAGAGTCCGTCCATCTCTTTGGGCGTCAGATCAGCCATAGCGAGTTTGATAGCCCCGCCGAACAGTTCGAAGTTCTTGCGGTATGGCTTGTTGCCCAGTACGCAGCGGATGAAGTCCTGGCGCTCCTCGATCGTTGGCTCAGCGGCTTCTTCAATAGCCACCTCCTCCGGATCCCGCTCGGGCACCGGCTCGTCGTTTTCAAGTACGTGCTGCAACGCCTCCATCCGGGCCACACCTTCTTCTGAGTTATCCGGCACATCAGCCACAGGCAGTTCCTCGATGGTCGTCGGAGCCGCTGGTGTTGCAACCAACTTATCCAACGCACCAAGCTCCTGCCGTTTTGCCTCTGGCAGATCCACCAGGTGCTTCTCAGGACCAATCTTCGGTCCTGCTGGTGGCTGGTCAAAACTGCCCCTACTCATTTGTGCCTCCTCGTTCATTCCTGGACGTTGATGAGATATTCCGACTCAAGCGTCGCCGGTATCGTACCTGGAGACATCTCCGATTGGTCTGCCCGTGGCTTTGCTGCTCCCGTCTCGTAGTCAACGTTCACGCCGGCACTCGGGTCGGCATAGGCATACTGATCCTCATCCTGCCATGCCGCTTTACCAGGATGTGGCAGCGTCTCTTCGCCATTAGGCGCTGTGACAACTGGTTCGTCCCACGTTGCCGTCACTCCGTTAGCACGATATAGCTGCTGCCAGCGTGCCTCGTATATCTGAAACGTGTCATCGGCCTTGTAATGCTCGACCGACTTTCTGAAGCTGAAGCCAACCGCATTCCACACGGCCCGGTTGCCAACGCCCTGTGCGGAATCCTCGAATACCGGACGATCGTATCCCGTAGTGAAGATACGATCTTTGACTGCGTCCGCTGCCTGATCCTGGCGTGAACCCTCCCCGGGCGGATCCGGCGAAAAGGCATATGCATCGCCTCGCGCAACGTCGCCACCCGCTTCAGAGACGAAGTGGCTATTGGCTTTGACGAAACCTTCAAGCCGCAGATCACTCTTGATCTCGGCGCTACCGCCAACCTTGAGACCGCCACGACCCTGGCTACCAGGCCATATAGCCAGATCGCCTACTATATCAAGTTTCGAACGCAACAGTGCCCGGCCGGCATTCATAACGAGCTGTGGCGGTGTAGCCGTGGATCCTCGCTGAGCCCCAGCCATTGCACTCAGCTCACTGAGTGCTTCCAGCCCGACACGAGAACCGGATAGTGTTGCCTGCCCGTTCCCGGCATTCAGCTCCACGCTGCCTGCCTCGTTCTCGGCAATACCGCCAAAGAGCTTCTTAGTCCAGAGCACGATCGCGCTCTGCTCGCCCTTGACAATGATACCGCTTGCCTCGATGTCCTCACCGACCTTGCCTGACCAGTCGGCCTTAGTCATGGGCGCTGTCGACTTGCACTCGATCAGAATCGAACTCTTGCTGGCGTTAGCCAACAGATGCAAACTCTGCTCGGCCTTGATCCTGACATCCTTCTTGGCCGCCGACAGCTCTGCACACCAGCCTGCGCGTGCAATGAAGTCACGAGGTGCCCACGTGATAAAGCTGCGACCCGGCTGGTTGAGAATATCACCCTGGCAAGCGAAACGGATGTTGCCACCACTCATGATGATCTGCGAACCATAACCATCCTCGATGATCGTGGAGCCGTCATCCAGCAGGTACACACCCGAGCGGGAACGGTAGTAGCGAACGCTGTGGCCCTCGCGCTGATCGATCGTGATCTCGCCATACTTCGGTAGCGGTGTTGCAAAGTCAAAACCTAGACCAGTGAACAGCGCCGGATCTATCTCGTTAGGAACGCCACTGGCGATTTGCAGGTCGGCTTCCTCGGGCGTTGCCCAGTCCTTCTCGTGCGCGTCAAGCACCTGCAATCCATACTTGCCGAAGAGGTAGGCATGATACTCCCAGAGTTCGGTCACGCGGTTGCTAGGCGTCTCGTCCGTCGCCCACTCGAACGGCTTCTTCTCCTGGCCCGGGCCGTCACCGTAGACGTTGGCCGCCTTGTAGTTCTCGGCAGTATCACCGTCGGGGGCATCCGGGTCTAACAGCCGCCGCGGGACCGGCATCATCAGCGATTTCTCGATGATGATTTCCTTTGCCGAGCGCACATGGACTCCGCCGTCCAGCCCGGCGTGCTGCGACCCAAGTCCACGGAACTTCTGCTCGTCGTCCGAGGTTGCTATGCCCGTGGCGTCAATCGGCAGCATGACGATACGTCTATGATAACCATCACCGATGAAGCCGCGCATATCAACACCGCGCGGGACGATAACCTGCTTTGCCTCCTTAGGCTCGAAACGGCTCTTCTCACTATCCTGCTTGAGTGCACCAGCTGCACCATCGTTCTCATCAAAGACCTCGCTACTTGCCTCGTAGGAGCCCAGTGCCTCCCACATGAAGGGCGTCCAGAACTCGACTTCGTCGAACTCGCCCTGGTCGTCAACCGCCGACAATTCCGCGCCCGCCATGAAGCGCTGAAAGTTGTAGCCAACAAGACGAAGTAGATCGTCACCCCAGAATGCCTCTACCTTGGCCGAATCCGATGCACGTAACTGAGCCATGAACTTCCCGAGCCAGATGGCCACTCCGAGTTCATTGATCTTGCCCCAGTCACCCGACAGTGCATCAGCTGGCCGACCACAGCTGAAGTTCGCGAGATCGTTGTCTTCCCGCTGATATGGCGTGTAGTGCATCTGGTCCTGAATGAAACCAGCCATACTGCGCATGACCAACGAGTCCGGCAAGACAAAGCGAGCATCGAAGACCTGTTGCGGGGCTGCACCGATTATATAGCCATAGTCAGCGTTGGGTGGGAAGTAGCAGAGGACATGGTCATGAATATTGAGTTGCCCGATATCGCGTGCGCCACTTGGTGTGACACCGACATTGGATATCTGAGCTGCCAGTTGGCGACGGCCACCGGGTGTGCTGACAACGTAGGCGCCTGCGTGCGCGAAGACGTCGTGGATAACACCGAAGACTACGCCAACAGTACGGCCAGCAACACCATCCGGCCTGTTCGGCCGGCTATCCCCGCCGTTAGGCATCTGGTTCCCTGCTCACTGTTAGCTGCAAACAAAACCCGCCCCAGTCGCCGCAGCAACAGGGCGGGCAGTACGGAGACTACCGACCCCGCTACGTCGCCTCGACCTTGACGAGGAGCATGTCGACGCTTTCGCTCACGACCATGTCCTGGGCCTTGACCGTGTATGCGACCTGTGTAATGACGACGCCTGTCACGTGAAGCCGGCCGCCCACCGTCGAACAATCGCCCTTCACGATGAAGGTAATGTGATTCTCGTAGATCTTGCAGACATCACCGTACTGTGTCATGAAATCACTGGCGATCGCTTGCGGGCCGACCACGCGAGCCATGTTGGCACTACCCTGCTGATGGCCAGCGACGAAGTACTGCTTGGTCGATCCGATCTCCCAGAGGCGTGTGATAGCCTGCTGGTAAGCGATGCTGAGCTGTTGAACGACCATCGTCTGTGCCTTAGCACCTTTGAAGACGAGCTCAGTATCATCCGCGGAAAACGGCTCGCCGACCATGGAGTCTCGCCCGAAAATGTCTACATTACCCATCAGCTCCTCCTCGTTCTGAGCTCTGATAGCTCTACGTCAGCTCCAGTATTGTACCAACAGCCGTATCCCGGTCAACTACAAAACAAGCTGATAGCAAAAAATGAAGCAGAAGGCGGGGCGCCCCGCGAGGGGCGCCCCACCCTACGGGAGGGAGACGACCAGGTGGTGGGTTCTGCTAGGCGTCGGACGCCGGGACCGTCGCCACGGATCGGCGCGTGAAGATGCTGCCGAATATGCCGCGGCCCACGCTGACGATGCCTTTGACGACCGTCACCGGCAGGAAGACCACGGCGGATCCCGCCTGCTTGATCGTCGCCATCCGGCGCTCGTGAGCGCGCTGTTTCTGCTCCACGCGAAGCCTGCACGTGAGCCCGTGCAGCTCGCTCCGGAGCTCGCCGCAGCGCAGCATCATCTCGTCGATCTTCGCTTCGCTCAGCTCGGTCATCAACGACACGACCGGCGCAGCCGGTTGCTTGCGCCTTGTCCGCCTCTTCGTGGTCGAGTCCGTCTTCGCTGCTGCGGTCTCTGGCAGGCTGTCCATAGCTTGTTCCTCCTTCTGACGGTGCTGATCCTTGACGATCCTCACCATCATCTTCAGGGCGCCCGGGCTCACCAGCCTGGGCGACCCTGCAGAAACGGCGGCCTGAAACTCACTGGTTTCCATATTGCCGCCCTCCCACTATCGCATCCACGCTCGCATGGACTTGATAGTTCATCACAGCGACTACGTTCGTGTGGCTACGACCTGCCCGTCTCGACCCACAACGACCGAGTTATGGCACGCGCAGCATTCGACGCTGTACCGACCGTCCGCCAGGACGTTAACGTGCTGGTAACGGCTGCCACACTTGCTACACTTGCTGATTGCCATTGTCCGCCACCAATCCTTCCGCGCCTGTCTTGAGCCGTCAGTTGTGAAAGCCGGCACCATCGACGGGTTCGGCCTCCTCTCCCCGCGCGAGCTCCTCGGCCACGGTCAGAAGTTGCGACAACGCGTCCGAGCCATCGAGCGTGTCCACGAGCACGCGCTGTTCCGCCGCCAACGGCACGCCGACAGTGACCGCTCGCGTCGAGAATGCCTGGTGAATCGGCATTGGGTCGCAGACGAGCGGCAAGCGCGACAGGCGCGACAGGCTCCGGACGTAGCAGCGAGTGCATTTGCCGTGTGCCTGGAGCACGGGAACCTCGTCGATACTGACATCCGAATTGCAACTCGTGCAGAAAATCATCCTGACTCCTTGCCCATGTGGGTTGTGGGTGAA
>Ga0307376_10003638_pt1 | contig 14398 bp, 27 predicted proteins | sample TR2MG_FD_202536 | JGI IMG/M metagenome (GOLD analysis project Ga0307376, IMG submission 202536) | Soil microbial communities from Risofladan, Vaasa, Finland - TR-2 | ecosystem: Environmental > Terrestrial > Soil > Coastal area > Acid sulfate soil | place: Finland: Risofladan, Vaasa | collected...
AGCGGTAAAGCTTCTACTATAAGGAGGTAAAAACCATGAACTCAGTAAAAACTTACAAGACTATCCCCGCTAACAATGCACGTGTGCAAGCCGTCTATGTCGAAGCTATCAAAAAATACTTAGTTATCAAGTCTGACAAGACCCAAATTCAAATGACCGAAAAAGCTTTACTCGCTGAATATGAACCCGTCGGTGTCATTGAAACGGTGCTACGTGTTTACAAGCCTATTACCGAAGCTGACGAAGTCATTACCGTGATATTCCAAACGCCGGAAGGTAATTGCCGTATTATCCATCAAGACGATACGCAGGAAATAGTGGACCAGGCTTTTATCGCTAAACACTTCGTTGAAGTGGTAAAACTAACACGGGCAAAGCGCACGCCTAAAGACCCAACTACCCCGACCGCTCCGCTAACCGATGCGAACGGCGCGCCAGTACCCCACGCCGAATAAGCCATTAACCATAATCGCAGGAAGTAGCCTTAAGATAAGGCTACTTCCTTTTTTCGACAAAATTTGTCGATATTCGTCGTTTTAAATGTATGTACTATTGATGAAAATAGGAATATAATAGAGATAGGGGTTGACGATTAAACAGGAGGGAGGTGATACCATGGCAAATAAGGCAGGGACATGTACCATCAGTGGCATTGACCCGGTAACGTACAAAGCTATTAAGGTACGTTGTGCTATCCTAGAGATACCTATCCATGAATGGGTTAGACGCGCTAACATTATGGAAACTATTCGCGCTAATGATTTACCCGTAAATCCTTCTTAACTTAAGTCTACTTAATACAATCTAAAGAAAGGACATGACACGCATGAAAAAAGCTAAATGGTATAAACTTGATAACGTTTTTCGTCCGGTACAAACTTCTAACCATTGCAGTAATTGTGTCCGCTTTGCTAACTTAGGTGTGCTTAAGAGTGAAGAGAACCAATTTAAATGTAGACTATGTTTATGTAGCGGGCAAGGATTACCAATGTTTACCCCTAAGGAGGCAAGCCTATGAACGAGTTAACACGTGACGAAACATATTTTATACTAACGGCTATACGGCATTTAGATTGTAAAAATTGCCCTGAGGATTATTATTGTAATCATCTTGACAACCTTGAATGTTTTTCCATTAAGCATAAACTATTAACATTGTTAAGGGATGATAAGGGTAAACTATTAACACCGTTAAGGGAGGATATAGTCAAATGACTCAACCGATTAACGAAGCCGAACAAAAGGCAACGAGCCTTAATCTTCTAAAGGAGTTTACCGAAAAAATTGAAGCCGGGGAAATTACGGAAATAATAATAGCGGGCGTGGGCAGTATACACTATCACGAAGGGGTTTGCATGTATGATGATAATATAATGTACTGTTGCTCTAATTTTGTTGAACGCGTACTTGAACGAATATTAGAAAGTGGGGAATAATTAACATGATGAAAATTGCAGATTTTAAAGCTAAGATGGAATTGGCGAAACAAGTACAAGCTAACGGCGACGTTAACCCTAACATTCGCGACATGGTAGGCCAAATGATGATAGTAACAGGTATGCACATTACGCGCGATATCGAAATTAAAAGCGCGGGCTTAGTTTTAGACAAAGTAACTTTTTTTCTAGCTGGCGGTAGCGCGCTTGATAGTTTCCACACGGTGGCCGTGGAAAGAGCATCAGAGCTAATTGATGTGTTAGGCGAATCGGGATACCCCGCCCCGCTTATGATGGAGATTAAGGAAATGGAAACTAAACACGGTATGAGAATGTACGCTACACTATTAGATTTTTATGACCCTGACCATAAATTATCCTTCATGGAAATGGAAGAACCTGACGAAGAAGCTGACGTACCCCCGGTAGAACCTCCTACAAACGGTCAAGCCACAACTTAACATTAACTTAACATTGAATAGACTAGGGCATATTTTAGCCTTAGTCTATTCCTCTATCTTAATTTAAGGGGAGGGAAGACCGTTATGGCATATGAGAAGTTACCGGGAAGTGCTAGGCGTTATGTCGATACAAGTACGGGCGAAACTATTTCTAGGCGCGAACATTTAAAACGAACAGAGAATACAAGCTTTGAGAAGATTCGAGAAGCTAATATAGCTAAAGACATTCGTTCAGGGTTCGCGCCTACGAATAGACAAAGCCGTTATAATAAAGTAGTCTCAGACTACAAAAAGAGCGAAGCGGAAAGACTAGGTATTAAACCTAAAGACGTCAAGGTACGCGGGAATAATGAGTCTTCCAACCAACTTAAACAGATAGTGAAAGACCTTAAGACTAAGGACGTAAGCGCAGAAGGTAAAAAAGCTAAGGCGCTTGTTACGCTAGGACGAAGAAAAGAGGAATGGTCATACGCAGTAGGCGAATCGCCATCTAAGGAATAAGGAGGTAAAGCCCATGAACTCACTTAAGACTATCAGAACAGAAAAAGAAGTAATAACGGCGGTATATCAAAGCGAAGGAAATGTTAGATTAATCCATGCTGATGACAGTCAAGAAGTAGTATCTTTAGCTTATGTTAAGAATAAATATTTTAATAAGCCTAAGCAATCCCACCATAGTATAGCGGACTACAAAACACTAAAAGACGGGACGCTTAATCCCGATTATAAAGAACGTAATCACGGCGTTAAGCTATCACTATTTGAGCGCGCTAACTTTATAGCGTGGGACGGCGAAGGGCGTAACACGGGCGTTATGATTGACGAAGGGACTACAGAACATGTATATACTTTACTAGCTAATAGCGTAGGCGATAACATTTATAATGAGAATGGCCTAAGTAGTAACGCGTGTTTAGAGTTAATTTGTAATTGCGCGCTTAAGAATAAAAAAGCTATTCATGTTATTTATGGCGCTAGTTATGATATGAATATGATAATGAGGGACATACCCCTCGACATATTACAAACGATTGCAAGCGGGACGAGGGGCGTTTGGTGGAAGGAATATTCCTTAACCTACGCGCAACGTAAATATCTTAAGATAAGTAGATTTAGAGATATTAATAATAAATTCGTTAAAAACTCTAAGGGTAAATACATTCCCGATTATGATATTACCGTTACCGTATGGGACGTTATAGGCTTTTTTCAAGGTACATTTTTAAACACAATTAAAAAGTGGCTTGGAAAAGATGCGCCAGATATGCTACTAATCGAAGAAGGAAAAGCGCTAAGAAACGAATTTAATAACGTAGATATAGATTTTATCATGAAGTACAACAACGCAGAATTAAGGTTACTTGTAGACCTTATGCACATGTTACAATCACATTTGAGCGTGTTAGGCTTAAGCCTATCTCGTTGGGACGGCGCAGGTGCCGTAGCGTCTGCTATGTTTAAAAAACACGATGTAGCGCACGCCTTTAAGCATAAAGAAAATGGTAAATGGGTACGCGACGAATTACCTGACGAAGTACAAACTTGCGCTCAATACGCTTATTTTGGCGGTAGGATTGAATTAGGCAAGTACGGCGTTCATGAAGGAACGATTTACCACTATGATATAGCGTCGGCTTATCCTTCTGCTCAATGGGATTTACCCGCGCTAAATCGCGGACGTTGGCGTAAAGTTAAAAAGGTTAATATTGATGCGCTTAACAGATTTAGCGTTATCCATATTAAATGGAATTTACCCGGTATTTTATTTTGCCCCTTCCCCTTCCGGGCGCAATCGTTACAAGGTAAAATACTTTACCCGGATAACGGAGAAGGATGGTTATGGTATCCAGAGGTTAAGGCGTGTATAGATTGGATGACATCGGCTAAGGGTAAAGCCTACACTAAGCATAACTTAAGCTTAATAGAAGCGTGGGAATTTATACCCGCCGATGATTGCTATATGCCCTACGAATGGATGAAGGATTATTATTATAAACGACAAGAACTTGTTGCCGATACTAAATTAACAGGAACACCACACGGCGAAGAAAAAATTATAAAGTTAGGACTTAATTCCGGGTACGGAAAAACCGCGCAGCACGTAGGCTATAAAGACGGCAGTTTCCAACTACCCCCCTATCATAATTTAGCATACGCGGGCTATATTACTAGCGTAACGCGTTCTAAACTTTGGCACGCTACAACGCTTAACGAATCGGCTATAATTTGTTTAGCTACGGACGGCGTATTCTCTACAGAACCATTAGCATTAGACGTTAGCCCTAATAAAGAATTGGGTAAATGGGATTATGAAACGCACGATAGTATGATTATATTAATGAGTGGTTTTTATTGGCTTAAGAATGATAATAAATGGACGGGTTGGTCAAGGGGATTTGATAAGTTAGTGGGCAAAGGAGAAACGAACGAAGCGCGTGAAGTTGACTATCAACGTCAAATGATAGAACAGATAGACGAAATAAAATTAAAATGGCGTGAAGGTGCTACAGTTGTTTATTTCCCTTGCACGCGATTCGTTACCATAAAAACGGGCACGCAAAACGAAGCGTGGCATAAGCGATATTGCAACTGGTATAAGATAGGGTCTAAGGATGACGGTAAAGGTAGGGCGTGTCAAATAACCCCGGACGGCACTAAGCGTATAACGGCGGTCTTTGACAAACATAAAAAACCATGGGAAGAAATGATACGTACTATACCAGAATTTAACTATTATGAAGACCTGGGGGATTTATACGCGCTGCCGTGGGACAGTGATTTTAATAGTATTAAGGATACTGGGGATACTACGCCGGAATTATTAATAGACGAAGAAAATCTGACCGCTATGGAAATATACGATTAAACTATAATTATCTTTTATATGGTAGACATTAAGCGTTAAATAAGATATAATTAGATATGAAGTTTAATACATATAAGGAGGTTTTAATTATGTCAATTGATTTAGACGAAGACAATGAAGATCTTTTAGACGGTTTAGAGGAACCTGAGGAACCTATTGAAGTTAATGAATCTATTACATTAAAACCTGCGCGCGTTGTTACTAGTAAATCGTTAGAATCGGCTAACTGGGAAAATGTTATTAACCTTATGACTAGTCAAAATAAACTTATAACCGATAAGTTAAATGCCTTAGAAGGTAGCGTACCCGATTTACAAGCGCTTATAACTAAGGTTAATAACACTATTGATAAGTTAATAGTAGCTAGTGATAAACCTGCCGAAGAAGCATTAGAAGAAGAACCGTTAACCCTCCCTCCTACAGAAGTTAAAAGGAGTGGCGTTCGATGGAAATAGTAGACGAAGAACAAATACCAGTTAACGAAGAAATGACCCCGCTAGAAACTACTCCCCCCGTCGAAGAAAAACCTAAACGCAAGCGTAGAACGCGCGCCGAAATGTTAACCCCGGACGGCGAAGTAATGCCTAGGCGCGGTACTAGTAAAGCCCCTAACGATACCGTTAAAAAGAGCGCTGAATTTTTCGCTACTCAATTTTTCGGTATGCATATGTTAGCTAGTGCTATTACCGGGTTACCGTTAGAAGTTAGTGAAGAAGGGGCTAAGAGCGTAGGTGAAGCTATTTACGATGTAGTTAAGCAATATGACTTAACCTTCATTACTAAATACGGCGCGTTGTTTACCTTAGCAACTACCTTAGCAATGGTAGAGTATCCTATTTTTGCAAAGGTTAAAAATAGCGTAGATGCTAAGAAGGTAGTAGATAAAGTAAAGAAGGAAACGGCTAACGTTACTATAGACGTAGGCGCGCCGTTAAAGGTGATACAAGATGAATAAGGATGAATTAAACGTACTAGCAGAATTAATCCTTAATGATTTATTATCTAAGGATAATATAGCCATAGTAACAAAAAGCGCGCCTATGTTTGTTGCTCCCCTTCTATCTATGTTAGACCCAAAAACTATAACTAACGGTATGCTTCAATTAATCCCTTTAAGCACAATCAATAAAGTAGAATCGGCCCTTTCTGCTATGGGTTATGCGAGGGGGTAAAATAATGATATGCGCTATATGCAAAATAAATGATAGCGAATATACAGCTATAGACGGTAAACTAATAATGAGGTTATGCGAAGAATGCGTATATGAGTTGGCGCAAGAAGGTGAAGTATGTTAGTTAACATTTATCCTAACAATAGTGATCGTTGTGTATTTATCGGCGGTACGGGATGCGGTAAAACGTATACAATGTTAGAGATATGCGCGCAACGATACTACGGAGAAAAACAAATACAAATATTAAACACTAAATCTGATTCTACCATTAACCTCTTAAACGCGCCTAACGTAACTGATATAGACGAATTGCCCCGGTATAAATTTCCCGAATACCCGGTAGTTATCTATACCCCATGTGCCGAAGAATTAATAGATTTAAAGTGTATGGACGATTGGTGTCAATGGATTTATAACAGGACTAACACGCACGCTATGATTGACGAAACAAGCCAATTAAGCAACAGCACAAAAGCGGGCATAGGCTTAACTAACTTAGCGTGCCGGGGTAGGGATAGGAATGTTAGTGCTATGTTTGCTACTCAACGACCCGTAGGAATACCACGCATAGTGGCAAGCGAATCCCAACATTTTTATAAGTTCTGGCTAGGTGATGAAGACGACCGTGTTAGTGTAGCTAAGAAAACTAGCCCTGCTATGTCTAGGCAAGTTAAACATGTTCACGGTTTCCACTATTACAAAGCTGGGACTAACAAGGTTTTTTACTTTAAGTCTATTTAGCAATATCTTATTAAGTTAAAGGGGGTGAAAAGGTGAAGGATAAATTGATTAGCGCTTCTATTATCGCACTCGTTATCTTAGTAGGTCTATTCGCACTAAGAAAGACTGGTCTATCTGGTAAACTTAATTTAGACTAAATGTAACATTACCGAATTACCCCGCGCGGTGACTAAAATCTTTAAAGGAGGTACCCCAATGGCTACAGATATCGAGGTAGGTATTTATGTATTAGTGGGCATGATTATTGTCTTATTCTTATCTAAGTTTATCGGTGACCCACTACGCGCTTAATGTAAATCGTAAATAAAAATTAGGAGGTAAACAAAGAAATGGCACAACCAACGCAAGCAGGACAAATGACCCCTTTACAATTACGGGCTAATTATCTTAACTTAGCAACGAAACGAGATACAGAATTACCCCCGCAAGCAATCCAAATAGGTGGCGTTAATCTTTTTGTTATGCCACAGAACGGCGTAGGGCGTTATATTCATGTAGAGTTTAGAGGAACGCTAACACGCGTGGGCACGGCTGATACTATCGTTGCTAGTCCCTTCTTTCCTTTTAACATTATTAACAACGTTCTTTTAACGGACTATGCCGGTATATCGCGCGTTAACGCTAAGCCTTATCACTTAGCGGAACGCATGATGACACAAAAGGCGGGTTATGACCCTAGCGTTAACCTTCAACCGTTGGGTGTATCGGCCGCGTTACTAGCAGACTTTTTTAGTGCTAGTATCCCCGCTACAGCAACTAGCGTACCTCTTAACTTCGGCTTTGATGTGCCTATCAGTTTACACGGTGATACTACAGAAGGAAGCTATCCTGGTGCAATTAACGGCGCGCAAACTACACTAAGTTTACAAATTAACGCGCTTCTTAACGGCTCAACGATTGATTCGCCGTGGTCTGGTGTATCTGCCGATACGCTTACTATAGCGGGAACGTTTAACCCGACGTATTATTTCTTCGATGCGCCCGCCGGAACGCCGTTACCATTAGCCGATTTTTCGACGATTCACGAATTGTTATCTATCCGTCAAACTACTGGGATTAATGCCGGGATGAATACAGACTTTATTCTTCAAACGGGTAGAACCTATTATCAGATTATCGAAACGCTAGTATTGGATAACAAGGTTAATACGCTTAGCGTTGACCGCTTCAAGCTAGTTGTTAACTCTGACATTAACTTAGTAGACGAAAACCGATGGAGTTATTTAACCCGCTTGCAAAAAACCTATAATCGACTTATGCCGGACGGCGTGATAGTCTTTGGCATGTTTGACAAGCCTCTTAGCCCTGCCAACTATGGAAGTCTTAATACTTCCCTAGCTATTGACGCGGGCGCTACTATAGGGACGGTGGCGTACCTTGACGTATTCCGCGAATGTCAATATACTGCGCAATAATTGCGCTAACGTTGGAGATAGTGAATAAGGTTAAATGCCTTATTCACTATATCAGTCAAAAGAAAGTAGGGGAGATAACTTGACAATGCCTACAAGTGTAAAAGCTATGTTAGCTATCTTAAGTAGTGGCGCGCTATGGTTAACGAATAATTTGGGTGATGCTTTTTATGTGTTAATAATAGCATATCTAATAGACTTCGTTTTAAATTATTCTAACCGGGCGGTATTCATCCCTAAAATGTTCAACTATTTAGGGAGTGTAGCGTTTGCTTATTACTTGCAACAAGGCTACGCTTTTAATAGTATACCCGTATTACGTGGGCTTATTGTCATTATTGCTGTGCATGAAGTTATGGAAGTTAGTAACGAATTGAAGGATAGGCTTGCTACTTTTAAGGCTAATAAAGCTAAGGCCCCTGCTATTTTTCAATCGTTAACGAATGACGATGTTATAGCCGTAGAAGCTTTTTTAGCTAAGATGCAACAGGACGCCTTAGATATAGCTAATAAGCCTACGCCCGAAGAAATAGCAAGCTTAGCTCTTAAATAAGGAGGTAAACTAATGAATGGCACAACGATATTAATATTAGTATTCCTTATCCTATTCGTCTATTTAGCCGTTAGCGGTAAATTGCCCACCGTTATTAACGCTATCGCGGGGAAGTGATAAAAAATGAATACACCCGTTATTAGTGTTACGGGTTGGATACTAACGGCAATCGTTGTTATTACCGTGTATTCATCCATTCCTAAAAGTAGACCCGTGCTAACGGGCTTAATTATTATCGTATTACTAGGCATGATTCTACACGGCGAACCGCAATTTGTGGCTAGTATTAAGAGCATAACCACGGGGGCGAAATAAATGAAGAATGAATATAAGCTTATGTTAATAATTATAGGTGTAGGATTAGTTCTTCGTTTTGGGAAAAGTAGCAACGATATATTAACGGCGGGGGGCGCGGGCGTGCATGCCATTTTAAACGCGCTCACAATTTAAATTAGGAGGTTAAGACAATGACGAAATCTTTAGCAATGGCTATTCTAGTTGTAGTAGTTATAGGCTTAGTGTTAAGGTATGGCGGTACTTCTAACGTATTGTTAAATACGGCGGGCGGTATTGGTCATACAACGTTAGGAGATCTAAGTCTAGCAAGATTTCCCGGTAACTACCCCTCCGTGGGCGTTACTAGTAATTTCTAAAGGGAGGTTAACGGCATGTTTTTTGCTAAACCATTTGAACGCACGCAAGCGCAAGAAACAAACTATAGTGAAACTATTCCACAACGTAACGGTACTAGAAGCGGGGTAGCTATTGCTCATTCTTCGGAGGGGTTATTTAGTACAGCTTCGAGCGGGGTTATTCGTAAAGTATTAATGCCTAACGGGTTAACTAAAGACGTGCTCGTTATGAGGGCGGTGGAATGATATGAACGAAATAGGCGAATGGTTTAAAGCATTGCCAACCTGGGGCAAGGTGGGCGTAGTAGCGGGCGCGGGCGGGCTTATTCTTTATATATGGCGTCCGTGGGCACAAAGCGTGACCGCGCCCACTACGGTAACAAGTGTTTTGCCTAGCGTTGCAAGCGGTAGTCCTAGCGGTACTAACAGTAGTGTAAGTTCTGACATTAGTAGTATGTTAAGCGCGCAACAGTCACAAGTTAACGATATGATGACGGCGCAAGCTAAGAGTAATACCGATATGATGACGGCGCAAGATAAGAGTATTACCGATATGTTGAATAGTTTTAAAGATGCACAAACGGCACAAGATACAGCTATGATGACGGCGCAAGCTAAGGGTAATACCGATATGTTGAATAGTTTTAAAAATGCACAAACGGCACAAGATACAGCTAATGCTAGTATGTTGAATACTTTAACCACAGCACAAACGGCTCAAGCTAAGGCTAATGCAGGTATGGTAAATACTTTAAACAGTGCAGAAACGGCACAAGCTAAGGCGGTGCAACAACAAATGACCGCACAAAACAGTACGTTTAATGCACTTATAGCAAGTTTAAACCATCCCGGCAATCCCTCTAGTACGCCCGCGCCCGTACCCCATTACGTTGCGCCCGTACCCCATTACGTTGCGCCAGGTGCGTCATCAACAATGCAAAATTGGTCACAATATGAAACGGCAGACCGGAATAAATATAATCTTATTGGGGGCGGTGCTACATCGATTAAGCCCCAAGATACTATGATAGCTAATGGAAACGTTATTAAATATGATAATGGTCCGCATGGATGGACTGAATATGATACTAGCGGGAAAGGTATAAGGTGGGGGACTGCTAGTCCGTATTAAGGAGGGCGGGGAAATGGCTACTATCTTTGAAACGTTACAAGCTAGTATTAAGGATTTTATGACTAGTGATATTACTAGCAAGCATTATATGGCTATAAGTAATAAGCCCCCCGCCGAAACCATAACTAACGATGCTATTGATATTATAACGTTAGAAAGCGGGGGTAACCCCTATAGCGTTAACGACAATACTACAGGACGTAGTTATTCGTTCGGTACTTTAGACGAAGCTACTAAGTATGTTAATGATAATAAAAATCATACGATGGCTATAGGGCTTTTTCAGTTGTTAACGCATGGCGGTATGGGTGATGTGTATAACAATAACCCCGCCGAACTGCTTAATCCGCAAACGCAATTCAATATTGCATTACCCGAATTAATTAAAAATGATAGTAAGTTTTCCATGATACCCCCGCAAACACAAGCCGACGAATTGAAACGGGCGACGGGTAACGCATGGATGGCAGATATAGCTGTACCGGGTACGGCTAATACTATCACTACGCAAAGTTTACAAAATGCCTTAGACAAATTGAACCCTGCTAACCTTAGTGCAACTAATAAGGCGTTAGGTAATACCGATACGACGGCGGGCGTGTATGACCCGAACGCGCAAGCTAAAAACGCTGTTAACACGGTAGCAGGTTTTTTCGACTGGAAAAGTATATTTAATACTACCACTTATTTAACGATAGGCGCGATTATTGCCATATTCGTTATAGTGGCTAATATTGCTAAGGGAGGTAAAGAAGCATGAACGAAGTACGCGAACCACTTAATTTATCTAATCAATTTATGCCACACAATAAGCCCGGCGGTAGTCTTAACGGCATGGGAGAAAACGCTAATGACGACTTAATACAAGGCGTTCCCGTTATTATTCAGAATAACGACCCCATTATAGTTAACGACACTAACCTAGTTATCGGGTTATTCATTAAGACTAGCGTGGTAACGTTAACTAATGGGGACGTTGTAGAAGCGCGCATACCCAATAACCCCTACGCTAAGAGAAAATTTTTAGAAATTAAGAATAATCATATACCCCTTAATGCCGAAGACCCTACCCCCTATGTTATTAAGGTGGGGAGTAATACCCCTGCTAGGAATCTATTACCGAATGAATCTATTAGATTCGACTTTAAAAGCGAAAAATGGGTTAGTATTTATATGAGTGGTAATAATGTTAGCGCTTGTATAATGGAGGGCTATTAAATTATGAGTAGAAGCACGTCTCCAAATTATTTTATTTATGGCGTTATATTAGTAGCGTTATATATCCTATACAAAAATAAAAACGGGACGGGTATCTCAAATATTTTTAATAGTAATACTAATACTAATACTAATCAAGTACAGGATACCAGTCCCAAAGCCGCGATAATATAATACTAAGGGCGTGAACGTATGAACGAAGAATTCGCTTTAGGGCACAAGGCCGAAGCCGTAGCAATCGAAGATGATAAAATTATGTACGGTATTTATTCGGCGCGCGTTACATTAACGGCTAATACCCGTATTAGCGCGCGGGTAGATAGTAATAGCTTAGGGCGTAAAGGTGTGTTAATGCGGAATTGCTCAAGCGCGCCTAATGATACCTCCAAACAACCAAGTACGGACATAGCCTATTGGGGAGGCGTGGACGTGACAGCAGCTAACGGCGTGCCGTTTAATCCGGGCGAAACAGTTATTCTTGATTTTAGGGCAAAACAGAGAGTAGATGTATATATCATTACTGACCAGAGTAGCGGTATTCAGATTGCCTTTAGTGAATTATTGTGAGCGGGCGCAGTACCGTTAGCATAAAGAACGCGCCTATTCCACCTACTACAGTTACAGTTACAGTTATTAATGACATATATCATATGCCTAAAATGCAAAAATATCTAACATTATTGGAACATGGCGTGATAATTGCCACTGTAACTTTAGAAAAATTTACTTTAACATCCTAAGAAAAGAGGTTGTTATCTATGTCTTTATCATCTATTTTATTAACAAGCGGATTATCTACTATAGATTTTTCTAATGTAAATGATTGTCTTAACCAATTAATAACGGCTATTAAAAATCAACTAACAACAGATGGTACATTATTTGCTACTATTTATGATAATGTGGCTACAGCCAGTCCAACCGTAGAGCGAGTTGTAGTATTACAGATTGGCGATTGCCCTCATTATTTACAATTTAGACCGGCAACTACAAAAACGAATGTTTATATGTATATACTTAATCTAAATCCTGCAAGTTATCCCAGTACATTATATCTCCAGACAGGAAATTATGTAGTAAACGGACTAATATGCAGACTAATGACAGGGCCTTCATCATTTCTCTTAAAAATGTCGGCAGATGGAATAAATTCTGTGCCTTGGATGGCGACAAAAGCCACTAATGGATTATGGTATATAACTAGTCTTAGCACTTCAATGGTTAATCATAGCGATAATGCCTTATTATCATTATCTTCTCCATATTATCCTAATATAGTAGATAATTCTGGAAATAATCAAATAATCCCAACGATGATGTATGTATCATCAATAGCTACAATACAACAATTACAAAACATGTATGGGTTACTATTACCCGCATCATCAAATTATTATTTCTTTACAGATGCCACTGGTTCTATTTATTATTATGGATTAACCTATATGTTTAAAATGATATGAAGGAGTGTTAAGAAATGAACAAAAGTGAACAAATGAAAAAGGATATTCTTAAGCGTGAAGAAGCGCATAAGGCAGAACGCGCTAAGTTAGTGGAAAAGTATAAAAAAGAAAAAGAGCGGGAAAAAGTGGCTAGTGATAAGGCTAAGGCTAAGGCTAAGAAGGTGAAGAAATGATAGTACCGATATTGTTTATGGATAAGGCGATAGCTTCAGCTAAAATTACGAGCGTTGACCCCCTTCTCTTATGCGCTATCTCTAAGCATGAAACTAACTTCGGAGTTTTGGGCGCGGGTCGACAGGGCTATGAATTGGGTTATGGTCAGTATTCGGATAACGTAGCAGACCCCCGTTTCAAGGGGTTAGATAATCAATTATTATATGCGGGTAAGCAATGGGTTAACTTTACTGGCGGGACTAGTGTTACGTTTAGCACGTTGCTAAATTTTAGTATTAATTCATGGAAAGCGGGAAACCCGCAAGCGTGGGCGAATGATGTATGGTATTGGTATCAAAAAATTAAGGAAGAACAAGGAGGGGTTAATGTGAATGTAGTAATATATTTTGGGTCTGATGATATGATATTAGCTAAGCGGGTAGCGGGAAAAGTTAACGGCGTTATTGCTGATAGGACATTTATTGTGCCGTCGGGTGCTAAAGTTTTTGTAGTTGGGGGCACTGCCATAGTTGGCGCAGTTAACTTAACGGGTAACGCGTGGGAAGATACAGCCGAAGCCGTCATTAAGTTTCTACGGACTTAATGTTTAAGCTGTATGAATGTATAAGCGGTATGAGTTGGGCGGGCATGAATAGTAATAGTAATATTCAAATATGTTACGCCCTACACATACAAAGGGTTATTGATAAGGCTAACGGTATTAATTGTACTAATATAGAAGAATATTAGGAGGTTAACGTATTATGACAAAAAGTGAGCAAATGAGAAGTGCTATGCTTAAGCGCGAAACTATTGATAGGGTTGAGTGGAAAAAGCTATCGCAAGCTTATATGAAACAAAAAGAACATGAAAAGAAAATAGAAGAAAAAGCATTAAAAATTAAAAGAGAAAAATCGAAAAAAGCACTAGCTAAAAGAATGGAAGCGCAAAGAAAAAAGCGGGGCTAATCCCCCTCTTATCCTAAATCCCCGCCCTCCTTATCCTTAACCCCACTCCCCCGGCTTAACCTAACCCCATATCCCCGCCTTAAACCCTAAGTACGTTTTAATGTTAAGTTAAGAACGGAGATACGATTAAATGTTAAGTTAAGACGGCGAATAAGCTTAAGAAAATTGTTACCCCCCCCGTCGTGCTC
>Ga0307376_10003641_pt1 | contig 14393 bp, 11 predicted proteins | sample TR2MG_FD_202536 | JGI IMG/M metagenome (GOLD analysis project Ga0307376, IMG submission 202536) | Soil microbial communities from Risofladan, Vaasa, Finland - TR-2 | ecosystem: Environmental > Terrestrial > Soil > Coastal area > Acid sulfate soil | place: Finland: Risofladan, Vaasa | collected...
ATGATGCGTACAATACTATTCAGGGTCTTAGACATGATGGTATAGCTCCTGAGCTTAGAAAGATACTAACTAAGTTCGGTTCTGGTTGGAGAGGTATATTCCAGTCTATTGGTAAGTTCTTTAAAGCTACAGGGAGGAAAATTCGGGCATTGCCCGGTACAGCACGAGCATTTATCTCTCCAAAGCATTACGGATCTAAAATAGACGATATTATCGAACAAAGTGTCATAAGTCCTGTTACTAACGCAAAACTAGGCCAAATGCTAGAAAATCAGTATGGTGCAGAGACTTGGCGACATGCACTTCGGGGGCCAATAGCTAGGTTTAGGTCTTGGCAGTATTATAAACGAGAGGCTAAGTTTTTAAAAGAAATAGGACCTGGTAAAGGATTTGGTACACAAGCGGCAGCAGGTAGAGCAAAAAGAGCAAGCATGGAGGCACAATGGGATGCGGCCCAGGCACGACCAATTCGCCCTGCAGGTTTTGATGCTCTCAATAAGATTCCAATAATGGAGAAAGCAGATATAGCCCTATGGAATAAGCAACAAATAACGCGTGGAGCTTCATTTGCAGGACAGGTGGCTCCCATTCCGGCTCCTATAGGGAAAATTCTCGGTCCTACAGGCTATCCTTATGCAATTCCAGTTGGTGCACCTAAAACTGCTCTTGAATCACTACTCCAGCGTGCAGGTATAGGTCCTGCTGGACCAGCATTAAAAGCTAATGCAGCTCACTGTCCCCGATCGGCTAATGTAACTAATGTAACTAAAGCCATAGGCAGGCCAGTAGCGCCAGCACATATCAGTGCCCTTTCTGAAGCAGCTGCTAAATTGGCCAATGATTTTGCTGCAGCATCTAAACAGTATAAATTTCATAGGATATCTACACAGGCTCATAGAAGAGCTAATCCTATTCGTTTAAATAAGTATCGCCGTAACTCACATGGTAAGAATGACTAAGGAGTGAGCTAATTGGGTATTTTAAGAGGTATAGGTTTTGCAGGTAAAATTGGCTTAGGAATGGGCAAAGGCGTCTTTGGTCTTGGGCGTGGTCTTGCCCGAACAGCTAAAAATGTATTGTCAGGAGGACCCAAGGCATGGGGTTTGGGCGCTATGTTGCCTGGGCAATATCGAGCACTACAATTTGCGATTCCTGCTGTAGGTTTGGGAGCCTTGGGAATTCAACAGGCAATGAAAGGTCTTTCTAATGCACCTTATGATATGGAAGGTCCGAGAGTTGGACGTTTGGGGCAATCTAATAATCTAATGCCTGAGGCACCCAATATGGAATTTGGGACTTTTAGGCGATCATATTTAGATATGAATGCTAGTGGTTCACTAGCTTTTGCTTTACATAATCGTAGGTAATTCACATGGTATGGCAACCTACCTTTTGGGGTAACTTAAAGCAATATGGAGCTGGAGATTTTGCACGTGGCTTTGGCCATGGTGTAATGGAGTCCTTTGGTTTCGAACAGACCGGAGGTAAGAAACTAGTTCCACGTAATATAGCTGGACGTATGGTCAATATCAAAAGACCGACGGGTCCTTGGAAATTTGCAGGTGGAGGCCTGGGTGGCGCTGCAATGGGTGCTGTAACGGGGACACTTCAAGGAGGCATGGCAGGAGGCATTGTTGGAGCAGGAATAGGTTATAAATTTGGTATGATACCTGCTTTTATGGCCATGGGAGCAATACAAGGATTTCAGGAAGGCGGAATTGGCGGGGCAGTAGGTGGAGCAGCTAAATCGGTAGCAGAGTGGGGACTCTTTAGAGGTGCTACAGCAGCTTTGAGTTTGGCCTTCAAAGGAACGGCTATTGGAGGTATTGGTACGGCCATAGGCACAATAGGACTAGGACCGTTGGCTTTAGCTGCTGCTGCAGGGTATGGAGTATACAAAGCCTCTCAAGCTCTAGCAGAATACGGGCGAGACCAAACAAGAATGGAATTCCAAGGCGATATGCAAGCTTTTCAAACACAAGCAGCATATACTATGAGACAAAGATCAGTTCAAGAGATACAACGTTCCCATACGAATGGTAGAACGGTGCTCGGAAACGAAGCATCTTACATGCATCTTCGTTAATAATTTTAAGGAGTTATAATGAAAACTTGTTCTTGTGAAAATTGCCAGAAAAGATATTATGCTAAAGGTTTTTGCAAAAAGCATTATACTCGTTTTTTAAAAACTGGTTGTACTAAAAGAACAAAAGGTTGCCATTCTAAAACTAGAAATTATATAACTCATGATATTGAACTACAAATAGCTACAAGACTTATTGAGACTAATGAAAGTTATCAAGAGATTGGTGCACGATTCGGCATGTCACGTGGACCTGTGGATAAGATTGTAAAAGAATATCGTATTAAGCGTGACGATATACGCAAGAGAGGAACTCTTTGTATATGTTCTCAATGTATAGGATTTTTCTATGTTTCTAAAGCTGCCGATAATCATGGACGTGGTAAGTTTTGTTCTAAGAAATGCTATACTCGATGGCAAAAGTCTGAAGAAAATAGAGGAGTTAACAATCCTAGTTATGTAGACGGTGGTAATGAATCTGAGATGAATAAGCTTCGTAAAACTGATGAATGGAAGCAGTGGCGCGAACAGGTATATGAGCGAGATAGTTATACTTGTCAGATATGTGGTCAGTTTGGTGGGTTTTTGCATCCACATCATATTTTAAAGAAGAGTATATATCCTGAATTAGTTTTTGAAGTACGTAACGGTATTACATTATGTGCTGATTGCCATATGGCGTCTGGGATACACAACAGCAAATTGGGCTGGTTGAATTTATATAAGAAAATCAACGAAGCCCAGTACATGCACATGAGGTAAACATGGTAAGAGATTTTAACAAAATGAAGAAGAATGCAGTCTGTTCGAACTGTATGAAGACACAAGAAGCCAAATACAAGGACTTTATTGGTGAAGATGGTAGAATTTTTAGGGACTTTTCAGTCTCTTGCAAGGGGATTCCTACACAATATATTAGCAAGAAGCTTCAGCAGGTCTTAACCGAAGAAGAACTGGTAGATGCGGAAACTATATTAGACCCAGTAGCTTGGGCTCAGAAGTATGCAATCAAGACAGATGGTGAACCTTGGGTTGCGCGTTGGTATCAGGCGGAAATGCTTAGATGCAATGCTACAAGAAAAGTAACAAGATGCGGCAGAAGAATTGGAAAAACGGATTCGATCTCTATAGATATACTGTATAATTGTTTTACGAAGAGCAATACACGAGCCTTGATTGTAGCTCCCTATAAAGCCCAGACAGAAGAGATCATAGGTCGAATTCGTGACTTTGCCAGAATGAACCCTGAACTTGCAAATGCTATCAAGCGTGATGTTAGTAGTCCGTTTTATGAGATTACGTTTTATAACGGTTCTCGAGTTAGAGGGTTCTCGTCCGGTACCAAATCGGGTGCTGAAGGTGTAGCTATTAGAGGTCAAGATGCTGACAGGATCTACCTAGATGAAGCTGACTATCTTATGTCAGGCGACTTGTCGTCTATCATTGCTATTCTGAATACGCATCCAGATGTTACTTTGTGGGCTTCTAGTACGCCAACTGGTAAGCGTCAGCATTTTTATAAATGGTGCACAGATACTCCTACATATAGAGAGTTTTATTTCTCTTCAACTGTATTGCCTCACTGGGATACTGTCAAGGATGATTTCCTACTTGAATATGCAGGTAGACCAAATGACTGGACACATGAGATTTTGGCTGAGTTTGGTGAGCAAACTGTTGGCGTATTTCAAAATGCCTTTATCGACCGTGCGACTACCGAATATCACTACCATGAAATGCAGCATAATATAGACTGGACCTATGCTATGGGAGTAGACTGGAATAACGATGTAGGCACAGAGATTGTTGTATCTGGCTATGATAATCATGGTGGGTTCTGGGTAGTAGATGCAATTAATATTCCTAAGCAAGAATGGACTCAGATTAAAGGTATGGAAGCTGTTATTGCTATGAATGAGAAATGGCGGCCAGCCTTTTTGTATATGGATGAGGGTTTCGGTAATACTAATATAGAGCTTTTACAGAAGTATGGGCATGACCTAATAGCTACCAATCCCTCAGATCCAGGAGTAGCTTTAAGAGACCGTCTTGTAAGGTATGACTTTGGTTCTAAGCTAGAAGTACACGATCCAGTAACTAAAATGCCAATTAAGAAAGATGCTAAACCTTTTATGGTAGAGAATGCTGTTAGACGTTTCGAAGAGTCAAGAATTAAAATATCAGCTTTTGACTCTGTCTTAATTAGACAGCTTGAAAACTATATCATCGATCATCGTACTCCTGCTGGACGTCCTACATATGGCTGTTTAGACAAGAAGCTTGGCGATCACAGATTAGATGCATTTATGTTATCCATGGTAGCCTTTAAATTAGAGATGTCCGATTTTGGAGAGCCAGTTTACGATTCTCATATTGCCATTAGTCCTGGTTTCTCGAGTACCGTAGGCGAAGAGAACCGTAAAGAAAGAGCAGTTAAACGCTTGCAGCGTACTCCAGAAGAAAGATTTGACTTAGCAAAACTTTCGTATTCGTCTATCCCTGGCAATACTAGCCAATACCGTTTTGGTCCTGATCGGATTTGCAGTCAAGAAGCTTGGGCTACAGATAGAGAAGAAGAATTTCAGCAAAAGTACAAAATGAGACAGATGAAGAAAAGATCTATTAGAAGACGAATGCGTCCTGAAAGAAAGAACATAGATTAACCGAATTCCAGCCATCGACAGCTGGAGTCAGCAGGTTGGCCCACCTGTTGTTGCCGCAAGGCAAATGATGTCGTTTCCTTCTCGCCTGGCTTTAGGGTGGCTATATGCTGTCCTAAAGCCGCAAATCGGAGGTTTTACTAATGTCTTTAGGTGTATATAAGATAAATGACCTAGGTGCGTACGAACAGCATAGCGAAGATGGAGCTATGACTAATCCTATTACTACTGTCCATCATGGTAGAGATGGAGATGTTTTTGAGAAGCAACTCTACATCATAGCCAGTGACGAGCATGCCTATACCAATATTCAGGTTAAGGCCGTTTCTACTACATCAGATGATGATATTGGACTTGGTAGTAATGAGGGAACTTCTGGTTGGGGTATAAAACTAACTACTCAAGACTATAATCCTACAGAGACAGATTGGGACGCTATTGAATATGGTGTTGCAGTTGATATTGACAGTATCGCTGCTAGTACAACCATTAGATCATTTTGGGCAAGAATCGAGTCTCCTCGCGGTATTAGTGTAGGAAACAAAGAAAATATTAAACTGTTACTCTTTTATACAGATACTCCTTAGTAAAGGTAAACCATGGCTTACGACGCTGATCCTTGGGAACATTATTGGGAATTTAAGGGTAATATGGGTGCTATTGTCCAGGCTGATGGTTTACGTATGGCAGATAATGCTGACTGGGAATGGAGTGGCGTCGGTACCCAAGCAATGTTTCTCATAGGAATGAGACAAAGTCTTGGTACGTATGGTTGGCCAGATAGTAATTTGCAAACTCTTATACGCAAAGAGACTAGTGGCGCATATAATAGTCCATATCGGATAACAACAAATCAAATAGTTTCTGATCCGGAGAACAACCCCCGTACTCTGAGAATTTATTGTGTCGAACAGTTTGGTGTGACTGGTATAAATGTAACAGGAGATTTTGTATACCCTGAAGAAGACAGTATGGTCTATACTGCATATAATGGTACAACCCATTGGGTCTATACAGGTATACGAGATAGTAGTGGTTTTTATCCCGGCAGTACTTATAATGCTTCACTAAATAGCGTTATTGATGGTAATAGTTATGTTTATATAGCCATAGACGAAATAAATGATTGGTTTAATAACTTCAGAGGAAGACTTTATTGGATTGCTTTATATAAAGGTGGTTGGCCAAGCGGAGCAGAACAAATAGAATTTTGGAATGGAACTTCAAATCCTGCCGAAGACTATACTACTAATTTAGTGGCATATATAGATTTTTCTCAAGAAGTAGAAGCCACTTTAACAGCTAATATTGGGGTTGGCGCTAATGCTCCTTATGTATTCGACGTATATGGTACCCCTACAAAAGGCAGTAGTTCGGTCGATGATATTAGTATAATAGGACAATATTTTGGTGTACATTTTGCAACTTCAGATACTTTGGGTCATCACTTTAATGCAGGTTGGTACAATACACAAGATTTTCAAGCTAACAGATTTAACGTGATCTCTACAGCTGCTAGAAGAAAGTATCCCAGATTGAGTATATTTGATTTAGGTAATTTGCGTCAAAAATAATTGGAGGTTTAGATGGCTGATACGACTGCTATAGTTGTTCATAAATTTCATGTCTTGGCAAGTCCTACTAAATCTCAAGGTATATCTTCAGGTGACTTAAATGCCTTAAACGAAGGCCTAGAAGTAGTCCGTATAGAACCTAAAAAGGTTGTAAGACCAGTAACTCCTATTCAAGAGCCTGTAGAAGAACAAGCTCCCTTAGATAGGTTAATAGCGGGTAAGAAGAAATTTGAAGACTGGCTTAAGGCTGCCGAGCAAATGAAGAAGATCTTAGGTAAGAAACTACAGAAACGTAAGGTACGCGCCCCGGTTGCTAAAAGTCTTGTCGTAAGAGATGCCATTAGACGTGTATTTGCTACAGATTCAGATACTATTACATACGAAATGTTTCAGAAGGCACTTGAAATACGTTCAGAGTTATTACAGAAAGAGAGGGAAAAAGACTATGGCACCAACGTTTCCGCAGATTCCGATGGATAAGATTCAGGAGATGGACTTACAGGTAACTTATTGGATGCTTTTCAAGCACATGCTAAAGGACTTTGTTCATAAGGATGACTTGCAGATTATCCTGAATGCTAATACTGTTACAACCATACTTACTGGAGAAGCACCTCCGCCTGGTTATTATGTCGTAGGTACCGGCCAAGGCAGAACAGATTTCCCTTTGAAGACTGACGAGGTTGCAAGAGCAACAAATTTACAATACCAAACTCTTATAGAAACTGGTGGGGCTGTTCGAGAGGGTATTACTAAGGGTATTAAGAAAGCGACTGGAAGCTAGTATGGTTGATTCTAATCCTCTCATGTTGCAAGATGTAACTATTATTATTGATACCTATACGACTCCTGGCAAAGGTGAGGAAACTACTGAAACTGATCTAAGCACAATGGACAGATTACGAAATACTTCTTTAGGAAATTTGTATAGTTTTGCGATGATGGAAGAAAAACTTCAAGGATATATGGATCAGTCTGTAGGAGCAATTAATACTTTTTATGGCTATAGCACTGATGAACGCGGCGAGCCTGCGAATCTATTGGGTGTTGAATTTAAGAATACAGCTTTAACTATGTCTCAATCAGGTAGTGTTTTGGAGGCTGGAGCTACCTTGTTAGCTGACTGTATTCCATGCAAAGATAGAATCTTGGCATTGCTGTCTTTAAATCCTTTAGCTGACCTATGGGATGCACTTGACGCTATGTACGATCTTCAGTTCAAGTTTATTACAGGTCTATGGGATGCTTTAACAAGTGGTATCAATATGAGGAATTTTTCAGATCTATGTAGTTTGATTCAGTTTTTAAACTTTCAGTGCGTATATGACTTAAATACCATGGTACAAGCGCTATCTCAGTTAGTAGCAAAATATACATTTAGTCTTTCAGATATTAAGTTAACCACTCAAGATCTCGTAGCAAAGGTATTCGGACCTGGGTTAGCTCCTTTATTGGCTACATTTGATAAATGGATACAGCTTATCATAGCTCCAATTGAATGTGTTATTGACGAAGTAGACAAGGTACTACAACGTATAGACGTTATGGAAGGTTGGCAGCTGGCAGAGGGTAGGACAGGTACTGCAGAAGAAGCAGAAGGATGGTTTAAGCGACTCGATAGTGAAGAGATTAGCAAGGGTGCTGCAACAGCAATGGGTTTCTTAACAATAAGGAAATATCTTCAAAAAGCAGTAGATTCTGTAGATGAAGAGTACGAGAAGCTTAATAAAGATATAGCAGATTTTATAGGCGCTGAAGATGCGGCCAATCAAGAAATTTTTAGTATTAGCAATAACCTGGAACGACTTTCTAATCTGATAGGCTTACTGCTAGCTGTTAAAACAGCAATTCAACAAAAACAATCTCTTTGTGGGACTGAAGAAGAACTTGAAGGTTTTATAAATACATACGTGGCTCCTGCTGTGAATATAGATATTATAGCTAAGGATGGCAAAATGCAACTTTCACCTTCTATACCCGATGAACTTGATGGTATGAAGGAGCTATTAAATATAGTGGGAACTTATGAGAAACAAGTAAAGATTGACACTGGTACAGTTATTCCAACAGGACCTGCTAATATACCTGTATTGCATGTACCATTAAACAATTGTCTTTATACTGTAACGGATAAAGAACTTGATGTTGTTAGAGAATATCTCTCAACTTTTGAGTAAGGTGGTATAGATGAAAATCTTTGGTATTGAGTTGTCATCTAAGAAGAGAAAAGAATCTAAACTTAAGCAAGTGCCTGCAGCTGATAAAGTAAAGCCTATAGTTGATAAGGTAAAGATTCCTATTAGTAATAAGATTAATATTGTTAAGATTCCAAGAATCAAGAATCCTACTTTGTCGTTTAAGCCTCGACCTGGCGCTGATGTTTTTGAACAGCCAGAATATGATTTAGCTGAGGTTGGGCGCATCGAAGACGTAGAATCGTACGTTCGTAGGGCTTTTCGATATAAAGAAGGCCTTATGTTTAAGGAGAGCTGGGAGATTGTTGGGTCTAATACAAAAGCTATTAACTATATTAAAGAACGTTTTCGTCAAATGGACCAAGCAACTGGTTTGCCAACTCAACTATTGATTCGAGGGGTCGGAGCAGATTTAGTTAGGTTTTCAAATGCATATCTAGTAAAGGTACGTAAAACAGAGGCAAGTGGAGGACAAGTACGTTCAGTTCCTGGACGAGATACAAAGCTTGAACCTGTTGCCGGATACTTCGCAATTCCTCCTACAACGGTTAATCTAATGAGAGATGAGCATGGCAAGATAAAAGCTTATCGCCAAATGCTACCAACAGGCAAACATGTAGATTTTAGTCCTGATAATGTTATACATTTCTATTTCGATAGAAAGAAGGGTTTCTTAGTAGGGACACCTTCATTAACTCCTGTTAAGGATGATATTCGTTGTTTGCGCCGTATAGAGGAAAATGTTGAGTTACTAGTATATCAGCACCTGTTTCCTTTATTCCATTATAAGGTAGGTACTGAGAAAGCACCTTCCAAGACCTATACAGATGGTACACGTGAAATAGATGCGGTTAAGACCGAGATTGAGCTTATGCCTGCAGAGGGAGCCTTAGTTACTCCAGAACGTCATGAGATTAAAGCTATTGGCGTAGAGGGTCGTGCTCTTAGGATTGAGAGTTATTTAGCTCATTTCAAGCAGCGTGTATTCGCCGGTCTGGGTGTATCGGCTATTGATATGGGCGAGGGCGATTCAGCTAATAGATCGTGTTACTCAGGAGATACCGAAACCCTTACGGATTCTGGATTCAAGAAGTATTGGGAAATTACCGATAATGATAAGATTGCCACATATAACCCTAAGACCAATCAGTTAGATTTCCATTCACCGAATGGTAGTATGTTGCTTTATGACTATAAGGGCGAAATGTATCATTTTGAAAATCGCAATGTTGATGTTTTAGTAACACCAGATCATGATATGTGGATGGGTAGGCCATTATGGAATGTTTTGAAATGGGGAAAGATTCATGCAGAGGATATAGATATTCAAAATTATAAGTTCTTATCTGGTGGTCTTAAATGGGACGGCACGGAACCTGGTGATTTTCAATTGCCATACGTGGCATATGCACATTGGATTAATCATGCTAATTCTGGTCTGTTTCCTAGAATTGCAATTGAAGATTGGCTTGAGTTTTTAGGATATTATGTTTCAGAAGGATGTTTGGCAAAAGCAAAGAATAAGTGGGCTATTACAATATCTCAGAACTCTCTAGTTAATTCGGACAAAGCAAAAAAAATTCGAGAATGCTTATCTCGTCTGCCGTTTGAGTTCAAAGAATATACTGATCCAAACGACCGTACAACTAGGTTCTGGATTAATTGTAAATCTCTTTATTTATATTTGCAAGACCAATGCAAAGACTATAGCTATATAAAGCAGCTTCCTGCTGATGTTCTAAATTACTCTTCTAGGCTATTGCGGATTGTATTTGAGTCTATGATGCTAGGCGATGGAACTACCGATATGAGACAAGGCAGAACTTCAAGAACATACTATTCTACATCCGAAGTATTGATTGATCAAGTACAGGAAATTGCTATTAAACTTGGCTATAGGGCTAATGTGTTGCCTGGACCAGGTTGTCAGCGAGTATGTATGTCCAAACATGTTGTTGCGAATGTAACATCTGATCAAGTCGATATAGTAGAATACGACGGCAAAGTATACTGTTTTAATGTGCCAAATCATTTGTTTATTACAAGGCGAAATGGCCGTATTGGTATTCATGGCAATACAGCTGACAACATGTCACGCAATATGGTTGATGATGTTAAAGCTATGCAACGTGATTTAGAACTATTTCTTAATGAGTACATTATAAAGGAACTTTTACTAGAATCTACCTTCCCTAATCCTTTGGATGAAGAGAATCTTGTTAAATTCAAGTTTAGAGAGATTGACCTAGAAGCTCAGATTAAGGTACAGAATCACTATATAGAAGCATACGGTGGACATGCTATTACGCATCCCGAATTGCGTGCTCATTTTGGCAAGGAACCTTTTACAGAGACAGATGAAGAGTTGAGTTTCTGGAAAAGAGTGGAAGAACCTAGATTACTAATTCAGGCCATCGATGAACCCTACAGTGCCGAAGCCAAGGCAGCTGCTAAAAGTGCTGCTACCGGAATTGAACAAGGTGATCTTGATTCAGAAGCTGCAGAACGCAAGAAAGAGATAGCACTAGAGGCCAAGGCTAAAGCTTCTAATCAGAAGACTGGTCCTAAGGTTACCAAGAAGTCATCTGGTCAGCGTGCTGCCGCTGCTAAGAACCGTCCTAGCAATCAACATGGTAGAAAGAGTGGTTCCGAGAAGCGCAAAAGTGAATTTGCTGGTATAACTTTCCGAGATATGGTTGGACGAGGTAACCGAATAACAGCTTTATTCGATGATTTATTAGATGATTCTTTACGAGCTGCAGAATTATACTATTTTGATGGGAACTGGTTCAATTCTACTGCAGAAGCAGCTTCTACACTTATGAAAGAAAGCCTCTTTTCTGCTGTAAGATTGCGTTTTAGAACAGGCTTTCAGAAAACTGGTATAATTTGCAATTATGAAGATGAGGTTTATCCTTTAAATGTGTTAAGAAGTCGTACAGATAGCATAGTAGACAGGTTCATGAAGAGACTTATAGCACGTTTGAAACTTTCTTTAAGTTTTAATGATGATATAGATGATAAAAAGTTCAAATTGATTAAGATATTCGATGCTTTACGTTTTAGAAGTAGGTTTATTTATAATTCTGAGTTGAATAAAGCTACAAATTATGGTCTTGCTTTAGGATTAAAGAAACTAGGTCATATGGAAGCACATGTGTATATCCATGCAAGTGCTTGCGATATATGTAAAAACCATTCTACAATAGTGTCATTAGAGCACGTACTAGTTAGTGATTTACCAGGATATCACCCTAACTGTGAGTGTTATTTGATGGCAAAATAAGAAATTAATGACAGGAGGTAGCCAAACTACTCTATATATATAATGAAAACTGAGTTTGCTGTTTATATGGGTAGTATAGGTGGATCAACATGAGTGAAAAATTTGTAAAACTTTACGACACGGTACAGATTAGTCCTAAATCTATTGAACGATTTGGAGCTAGCCTACAGGACGATTATGCGCCTGTGGCTGGACAACCACTTCGGGTCTCTATTGTTGCAACGCATGCTGGGCGTATTACCAGAAATCACGGGTTTTATTTACCCCAGAAGATGCGCAATGGAGTCGAGAGTCTTATTGAGCCATATAAAAAGCCTATCTTACTTCATCACGACGAACATCAGGACCCGATTGGTCGAGTAGTCAATGCGCAATATATTGATACTTCAAGTACTTTTGCTCAAAATACAGTGCAAGCGAGTTTAATAACTGAGTTAAATAATAACAAGACTCCGTTTATTCGTATGCTGGATTTTGCGGACCAAATGATTGAGAACGAATTACTAAAGGATCCTGCATATCCTGGTCTTGGCCATATTAAAGTTATAGCTGATATTACTGATGAGGCTGCTGTTAAGAAAATTCTTGATAAGCGGTACCTTACAGTATCTATTGGTGCGACTACGAATAAGGCTGTTTGTAGTATATGTAAATCAAATTGGGTAGAAGAAGGGCGTTGTGAGCATACTCCCGGTAAGAAATATAAGGATAAGCTCTGCATCATGATTGCTGGCAATTTACTTTATGATGAGGTTTCCTTTGTCAATGCACCAGCTGATACATTAGCTAGAGTTGTAGCAGTAGGTACATCTAGTGGAGTTTTTGATTCAGTTGCAGGGGTTTACGGGGACCAGATTGAAGTAAGTGCTAGTTTTAGCTTCCAAGATGGTGCGTTTCAAGATATTTTATCAGCTATAGGAGGTAACGAAATGGATAAACTTAAGGAAGCTTGGGATAAAGTATTAGAGGTTGCTTCTGACGAGAAAGCCGACAAGGAGAATCGTACTAAGGTATTGAAAGACTTCTTGGAGACATTCAAGGATGCTGAGGAAAATCCTCATAAAGAAGAAGCCGAGACTATGTTAACCAAGCTCATCGAAGTTGAGCCTGCCCTGCTTGAGCCGGCTGCAGACGACGACGATGTTACAAATGCTAATAATGATGATACAGTCCAGGATGCTGCTATTGTTGAAGATACAGTAGTAGACGGACTAACAGAGGCGGATTTGGCAGTGGCCACTGAACACTATGAAGATATGGTTGAGTTCGGTTATGCTCTTTCGCTATTCGATGAAGATTTCGAAGACAAGAAACTTACCCCAGAAGCACGCAAAAAACTAAAGAAAGGAACCTTTTGTAAGACTGGACGTAAATACCCAGTAAATGATTGTAGTCATGCTAAGGTAGCAATGGCCTATGCCAAGAAACACAATGAAGCTTCTAGTGTTGTGGCTTGTATTAGACGCAAGGCAAAAGCTTTAGGTTGTCCATTCGGTGGTAAAGACTGTATGGAAACCGAGATCGATGTTATTCTAGAAGATCTAAAACAGCGCGAAATAAAAGCTAAGGCAGCCAGTAGTGCTGTTCAGGATGATGGTATTGAAAAGGTTAAACCAGTAGTAACAGTAGTAGAACCACAGGTAGATGTTGAAGAAGATACTTGTGATGAGTGCCAGAAGTATGCAGATCAGCTTAAAGCCCTAAGAGCTGAACTTCGTGACGCTTATAATGAAGCTGCTGAAGATGAAGAACTATTTACCAATGCACTAAGTGATACAAGAGTTGCTCTAGCAGATGCTGTAACAAGACTTAGTATGATAGCTAATAAAGAACTTAAGGACTTTGACAAGCAAGTTCAAGAGAAGTCCGAGATGAAGATTGAGGATCTACTTACTCAGGCAAATAGTATTAAAGAATCTGTAGACTTAAAGGCGATTGTTGAGAAGTTGGATGACGGGATGTCTCGTGAACCAGCTGAAGTAATCGTTGACCCTACAGGCGGAGATAAAGCCAGTACAGATCCTATGCCCGTAATTAAAGATGCAAATGATAGATTTTCCCGGATCAGGGCTGCTTATAAATCTAAGTTTCACAAAGACCCTGGTGAGGCTGACGCATACATAAATAAACTCAGGAACGAAGGTATTATTCCTGACGATTTTGACCCTAATACAACCAAGGAGGAAAGTGTATAATGACTTTTAATCAGTACACTGCGAGTCACAAAACTTGGGATCATGTTGGTAATCCTACACCTAATGTAGAGTATTCTGAATCTCACCGGCCACATGGTGAATTCATGCCAGCCGACTGGCTCCCTGTTGGAAGATTCGAGAAGTATTACGAAGAGTATTTCACTGTTTCTGTAGGTAAGGTAGTCGCTATGGACCTAGACGGACGTTTAGTTCCTGCCGGTCTAAAGACTGCTTTTGCAGTTGCAGCTGGAGACGTACTGTCCTATGTAGCCGCTGACATAACCGAAGGCGTTATTGATCTTACTACAGGTATAACTGTAGCAGCAGCAGGCGGATATACTCGTGCAGAAATTACTGCGGCACTTATTCTACGTGGAAAAATTGACACTGGACAAAATGC
>Ga0307376_10003644_pt1 | contig 14383 bp, 33 predicted proteins | sample TR2MG_FD_202536 | JGI IMG/M metagenome (GOLD analysis project Ga0307376, IMG submission 202536) | Soil microbial communities from Risofladan, Vaasa, Finland - TR-2 | ecosystem: Environmental > Terrestrial > Soil > Coastal area > Acid sulfate soil | place: Finland: Risofladan, Vaasa | collected...
GTGATACAGTTTTTTCTGTTGCTTCTTCTGATGTTGAGTACAATGCGGCAAAATATTCTACTATGGGATTAGATTGGGAACCAAACAAAAAGACAATTTCATTCTACCCGAATTTTCCAATTTGCTTCGATACGAGTGTAACTATTCAAGCAAAGCAAACGTCTAGTGGGCGGTCAAGACTTTATTACTTAGTAGCTATAGAGAAAATAACATGAATGTAGATTGGGGCACATTTAAAGCATTTGTAACTGCCAGGGCAGTATCTATCCAGTATGTTTTGCTCGGTGACACCTATTGGCTTAAAGCCTTTGACGGACCGTTCGAACTATCTACTACAATTTTTAAGCATGCCACACCACCAGCGGGCGGCGAACAGGAAGATTTTGAGACTAACTTTATATCTACAGCGAACATCACATACACAGATGGAGAGGGGTCGTCACTAAACAAAATTAAGATGGCACCTAAAGGCTGGACCTACCAACTCCGTTCTATTGGGATAAAAACATCTACACTAAACTCACTTTCAAATAATGACCACGAAGGTAATGACCTAGGCGGCTGCACTTTAAAATTCTACAAAGCCAATGGCGATGAAATAACAGACCAAGGCGTAGCAGATACAGATTGCGTCAAAACTGTATTAGATATCGAACCAGCATACACGTATGAAGTAATTGGCGGCTGGTTATCTGTACAAAATAACGTAACCGATAATATTAAAATCTACGTTATCGGTGCTCCTGATATACCGGAGTATTTAGGCGGCTCGAAGCTGATGGTAGCTAACCTAGATGCTAGATATATAGATCCATCTGAACGAGTTAGATTAGATGGACGAACACCAAAGCACATGACGTACGATGCAACATATCACACAAGTAAACTGAGGTTAGTGTTAACTCATGCTGTAGGTGTAGCCGAGAATTTTCAAATCTCTTTGGAGATATTTAAGCAATGATAAAAGAGTACAAAGGTTTTAAATATGAGAAAGTTCCTGGTGGCTGGCGAATCTATTTACCAACGGGTACCAGACTTCGTGCAGTAGAGCAATCAGAGGACCAAATAAAGGTTCATATAGATGCATTAATAGCAGCAGCAATCTAATGTCCCATCGCACACTAAGAATTGAATTTACGCAGCCAATAGGAAAACGGTTTCCTATACTTAGTTACGGTATTAGGGCTATACAACAAACTGAATATAGTCATGTAAGATTACGCTGGACAAATAGTACAGATAAAGATATAATTTATGAAGCCAGCGGTAATCATGTTAAATTTGTAGGTACTTTAGCTCAAAAAGATCATAAAGTTAAAATAATTAAATATTATGAATTAGATTTAGATACTACACATTATAGAGGTCTTATAGATCTTTGTATGGAATATGCTGGTGTTGAATACGGAAAACTTCAAATAGTTGGTATATTGTTAGCTACTATATTTAAGTTAGATAGAAACCCACTTGCAAATGGTAAGTATTCACAGGTTTGTTCAGAATTAGTGGGTAGATTTTTAGAAGAAGTTATGGGATATAATTTAGATATAAATTTAGATATAGCTGGACCAAAACAAATAGATGAGTTCTTATTTAGAAAACATCTTGAAGGATTGGTTAGGATGTCACAGGCAGTTATTTAATCTTTAAATATACCATCTAAAATAATTAAATCATTTGTTGTAACTGAGATGTTTCCCATATCCTCAATGCTAACTGTTCCTACATCAATATCGATTTCAAGAAGTTCTCTATGTTTCTCTACAAATATGCGACCGTTATCGCCTGACATTTTAACCATACCGTTCTCATCTGAAACAAGTGATCCATCTTTATTCTTATCACCAAACTCACTTAGAAGTCCTCTTCGTGATTCTTCATACATCTTCTGCTCTTCTACTATCTGAGTAGCTATCTTCTTTAACTTATATGCTGTCTTCATTGGCATAGAAGTGTCGATCAATTTGCGGTAAGCCTCTGTAAATCGTGGATCAATTATTGTCGCTAGTTTCATTTACTTCTTCCTTTATTTCATTTAAAAGGGCATCAAACTCCGTGAGAGCTCCTACAATCTGTGTCAAACGTGTCTCAATAGACATTTGTTCTCTTTCGAGTTCCATTTTACGTCTAACAAGAAGGTCAGCTTCTTCACTTAACTTCTTAATTTTATTATCTAATATATCTTTCATGTCTTTCCCCTATCATATTATACTTAAGGTAGTAATATGATAGTATATAATTAGTTACAAATTATGTTTGTAAAGGAATACATATGTCTGAATCTGGACTAGAAAAGTTCATACTAGACAAGCTTGATAAGTTAGATGATAAGCTTGACCAGGTCAGAGATGAGAGCGTTAAATTAACTGCCGCTCTTTTATCTCACGAAAATAAAGATGAAGAGATCCACTCCGATGTACGGAAGATGTCTGATAGATTTTGTTCTCAACTTGATGCACAGTATAAAGAACTCCAAAAATATAATAAGCATTTAGAAGATCACATGAGACGTAGTGATATATTGGAAGCATCCCATCATCAAATGTGGAAGCGAGTAAAACCAGTTGTCGAAGCTCATGAAGAAAATAGAATAATTGATAGATGGTTATCTAAAAAAGTTCGATCTAGATTAAAGTGGATTACTATTATTGGTACTGCAGCCGGTTCACTAACAGCAATTCTTAAATTTATGAATATGATTTAATTGTGCCAGGAAAACCCTGTCTTAACTAAAAGGAAAAGTTATGTCACAAAATAAAGCAACAAGACGACAAAAGTTACGCTCTGCAGCATCGCACCGCAGACTAGCAGATGAGATGCTCGATTCTATCGCAGATTCTCAAGCAAAATGGAATGCGACTATGGCTAAATTAGATGCTGACACCGATGGTGCTATAGCATCTGACTATGAGTCAACAGGTGCAATCACTGATGTGTTTGAAGCAGATGACGAAGGTCAAGATGCACAACATAAAGCGACACTGCGTCAAGCGATGAGGTCAGCTTTTGCACATAAGAGATTGGCAGATGAAATAGCGGATGCAATGGAAGAACAACAAACTGCATATAATACTTTTTTGGTAAAACTAGATGGTGATACTACAACAGCAGATGGTGATTACTCTACTCTTGCAGTGGAAGTTCTTGATGCTGATGGAGAGGGTCATGAGTCACAGCATAAGCGTTCTCTTCGTGAAACACTTCGCTCTGCGCTCACTAGTCGAAGTTTAGCAGATGACATTATGGATGCTTTAACTAGCCTTCAAGAAAATATGAATGCTTCACTAGCAGACATTGATGCCAATCCTGGTGTTGTAAACGGGCGCCATGCTGCGTTCACAGTAACTGAAACAGATCCTGACGCATAAGGAATAAATATATGGAACGTAGAGAAAATATTGAACGAATGAAGAAGATGGCAGAAGAGATGCGCCAAGGTAAGAAACCTGAAACTAAAAAGAAAGCATCCAAGAAGAAACCATCTAAGGCTGCTGACGTTAACAACGACGGTAAGGTAGATCAACAAGATGTTGAAGCTGTCGAAAAAGAAATCGTAAGTTCAGAGGATTAAAAATGGAATTCAGAGATAGAAAACATTTTGAAGAAGAGTTGACTAAATCTGTTGAGGGTATGAAGGAAACTCTAGAAAAAGCTAATATCGGCAGTCCATCTAATGATGCTAGCGGGAAGACTCCTGCTCGTAGAGCTTGGGCTAAAAAAGCCGCTCATCTTGAGGGGGAAGTTGATCGCTTAGAGGAAATGTCACGTGGAAAGTCTGAAGATCATCCTGTACACACTACGTATAAAAGAGCTCAAAAAGAATTAGATACACATTATGATGCACACCCAGACCATAAAAGTTAGAATTTAAATAGTCTTCTGGTTAGTAACACTGAAATTAACAGTAGTATTATCCGGAAGGCTGCTTTTCCCCAAGTTTGATATAAGATTTGATCCGATACATCTGCAGTTTTCCCGTCAATCTGTCTATTCTTAAGTTCCATTAGCTCAGCAACCAGCTTATCTTTTTCGTCCAACTGCTTCCTAACATTTACACCCCAACCTTTTTCTTTATAAAATTCAATAACCTCATCTTTTGATTTAATCTGAGCATTAATGAATTCTATCTTCTCTTGTATTTTATCTATCTCAGATATTGCAGAAACACCCCTCATTGTCACGTCTGACGATATGACGAATACCATTAGACAAAATATACAAACACGTAGGATTGCAACTAATGATGTTTGTAATTTACCAACCGCTCTATAACCACTTAGGAAGACAAAGCAGGTTTCTGTAAGGATCGCCTTAACATAGGTCTTCGCTCCTATAACAGCCCCTACTGCGTAAAATGGAAGTGCTTCAGACACCAAGAATCCAATAATTGCACATAAGAGGATCCAGTAAAAAGCTGTAACCGGCTTGAAGTTCTTAAAAAACCGTGCAAAGCCACGACGTATTCGCTTTCTTTTCCATTTTTCAAGTTCTTCAGGTTTGAGAGCATTATAGATAGTGGTTGGGTCATCGTGAAATATTCCCTTTATTAACTCATTTAATTCATCTATAAAAGATAGTTTAACCTCATTTGGATCCACTAATTTACTTTTATACTTCTTACGTATATTTTCTATACGATCGTATAGTTTTTTATCATCATTCATTATTTTAATCGCTCTACAGTATTACGAATAGATTCCATCCATTCACAGTATTCTTTATAAGTAGTAAATGAATTTTCAAATAATCTAAACCTTATAAAAGTAGTAAAGAGTTCTCTAATTTTTACTACTGAACATTTCATTCATCATCTACTTTTATAAATTATATGAATATATCCGTCACTCTTATCCTCACGGGTAACAACCGTGATATCTTCCATCTGTTTAATTTGTGTTTCAAAGTCATGGTACATTTCTTTAACAATAACGTGCGTGACTCCTGCCTGCCAGAGTAACCGCATGCACTTCACACATGGACTCATTGTAGATATAAGTTTACAATCATCCATTGCTACTCCATATCTTGCGCACTGAGCCAATATATTTTCTTCTGCGTGAATCATATATGGATACTTATTTGGTCTTGTTGTAGGTAGTAAATCATCTGGAGCACCCCGTACAAAGCCATTATAGCCTGTTGCTATAATAGCACCAGAATCATTTTTTACTAGAACAGCTCCAACCTTAGTTTCTGTATCATGACTACGTTCTGACACTGCTTCAGCTACAGTCATATACGTTTCTATTTTAGTCGGTTTTCTTTCCGCCATAACCTGGATTCTCCGTTCTCATATTTTTATATTCTAGGCGAGGATCATACTTATATCCAAGTAGTGTAGCATCAATTTGTTCAGGATCAACTTCCCATCTAACACTCGGTTGACTATAATTTAATATACAATAGAGTTTATTCCCTAACCCACCACGTACAGATACTTGCTTTACCCATGGTATTTTAGTATTGCCAACATTTACAATATGCACTATTCTAAACTTTTTAGGTATAGGACATATCTCAGAAACATGCTCTATAGTTTTATTCCCATCATGGTCTAGCTTAAATTTAACTAATACATCACCAATACTAAAATCCCAATTACTGCATTCTCGTAATAGCTTAGCTACTGGACTAGTATCTAAAAACTTTTCCACATCTTGGAGTTCTTGTGATTTTAACTTATATTTCATAATAAAATCCCCCGGTTATGTATCTTATAACCTATTTTAATTGTACCTGCATCTCTGTTATAATTAGCCTGGAGGTTTTTATGAAGAAAATTAAAGAGTGTAGAAGATCAAAAATTGCTATTATAGCTATTTTATGTTTAACTGGATTAGGTTTGTATATCGGTACTGATATATCAGGTATAGCTCTTGCTATCTCAGGTATCGTTGCTTCGATAGCAGGCAGTAATGCTTGGGAAAAAGTTAAAGAAAATGAAGGTGATAAATAGTTATGTGTTGATTTTATGCCAACACATATCTAATTCTTCGCCAAATTCACCATCATGAGGATGTATATCCTTACTATTATTAAGAAAATCTATAGCAATAAAGAAATTATATAGTTTCATGTAATCTTTATGATCCAGAAGCATATTCGTTCTCATCTTCGATTTCAATTGCTGGTACCTCTGTTAAGTATTCTCGCTCAGTAGCTTTGTATTTTTTTACTTCTATCTTTTCAGTAACTTTCCCTCTAACAGGGCAATTGTACGTTATCTCAGTAGTATAAGTTTCCATAATTTCACTTGCCTCTTTCTTTCTTTTTGCCATTAATCAACTCCCACAAAAAATCCCATTCAGCGAGAATTATATCAGTAAGTGCCTGCCTATACGCCTCTATTGGACTAGGTAAATCTGTACGTTTTACATAAGAAATCCATTGGCTTAGATTACCACTAACTATCAGCGTATTATATATAGCTATTGGTGCCATCGTTTGAGACATGAAAATATCACACCCGTCCATCTGATAAGACTTAGGATTCATGAGTAGAGCATCAGCCGTACGCTCTATATCAGCCTGGATCATCTCTGATGTCTCTAGATCTCTAGCATTGATCTCGTTGACCTTTGGAACATATACTTCAGGTTTCTGCCCTTTTAAAGGAAGTGCCGTGAGATGCGTTTCTGTGAACGAGAGTTGCACAAATAATGGGCATTTAATCTCAATATGAAGTTGAGGCATTTGGAGTAACCTATCATCTAAAACACCTCTGAAAAATCGAGTCTGTATATTCTTGAACTCTTCTCGAGGAAGAGAGCATGAGATTTGGGCTACATACCCCTTATCTAGGACTGGTATCTTGTTCAGCATCTTCTTCCTTTACCAGAGACCCTATTTCCTCGAGCATCTCTATAGCTTGTGCTTTATTTTTAACTAAAATACGAAGCTCATTACCATCTAGCTCATGAGCTGTAATTTTAGGTTCATACTTACCAGCTCGATGATCTGAGTGGTCTATACCGTTTTGGCAAGCATTTCTTAATTTAGAAAAAACGCCTGTAACGTACGAATGATTAGCATCATCCCCCCAACGAAGCATCTCTACTACATAAATAGTTTTATTCCGCACTAAGTTCTTCAATACTGTCTCGATCTATAGTGATGTACATGTTCTGGTCACTGCAAACTTCTTCTATCGCAGCTACAAGTTCTTCTGCAGATATATCTGCGTCTCCATCAAAGGAGGAGACGAGCTCTATTCTAAGTCTCACTCTCTTGCTCCTCTTTAACTTCATCTTTTATAAATCCAGCCGTGCAAGTATACTTTTTAGCTTGTAGCACGCCTCCATCGAGAAGCCCGTCGGCGATAATGTCCATATATCGTGCTTCGATGTAATCGATAGTGTTTGCATTGAGCACTTGTGGTTTTGAGCCAAAGCTTGAACCAGGGATAATTGCCTTTGCATGGAGTTGCTCTGATTCATATATACATCCAACATTTTCTACCATTTCGTAGAAGTCAAAAGGTCCACAGATAGTTTCGCAGATAAATTTGCCTTTATCCATTGGACCAGTATTAATCGCCACTAAAAAAGTTTTATCATAAAGAGGTGTGAGATCCATTTCTTCAAATTCACCCACTGTATAGTTATCTTCGCCTTCTTCTTCACCTTGAGGTACCGGTGGTGCTGGATTCTGTGATTGTGTCATAATCTTCCCTTATAAGAAGTTCGTCTTCAAAGATTTTATTAATTAAATTATTTCTCTGCTCAATTAAATCGAATCGGTAACGAGGCCGGTCATAACTACACTCAATAGCAAAATTAAGCAATTGAAGCAATCTCTCGTTGTTATCCTTCTTCTTCAAGTTTCTTTTTAATCTGTTCTTTAAGGGATTTAACAAATTCTTGTGCCTCCGTTAAACGTTCTTGTATCTCTAGATCTTCAGGATATTTGCGGAATTGATCTTTAAGAAAATACAATTCTTCGAGTGCAGTTCTAAGTGAAGTTTTAAGTTCTGCTAAAGTAATTCGTTTTTCTAACTTTTCAACGTCTTCTGCATGAGCAAATTTATTATCAATAAAGCCATAACCACCAACGATGCTGCCAGTGATAGCAAACAAGGTTGTTAGTACAACTAAGATTGATTTTATAGAGTTTGCACTCTTTTCTGCTTTATCTAAATTACTCACTTACTCTCCTAACATTTTTAATATTGCCGGCCCATCTTTTTCATAGATGTGCATTGAATTTGCAGTATGCGAATATAATCCTTTTGTTAAATTAGGGTATATTGGTTTTAATTCTTCTATCATTTTATCCATGAGCCCTACAAACCAACTTAAATCAAATACCAAGCCTTTCATTAAGTCGTTTGACCTCATAAAAACTGAAAAATGTAGTTTATCATCACGAATTAGAAAATTCCCATACATAGTACACACCTGATCCTTATTGCCTAGCCATTGGTGTTCAGGTAAAGAGAATCTTAAAATTGCTTGTCGGGTGTCTTTATCTTTGCGGAGGGATTCAACACACCATTCCCACGGAGTACGGTACAAATTATCAAAGATTGCGGGATTATCCCTAACAGTTTCTATCGGAACGTTGCTTCCTTCGAATACTGGATCTCCATGTGACCGCTTGCTCCAAATAAGATGACCATAAGCACTGTTAACCGTTCCATCGGGGTTAGCAAGCGATAGCCAGAATTTTGATGCTTGTCCGAAGTCTTCTGCTTTATTTGTACAGGAATCATACAGTTCAATTTCTTTCGCAGTATAGCTTTTAATAACTTCATTACGCGCTTCATCTAATGTTCGTATTGGTTCTCCAATTGGGTTGGTTACCCTGAAAGAGTAATCAATAATCTCTCTGCATGGAAGTCCACGAGGAGATGATTTAAACTCATAATTATACCAAACATCACGAAGAGCATTTAGATATGCTTCGTGGATCGATGAATTCATTCTCATATTGTCTCTCCATACCCAGTATTTAATTCTAACTCCATATTAAACTTTTCTTTCAAAAGTTCAGCGAATATCACTTTTTGATACTTATCAATGGTAAAACCCTTTTTACTATACTTAATCAATCTATGGACAGATATATTTCTAGCTGTTGTTTGCCAGACTATTCTTTTATCAAGTGCATCATGCAGAGCACCTTGAACTAAAGTGATCTTATTCCAACAAGGGTCATATGCCATTGCGCAAGCTCTTATATCAAATCTCGAGATCAAATCCTCTATATTTTTATACTTATAACCCCATATCAGGTTGTATTTACGGTTGTTTAGCGTAACCCATGCACACATTTTCAATTGATCTTTTTGCTTAACTAAATTCCAAGCAACCTGTTGCTCTACTTTATTTAACTTAGCAAAAAGGTTAGCACTTTCTATCGTTTTAAAATAAACATCAACATCGCTGGTTGCAATCTTTGCATTAAAGATATTCGATATGGAAGATCCAGCTACAACTTCTTCTAAAGTCCATTTAACATCATCTTTAACTTTAACTGATTCTATTATGTCAAAAGATAAATTTGTAGGAGCATCTAATAGTATATTTTCAGTAATATCATCCATTTGCTGTTGAAACATCGCTTCCGCATCAAATTCTTCGAACTCCCCAATCATGCTAAATACGACTCCTTGTGTATTAGAGAAGTCAATTTTATTAGGAATATAAATATCTATCTTTGACATTTAGTCGTTTCCATAGAAATCTGTTTCACCCAATACATCTTCAAGATTAGAGCTCCAAACACCGTATCCATATCTTTTTTTAGTGAGTCGCTTCATCATTTGACCACATCTATTGAATAGGTGTTGATATACAAACGTCGATTCAAGGACAGATCGACCTTCTTTAGTTCTATAATTTGGATTATACTTTTGTAATGCAACCACCACTTCAGTAAATAGGTGTTGTCGTATGTCGGCCATAGACATACCTGTATTACCGAGAGTTACTTCTTCAGAAGCACGTCTGTTAGATGCTTCATTCCAATTCTTAACAACGTATTTATTAATATACATATTAACCATTTTCTGGTATTTTTTTACATCTTCATTAGTAACAACTCTTATTTCTGCCCTATTCATCGTTTAAGACCTTTATTTTCAAACTTTTGTTTAATTACTTCTAATATGCCGAAAGCATTCTTACGATGCTTCTCATCATTCATATTATTTGAATTTACATATTTCCATGTTTCATATAGTATATCACTAAGTTCTGGATAATCTATTAATGCTCGTTCATCAACCATAGTGGTATACCATTTATATAAAGATGTCAATCTAACATTGGCTACTGGCATTCTATTTCTAATAAAAAATATAATATCACTAACAATATTGGATTCTACAGCTTGTTGGCACTCTTTTACATTCACTTTATATTTAGAATTTGGTCCATCCCAAATCAATGTGATACTATCCATAACCATTAATGTTATTGGTGATAAACTATTATTTTTAATACTATTAACTCTTGAAAAAGATAATCTTGAACCATCTCCACTAGTAGAAACTTTAAATATTGGTTCAGGTATTACAATATCTGCAACAACCCCATCCACTTCCTTTCTTAATAAACTCATACTATTTCCTCCATTGAGTAGATGGGTACATCTTTATGAGTCATACACTTCAATCTAGTGAAATTCATTAATGCATGTTGGTTACCATCATTAACATAAGATGTAATCCATGTACAAGCATTGACTATTAGTTGAGCATCTCTAAGTCGCCATAAATCTTCTTTAATTATTTTTCTCATAGTTTCACATATATCATATGTTTTTTTACTTAAACTTCTACTATTGCGTTCATTTTTAGCATCTATTAGATCCATTATATGGTTTTGTCTAGATATAATCGCACTATGTCGTGGAGTATTATTTTTATAATTACTATGAATATCAATATGTCTAATGGCTAATTCAGATACTAGTTGTAATGTCTCTTGTTCATCAAATTGATCTTTAGTCTTAACTAAAAAAATAGGAGCTGATAGCGTATTGTCAACAAGATTCAGAACTGTATCCTTGGATACCTTAAGCTCAAAGATTGAAGCTACAGTATTTATTTCATGTCTAGTTAAGGTTTTATTAAGTGTTGTTTTAACTAGTTCTTCAACTATATCAACTCTATACTTAGAGGTAATATACATATCATCAAAGTGTTCAAGAAACCATTTACGTAAAAACTCAAAATTTAATTCAACTTGCTCTGGCAACATTGCAATTATATTATTTAATTCAAAACGAAAAGGTTCAATAGCTAATTCAAGCCACCCTTCTTCTGATTCAGACATGTCTCTATAGACCGGGTCATTAAATAACTTACTCATATTTACTCCTAGTTATCAAACCAAAATACTATTCGTACCTCGGGTCGGTATTCATCAATGCCGAGGAAGTCTTCTTCTTTAATCTTATCTATCCAGTTTTCACAGTAGTTTACTATAGTAACATAATCAGGCGGACTTTTCTTAAAATCATTGTATTCTGACCAAGAAAAGAAAGCCTTACTGCTTTTTTTACGATCTAATTTATATTGAGCTGCAACTAAACATTCTTTAAATTCATCAAGCGATAGATACGAATGAGTGTGTCCATCAACACCCCATTGATTATATGCTTGTTTAATTAGCGGAGAAACATCTGTTGGAAGACCGCGCACATCATAGAGTAAACCGCAACCGCGAACATTAGCCAATATGGCGAATAAGTTATAATTACGTCCAGCTGCACTCACAGAGTTTACATATGTATGCTCGTCCGGTGTACCTGCTTCTTCTATAGAAGCCGAGTGTCCTTCATCTGCTTCCCATGGAAACTGACTATCTATACGTTTTTCAATATATACATGGATATCACAGCCCATTTATAGATACCTCTTTACCATTAATTTTAAGGGATTTAATCTCACCCTTAATTTCTATATTGCCGTTTTTGTTAACAACTGTAAGTCCATTCGATGTTTGAATCGAGGTCCCACCTTTACCACTTACTTGACTGATATTAGATCCACCGATAGAGACTTGAGTAGCAGACTTAATATCCTTAATAGCATTGCTAAAAAGCTTATTAAAGAAATCCATTATTTAACTCCATATCCTAATTCTTGTGCTTTTGTAAGAGATAAATCGCCACGCTTCTCACCTTCTCGACGAGTGCGTTGAATATTGAATCTGTCGAATGCTACAAAACGACCTTCAGGAATGACAGTTTGATAAACTGTTCCATCTACATCTTGGAAATGACCACCAACGCCAATTTCTTCAACAACAGCTTCTATAGCTGCTTTATATTCATCAAAGAATGATTTGACGTCTGCTTTTTTCTTATCTAGTTCAATGAACCGTTGAATTGCCGGGGTTAGACTCATCGATTTTCTCCTCGTTACTGACTAATGTCAGATGGGACGAATTCCCACGAGAATTTTTCGATTCGGTTTTTGAATGAAGGGTTTTTGGGGTTTTTTCTAATTGAGATTCACGTATTTCTACAGCTTCAGACATTTTCATTTGTTTTGGCTCACCACCAACATACATAGTAATAAGAGGATCAACACCTGAAGCTAATATAGTTTTAAAAATACTGAGTTTTTGTTCTTCTAATTCTTTAACACGCTGTATTATTTCATTTTTCCAAATTGAGTGAGAAGCACCTGCGCTAGGTCGATCGACTTGGTTAATTAATAGCATCTGCTCATCAGTGATATTATTGATTTCTATAAATAGATGTTTAACAGCAGCAATTTGTTCTAACTTTGTACCGGCCTTTTTCAAGTCGTCGTTGAGTCCATTCTCTATTTTTTTACTTATTTTATATATTTGGTAAGCAACTATACAACCAGTAACCATAACACCGGCAAGAAAGCCAAGCGTAAATATCAATAATGTAATCATGTTACCTCCTTAAGAGGATTATACCGAGAATACATCGTCTGTAGCATTATCTGCTATCAATGTGTTCATAAATCTCTCGATGTCAATTATTTTCATTAGCTCAGCCATTTCTTCGTAACCCTTTTCCAGCATTTTAGTCCGAAGCAGTGTCACAAACTGATCTATATTTAATTCTGACTTCTTAAGTCTCTTCTTCCAATCTTTAAGCTTCTTCTCATCCACGTGATGGCGTCCTCGATTTAGCTTTTGAGGCACATTGCGCACGTTGCCAGACTGGTAACCTTTAGAGTTGTCTTTACGGTCGGGGGATAGTTTGGTACCAGCCTTCTTCTCAGAATTCTGGTATTGTTTTACTTTAGTAGAGTGTTCGCCATCCATCTTACCTGAATGACCATTACCAGTCTTGGTGCCAGAGCCGCCTCGCTCACGTCGCTTGGCCTGGAGAATCTGCTGCTGAGCTCTCTCTTTATGACCTGGTTTCTTTCGGGCCGCTTTGAGCTTGTTAAGCATCTTCTTATACTTAGCAGGGTCTTTATCTTTCCAATAGTTAGGACCTTTTGCTAAAGCCTCAATGAGCTCTTCTCGCATTTTGATTAAGTCTTGTTCTTCCATATCTCCATTATATCCTAATTCACAGTAAGCGGAGGTGTGGTTTTTTAGTCTTATCGGGTTTGCTTGGCTTACTAGGGCCAGGTTCTATGATCTTTCTTTGACTCAAGAACACACTTTCAAAGGTCTGTTGATACCAGAATCTGGCCTCATCTTCTTTCTGAAATCTAACAGTATCTGTTGCTCTAATAGTTCCAGGCCCCCTATCATACTTAAAAACTATAGACCAGAAGCCTGTATACTCCTCACGTCTAACTTTCCACCAGAGCATGCCTGAGACATGCACAGTGACCTTCTCACGCACAAGCTCCATATGTAAGGGTCTAACTTCCCTATAGGCCTTATCTTTGATCTTAAATGAGTATACAGTCCAAGTCACAGGTTGTACTTTAGTCTTAATATCTTCTCCTCCCTAACGGTTAGGTTCCTCAGGGAGTCGTTTAATTTAATGGATATATCTGAATCTAGAGTAATTTGATCCTGAGGAACCGAATTACTTTTAATAAAATCCTTAAGAGTGTTACCTTCCTCACTCTCTCCAAACGGCTTGTCTATAGAAACAGGGCCAGCTATTAGCTTCATAATATCGTGTATCTCGGCTTCACTCTTCTTCATACGCTTAGCTAACTCTTTATATGTAGGATCTCTAGCTAATTCTGTAACCATTTGCTTAGCTGTAGCAATCACTTTATTCATAGTTTCCACTTTATGAACTGGGATCCGAATAGTTCTAGCTTGATCTGCTAGGGCTCTAGTAATAGCCTGTCTTACCACCATGTAGCATAAGTGGAGAACTTATATCCCTTACGATATTCAAATTTCTCTACAGCTTTCATAAGCCCAATGCTTCCTTCTTGAATTAGATCTTGTAAAGACATACCACGATTAGAATATCT
>Ga0307376_10003648_pt1 | contig 14363 bp, 22 predicted proteins | sample TR2MG_FD_202536 | JGI IMG/M metagenome (GOLD analysis project Ga0307376, IMG submission 202536) | Soil microbial communities from Risofladan, Vaasa, Finland - TR-2 | ecosystem: Environmental > Terrestrial > Soil > Coastal area > Acid sulfate soil | place: Finland: Risofladan, Vaasa | collected...
TGTGGAAAGATGAAACAACCGATGTTTTGTATTGTTCCAATGAAACCTGTGACCTTTCGGTAGAAAGCCAGTCAGATGAATCTTGAACAGCTAAAGCCCTGCCCGTTTTGTGGATGCAAGAAGCCGATGGTTCTCGATAACACTGGCGGGAACTATACCTATATAGAGTGTCGGACTTGTGGCGTATCTACCTCTGAGTACAAAAACCGCAAAGAGGCTATTGTAAATTGGAATAGCCGAGCGAAGGAATCGACCTGATGAATTATGAACGGCTGTTTAGCAGCGAAGGTCATTACACCGATTTAGGTAACGAAGTTGATAGCGAAGTCCGACAAGCATTGAGGGGTATTTTCAAAAGATTTCCCCAAGCAGACGTTAGGGATCTAGGTCACATGATTTGTATTGAGGCAATGACTGAATCTTGCGGAGTCATGATTGATCGCGTGAAACCAAAGTCAAATTATAAATTTAGCAGGAATTCGGGTGAGTGATGTTTTTTGAAAAGTGGCGAAAGACCAAACCCCAGCCGAGGCACACACTTCATTGCAAGCACCGAAGTTTGTCGGTGACAGGCAATTGGTTCAAAGACTTCGAGGGTGACGTTCCTAGAGTTGGCGATTTGATCAACATTCCTGACAGCGATCTTGATTTTGTTGTGGAATTAGTTTGCTGGTTTGTCATAGACAGCGCTCACGCTCATGTCCACATCAGGCCAAAGATGGAAGAAACCAAATAGATATTAATCGAACAGAGGTGAGTGAATGAGAGTGGCGGCTGTAGTCATGGCGACAATTGCCCGTGAAAGGATTATGGAGCACTTAGCTACATTGGATCAAAACCAACTCGGCAAGATGCTCATACAAATGAAGTTGGCTGGCGACTCAAAAGAAACCATGCAACCAGTTATTGATGCGATCAAACGGAAGAAACCATAGTGATGATTCCTGAACAAATTAGGTCGTATTTGCATCGACCAGAAAATTACTACCGGCTTTTGGACGATGCATTCTATGAAAATCAGGAGAAGAACATTGATTACAACAACTGTTTTTCTCGTGCTTTAGAATTGGCAGAAAAAGAGATGGAAGTAAAAGGCGATACAGATGAATTGTGAACAGTGCGACAAAGAAATGGAGATAGGCGGCAAGCCTGCCAGGGTCAACCCATTTGACAGCCTCTGCATCTACGACCCTCATTACAGCGACTTCAACTCCTTTGAGGACAATCCCAAAGCGAGAGAGAAGGATTGTGGTTGCGATAATTGCTTTTATGGGCGTGATATTCTTGCCGTAGAGATCATCAGATTGAGGATATTTGAGTGATTGAAATGGAAACCCGTACCTGCGCTGGAGGTTGTGGTAAAAAATTCAGGGTCAGTGTAGGCAGTCACCACAAGACAGCCCTATCTGACTGCGAGACGAGGTGCAAAGGACTACCCCGGCCCAAAGAGGCTAGGCGGCGAGAATTTAACACCTATCCGGCCCTTGATGTTCTTGAAAACGCCACCAAATATGACAAGGGCATCCTACCTGAGCCCCTAAGAGACAGGAGCAATCGCCAATCTCCCAGGTCAGGCGGTGACTATGACCTCGAGTGGAAGCGTTGCACCGAATGGGCAAGAACCCTAATGCTCACGATCAACAAGCAACGGATCAAGATAGCTGATCTAGCTTTGAGCGTCTGTGATATTCAGCATGGCGGCGGGAACCACTGGTCAGGATTCAAAGACGTAAGAACCTTGAAGCAGTTCGCCAAAGATTCTGGCATGAAATACAAGACCTTATCCAATTGGGTGCAAGTCAGGGTCAGGGTCATGAACCATGTTGGAGACCTATGGGATGATCGTAACTGGGGGGCTGCGACAAGGACTCTAGACCGGTTGCGTGGAAATTTTGCCCCCGAATACGTCAAGAAGGTCTACCAGACCGAGCTAGATCGTAAGGGTTCTCAGCATTTGGCGGCGCAGATCATAAAGGACCTTAGGTCAGTTAAGAACAAGCTGATAGGGTCAGGGTTCAATGAGGCGGTGGTCAGCCCCGAGGAAATGGGTGAGATCAGGTTGCTTGCTGGCCAAATCATGAGGGCGCTGAAGAAATGACCGACACTAGAGAGAGCATTGACTTAATTATTGAGCAATTGAACCGGGTTATTGATTCAAGCACAGAGCTATGTGATGTTGAGCTCACAGACAGTGAGAGAGCCTACAGACTGCAGATATTATTCATTGAGTTCATGATCAGGGCGCACAAAACTCCCAACGACGACCAAAAAACTCCATTTGAAATGGTAGACTGGCCTGCTAGCGACGCTTGAGGCATTGATCCCAGGGCTTGCCAGGGTATTTATCTTGACACATCTTGACTTGAGCTAGGGCGAAGAGTCCCAGGAATGAAAAAAGCGCGATAATTAAAACGGCACCCCAAATGAGATCCCTTACCTTTCGGGAGCCCTTGATCTTAAAGCCCACAATGGTCTTGGGATCATCCATTATTCACCTGATCTCCTGTTGTCAGTATCTTCTCAAAAATGGCCTTTGACATCGCATCGATCACGATGGATCTAGTCAAAGCTGGCTCACATTTGATCTTGATGGTCACTTCTTGGTCAATTTTGAATCCCAGGTCTGAGATTGTCTTTGGACTAAGCCAGATATTATGAGTTGCTTCAGTCATGTGGCAGACGCCATAGCTATGACAACCATGATGCCAACGGCAACGAACGGATATTGATTTATCAAGTCAATCACCACCACCCCCACACTCGCCCAAATGAGGGTAGGAACAATGAGGTAGCCAAGGCCCTGTGAAAGACCCGAACACCATCACCGCCTGTGCTAGCGGTGCCTACCAATAGACCAGCTAAGGCCACGGTCCACCATGAAATCCAATCCATCATTTTCACTTTCTTGAGCTATACTTGAAGCTCTTACGAGTTTTACCACTCCATACCGGATCTCAGGGGCCTATTGTCCCTGATTTCCTTTTTTACCTCTGACAAACGCCTTGATACGAGAGACAAGCTTCTTTGCCTCTATCTCAGCATTGACTATTGCCTCGGCCTCAGCCTTGAGCTGGACCTCCTTTTTAAGCATGAACTGTATTTCTTTTAGGCACCTGTCCCACGATTTCACATAACCATGAACATAAGCCCTTACTATTGGGGCATGCTTATTCGTCCTGTAGATGGCCATAGCTTCAGTTTCAGCGCCCAACTCTACCTGAGCCCTAGGGGTTGGATTAAATTGCACTGGTTCCCTCCACGCCCAGGCGCTCGACTTGCTCATCACGGATAGACTTGCCTATCCACATATACACTTCTTCGAGCTTCGCCAGAGCTATAGACTTTGGGCGTCCGGAACCTAATTGATTGATCTGCGCCTCAAGCTGTTGACAAATAGTCTTGAAACCCAACTGGTCTTGGGCGGCCTTCTCGTCATACTTGATGTAATCAAATCTACTCATGGTTTTCCCTTCTACTTAATGACTTGTACTCAATGAACTGGGATATACCTAACGTAAAGACCTATAGAAATCCAGTGGAATCTCCGATAGCATTGATGTATCAGGTATATCGAGGAGGTAAAGACATGAGCGTCTTGAACAATCTGCAAATAAAACTATCCCAGTTCAGGATAGTAGCTTGCCGTGACCCCGATGTGATTACAGTCGGCAAAGCCACCTATCTGAAATTGTGTAGCGAAATCAATGAAAAGAACAAGCGCACTCAAAATAAACCTGAGTACGCAATCAAGTCATATATGGGCATACCAATCATGGTTCTGCAATCAGTTGATATTATGATCGATTTTGGCATGGAGGGCTGGACAACGTGGGAGATTCCACCACTAATAAGCAACCTGTAAAGACGGTGAAAAAGCGGAAAAAAGTGTCTAAAAAAGCACCCCCCCGCAAAGAGATCGACCTAAACCTGTTTGAGCTGGACCCAGTGGATCACAAGCTCATCCAAATGAAGATGGAGTACCCCAAGATCTCAGTGCGAGAGTTGGCGCTCCATGTGGGGTTTTCACCTAGCGGGCTCAACAAGAGAATGAGTCGACCAGCTTTTAAGAAAGCCCTGGCTGACCTAGCTCAACACGCGCAGGAGCTCTTGGCTGACACCCAGACCCAAGCAATGCGACGACTAAAACGACTAATCTCCAGCAAAGATGAGTCCATAGCAATGCAGGCGGTGAGGCTGGCTCTTACCCCAATGCTGAACGTGAGCACCATCGACGTCACCACTACCAAGGAGATCCGCTACCGGACTCAGTTTGGTGAGCAAGGGCAGTTGTTCCAGTTGATCGAGGAAAATGACCGGGTCGTTCCGGTGTTGGAGCTGTTGCAATGAGTGAGGTCATAGAGCTCAAGAACCCGGTGAATCGAAAAAGATTTAGGCTTGGCGCCTTAATAGATTGCCAGAAATGTGGGGCGTCGCTTTCTGACTTTGAAATAGAAGATGGTGAGCGTCTTTGTAATCTTTGTCTATTTCTTGATGTGATAAGAGAAATCAAGGAAAGCAAGCAGAAGGATGAACATGGATGCACTATTGAAATCCTAGAGGAGGGTCGAAATGTATGATGCACACGATAGAGATCCCAAAGCCCCACGGCAAGAAGCAAGAGCTGATAATGTCGGCTTTTCATATTCCTGGCCTCTTGGAGCTATGGGTTTCGTGCGGCACGAAATTTGGGAAATCCTTCGCGGATGCGGGCGCCCTGGTAAGCGCGGCTCCACTGAAAAGGCAGTCAATGTATCGATGGGTGGCCCCAATATTCGCCCAGACTCAGATCGGCTTCAACTATTGCCGCCGAATGCTGCCCAGCGAGCCTTTATGGAAACCGACGAGGCATCCGGTTACGAGTTTAGTTTCTAGAGACCTCGAGACAGTAGTGGAATTTAGGTCAGGGAAATATCCTGAAGACCTAGAGGGGGAACAAGTCCAGGGGGGCTACGTTCTCGATGAGGCAGCAAAGATGCATGAGCAGGTATACCAAAGCGCCAAGACCACAGTGTCTATCACTCGTGCGCCCATTTTGGTGACCTCAACTCCCAAGGGTAAAAACTGGTTTTATAAGAAGTGCATGGAAGTCAAAGAGGAAATGGAGTGGGACATCAAGGCTGGCAGGGTGCCAACCAAGATATTCATTACTGCCCCATCCACTGACAATCCATTGGTTACTGCCCAAGCGGTTGAAGACGCTAGGCGCTCATTGCCGGAGCGGTTGTTCCGTCAGTATTACTTGGCTGAATTCATGGACGATGGCTCGGTGTTCACCGGCTATCGGGATTGCCTCAAGGACGACAACATAATCAGTGAGGAAGTTCACTGGGTTGCACCGGGCAGCGAAGAACGTGAAGTGGTCATTGGCGCGGATTGGGCGAAACATTCCGACTATACCGTATTCACGGCTCTGTCCTACAAGCGAGGCGAGAGGCCGGAGCTAGTGGGATTTATGCGATTTCATGGCCAGCCCTACACCCAGGCGGTCCAAGAACTCGTTATTTTCTCTAGGAAATTCAAGTCGGTGGGCGTGGTCTACCATGACAAGACAGGCGTGGGTGATGCCATTGATGACCTTTTGGGGCGGACTTCACTCTCTTTTGAGGGCGTTGTCTTTACCGCGAACTCCAAGGCGGCGATGGTCAACCAATTGATTGTTACATTTGAACGCAAGGGTATACTCATACCATATTGGCCTGAACTCTTAAAAGAACTTGACTCATTTGAAGTCACCACTAGCAGCATAGGGACGATGAAGTATGAAGGAGCAAGTGGCACCCACGATGACATCATTTGCTCTTTGCTACTTTCCAACTATGCCTACATGGAATTCTCGGGCGAGACATCTATACAGTTCCTTGAGGACCTCCCCAGCTCAAAGCTCACAGTCGACAAACTTTATAAAGACATGATTGACGATGACGAAGAAGATCCAATCGTTAGCATGTTCCAATCAATGAGGCTCAAATGAAAACTAAACCAAAGATAGTAGCCCTGGATTCCGTGGGCACCGAGATTGAAAAGATTGAGAAATTTGAGCAAGAGGCTGAGTATGCTGAAAAGACCGTAGCCTATTTTGAAAAGTCATTTGCGGGTAGCGCGGTTGACACTGTCCAAGGTGGCGAGAGCGGGGCGTGGAGCCCAGAGGAACAAGCTTTCCTTGATGCCACCACATTGAAGTCATTATTTTTCTCGGAAGATTGGGTCTACATCGTAGTTGACCTAATTGCAAATAAGATCTCATCCCAACGGCTAAAGGTCATGAAAGAGGAGATCGACGACGAGGGGAATGTTTCTACCACCTATGACGATGTTCATCCTTTGAATGACTTGCTGGATCAGCCGAACCAATGGCAGGACTATCACAGTTGGATGTACAACCTGTGCGTTGAATACTTCTTAGAGGGCAATGCCATCATCTGGTATGCCCGCCAAAAGAACAGCTTGACGGTATTCCCAACTGAGCTGGTATCAATTGATTTCCACACCGATGGCAATATTCGCAGCTACTTGGTTGGGTCCAACTCTGAAGAGGGTCGGATGAGCCAGGACAATCGTGTGACCTTTGACCAAAAGGAGATTGCCCACATACGTCGGCCGAACCCATCATCATTATTGTGGGGGCTATCGCCATTCATCCCGGGGCGCAAATCAATCCTGTTCAATCGTTACTCACAAGACTACTTGAATGCCTTCTACCAGAAGCAGGCCACCCCTGGGCTCGCACTCAAGATGGATAAAAACGTCAATGAGGACGTAGCCCTTCGCCAACTGAGATCATTTGAGCAGGCCTACACTGGGCGCCGGAATCAGCGCCGAACCATGATTGTTCCAAAGGGCGTTGACGTAGTGCCGCTATCCCATACGTTAGCTGACCAGCGGATCGTTGAAGTCGTTGATAAAAACAGGGAGGTCATATGCGCCTTGCTCAAGGTTCCAAAGCATGAGCTGTCCCTGCAATCAGCTGGCTCCCTGGGGTCCGAGGAACATAAGACATCACTCAAAAACTTTTGGGAGGCAACTCTAAAGCCCGCGATGCGGATGATTGAGGGTAGCCTCACTGGATTTTTCAAACTCCAACTAGGGGAAGGTCGATTTCTTGAATTTGATTTAACAGACGTTCAAGCACTTCAAGAGGACAAGGCTCAACAGGCTGAACTCGCTAAGAAGTTATTGGAGTCAGGATGGAGCGTCAATGAAGTCAGAAGAGACCTATTTGCAAAAGCCCCGTCGTCACAGGCTGACGCGGATCTACCTTTTAATCTTATTGCGAAGTCAGCTCCTCCACCTATGGCGTTTTCGGCAACGGCTCCGACTACGTTGGCTGAGCCTCAAGTTGAAACTGAGCCTTTGGAAATTCAAACGGAAGATGAAGAACTCCCGGACGTAGGCATTGGCGCGGGCGACAAAGTCATGCGTTATATGGCGAAGTTTGATGGCTACCTTGACACTGTTCGTAAGCAGTTGAAGCAGGAGGAGGTAGGCACCGGCCTTCAAATGCAGGACCTAGTCCTTGAAACCTTTGCTGCCTTTGCAGAGCAGGCAATCATGGTGATCACCACTAGCCTGAAAGAGAAGTCATTCAAGGCTGTGGATGCACCGGCCAAAAGAACTTTGCAGCGCCGGATCCAACGCGCCTTTGATGACCTAGAGGAACAGTTCGTCAATAAGCACTCACAGATATTGAGCTCCACCATCGATGTTGGCTACCGGTCACAGTTGGACGTTGTAGTGAATGGTAAGGATCGTAACGAGATTGCTGCCCTACAGGAGCGAGACGCCAAGGGGCGAAGCCTTCAACTAAGCGAGCGCGGCATAGACACTTTTGCTCAAATCAGTAAGACCCAATCAGAATCAATCATGAGTGACATCAGCAAGGGCGTTGAAAACAACGAGACAATCGACCAAATAGCCCGCAGAGTAGCTGATACCTTTAGAGATCCTGAGAAGTCCCTGGCCAAAGCGAGAACAATCGCTAGGACCGAAACATTGACAGCGGTGTCCCTGGGGCAAGCTGCCGCAATGGATAACGCCAAGGAGGTCTTAGGCCCCGAGCTAAGAAAGGCTTGGATAAGTGCCGATGATGGTGATGTAAGAGACAGCCACACTCAAGCTCAAGAGGCAGGGGCCATTCCCGCTGATGACGCTTTTCCAAATGGGTTGAACTTTCCAAGGGACCCGGCAGGCGGCCCAGAGGAAACAATCAATTGCCGATGTACGTTAGTAATGATCCCCCCTGGGGTTGAATTTGATGAGATCTAAGGAGGGTCACATGAAACTAAAGAAGAAAAAGGTCATTCACGGCCAAAATAAAATCGTTGGACATTTCAGCAAGGTCAAGGCGGTTGGCAAGGATCTCATTATCGAGGGGTTCGCCAACAAGGCCGTAGTAGACAGGGGCAAAGATTTCATTGAGCCTCAGGCCTGGGACCTCACGAATTTTAAAAAGAACCCAGTGATTCTATTCAATCACAATGCTGACATGATTGTCGGCAAGGCTTTGTCTGTAATGCCCACGGAGCAAGGGTTACGGGTCAAAGTGAAAATCAGCAACTCCCCTCATCCTGATGTGGCCAATGTCCGCACCTTGGTTGAAGAGGGAAATCTCCGGGCGTTTTCGGTAGGGTTTGACACCCATCATGAACAAAAGGATGCTGATGGAGTGAACAACATTTCTAAGGCTGAGTTATTCGAGGTGTCAATCGTTGGCGTCCCTATGAACCAGGATTCAACCTTTCAAATAGTTTCTAAGTCGATTAAATCTTTAAATAGCAAGGAGATAGCAATGCTGAAAAAAGAAGCTGCCGCAGCGGTCAAGCAAGAAGGTGAAGCCCCCACCCCAACTGATCTTCTTGAGGAGGCTTTACGCGAAATTGCTGAGGGTGGCGATGCGAAAGCTATCATGGCGGCCCTACATGCCAAGTGGCACGAAATGGGGAACCCCTGCGAAGAAGCCGAAGAAAACAAAGCTGAGGGCGACGACGAAGAAGAAGCCCCCGCTGTAGCTCTAGTTGAGGCCCCCGCTGAAGAAGTAGAGGCAGAAGCGGCTGAAACAACTGAAGAAGTTGCCGAAGTTGTTGAAGAATCTACCGATGAAGCACCTGAAGAAGAAGAAAAAGCCGAGGGCGGCGACGACGAAGAGATTGAACTCGAAGAAGCTGAGGACGAACCAGAAGAAGAAAAAGCCATGATGGATGTTGAAATTGAAGCAGGCGAGGCAAATCACATGCACTCCGCTTCAGTGGACGAATCCGGCAACGGCAGGACCACAGGGACTTCTGAGGGAACCGAAGATCACATTCACATGATTGAGGGCGGCGAAGTGATGGCCGGCGAAAATGACCACGGCCACCCAAGCGTCACAGTTCCTGAAGCTGAAGTCGAAGAGGGCGAAGGCGAGGTAGTCGAGATGTCCATCAAGGATTTCCAAGAGTGCGTCATGACCAAGGTTCCTACCCTAATGGATGAAGGCAAGGGGCAAGAGGAAGCAGTAGCCGTTGCTATCGCGATGTGTCAGGATCAGGGCAAATGTTCCATGTCTCCATCACGCAAGGACTACGAAAAATTCTTTGCAGTTGCAGATGGTTACCAGCCTAAGCAGTCGGTAGACGAAGATAATCAGAGCACTGACACGGTGGCACTGGAAGTCGGAACAGACGAGCAACCTACCCCATTGATGGCCGCCACGAATCAGACAAACGTCCTTTTGGGATCTTTGATTGCTGAAATTCAGAAATTAAGTGCTAGACTAGATACATCTGAGACCACTGAAGCTGGGCTAAAGTCAAGCGATGAAAAGGCCGAAGATGAAGATAATGTTGACTCAGAGCGAAAATACTTGGAAAATTTAGATCTGAGGCTTAAAAAAATGGGGTACTAGGTATAGACTTAGCATCTCTCATGGTTGATTAAATTTCCGCATCGCGGAGGAGGTTAGATTGAAAACATCAGTCACGAAGCTGGAAAAACGAATCAGCGCAGCGGAAACAGCCCAGAAGAACTACGAGTCTGAGAGAGAGAAGCTTCTCTTGCAGAATCGCAACAACAACAGCCAAGTCCGTCATATGGGCAGCGACGAGCAAAAGGCCATGTCTGCCTTTCGTTGCACCCATGTGAAGGATCTCATCAATGTGAATACGGCTGACCCCCGTTTTCAGCATGTTCCCATGCACTACAAGGGTTTGGTACGCCAACTGAAAGAGGACGTGGATATTTCACGTTTGATTCAGCAGGTTGTCCATGGAGAAGCAAAAGATACCGATCGCATTTCCAAAGTCAAAGGCATGTTGACCGGGAATGCATACGGGCGCGAAGTCTTGGCTCCACGATTGAAGGCCTTCGGGTCAACGGTTGTAGGCGCCGGGGATGAATGGGTTCCTACCCTCGTCTCGGCTCAGTACATCGAAGAGTTTGAATTGGAGCGAAAAGTTTCGGGTCGATTCAAGCAAGTGACCATGCCTTCAAGTCCATTTGACTTGCCGGTTCAAAGAAACGTGACAGTAGCTCGTCGCCAAGTTGAAAGCTGTGACCCAGCTGACAATGTCGCGGCAGCTAACTTTGGCACTAGCAAGATCACTCTCGAAGCAGAGAAATTGGTCGAGCATATGTGTCTACCCGAGGAACTGAATGAAGATTCAGCACCTCAAATCCTAGCCTTGGCTAGAACGGAAGTGGTTGAGGCTCAGGAGCGAGCTGTAGAATCCGCTATCCTCAATGGCGATACCGCCGTTACCCACCAAGATGCCGATGTTACCTCTGCTTCAGATGCGCGGACAGCCTGGGACGGCCTACGCAAATTGGCAATCGCCAACAGTGCCAACGGATCACTCATTGATTTCGCTGCCGCTGCCATCACTCTTGCAAAGACCCGGTCAATGCGAGCAGCTATGGGAAAATTTGGAGTCGCGGTCAGTGACCTCGTTTGGGTGACTAGCCCGAACACTTACCTCCAGATGTTGGCTCTCCCTGAAGTGACCACGGTTGATCAGTTCGGCCCACAGGCCACAATCCTTCAAGGTGCGCTAGCCGCCCTAGACGGAATTCCAATCATCATTTCAGAATTTCAACGTGAAGACTTGGACGCCAATGCTGTGAATACAGCCCCAAGCGATGCTTTCAAGACTTTGACTCTTGTGAATCACAAGCGATTCATCTGGGGCGTTCGTCGTCCTATCCGAGTTAGAGCGGTACAAGATCCTACGCCTCCGGGTGATCGATGGATCTTGGCTTCTTGGTGGAGAGGCGACTTCCAGGGTCACGCTCAATCAGCTACTGAAGTTTCAGTGGTTCAAGGGCGTAACATCCTCTAGGTTGGGATTAATACACAGACCAAAAAAGAGGGGGGTGGAGGAATCTGCCCCCCTTTTTATATTAGGAGTCGTCCTTGCAACCTGTATACCTAACCGACCTGGACTCAAACTGCGCTCTTGGCCTTGAAGCTCGAGGCCCTGGCTCATACATAGCCAACTATGCTGCAAGGGGTGACGGGCTTTATTCAACGCTATTCGTGAAGTCAGTGTCTCCAGGCGCCACACTCCAAATTGATTACACCGAGACAACGCTAGGCCCAGGTGATGGGGAGCTCATTCCGCTTGCCTCTCATGTTCTGGTAGATGACACGACCGTCTTGCCTTTCAATGACCATGTCTGCATTCCAAAATTCCACAATAACCCGAAGGTCACGGCCACCGTCACAGGCGGGACCGTAGAGTTCGGGATCTACACCTCATCCAAACAGATCTCGAACCTTGACGCCATCTTGGCTCCAGGCGGCGGCTTGCCCGTTGATATCTTAGGGACTCCATTTGACAAGTCTGGAACGGTAGCCTCAGACCAAACCGAGAAAGAAGTCTTTTCATTTGCGGTGCCGGCGGGGGTGACTCGTAGGCTGTATCGGTTGAATGCCTCTGCCTGTAATGAAGGATTCTTTGAATTGCGGATTGTAGGCGGCCCAGACGATGGAAAAAAGTTAGCGATATTGGTAACGACCCCATCAAATGCTTCAGTTTCCTTTAAGTTTGACCCTTATCAGCCGATTGTTTCTGGGACTACGGTGAAGCTGTTCCATACAGCTAACGACGATAACGATCCAGCCCCAGTGTTCGGCTTTATTTCTGGGATGGACCTAAGCTAAGGGGCTTTTAAATGGCTGGCAAAAACTCATTATTTAGAACCATGAAGGCGAAGACAGGTGGAGCTCTTACTGGACTAGTGGGGCTACTCCCAGGAACTGACTTGATAGCGACTTCAATAGCCGCTTTCGTGACAGCGTTCCAAACATTTGATGGCAAAGCCGCTATCCCGATGCTTGATCAAGATGGCAATATTCCTGTCTCGTTAGCGGGCTCCGGTATTTGCTTGAGGGGGGCGTCCATTTCACAGGCCGGAACAGACACACTCGCCACGCTCACAGGTGGAGAGATATCATTGACAGTCGACAAAGCGTACAATTGCGTTGAAGTTTTAGTCTCTGCAATGTCAGAGAGTTGCTTCCAGTTGGTTCAAAATGATGATGGAGTTGAAACTATCTTAGCTGAGTATCAGGTAGGACCAGGACAATACACAGTTTGTTGCAAGCATGAATGTATGGAATTCACCGCTGGCTCCTCTGGGACTCAGCAATTATTGTTGAAGGGTTTGAACTTCTCTACAGATGAGGCCTCAGACTTGAAGGGACAAATAAATGTCAAACAGCCTAGCGTTTAGATTGTTCTTGCTGGTCCCGATGTTGGTCGGGGCTGGCAGGGCCGCTCAGTTTGAGCAAAAAGATATCGTTGGATCAACTAACCATTTCAACCTAACCGTTGGGACCACGGCGGTCGCTATCCCTACGGTGGGTGACAAGGCGATAGCTGAGGTCTTGGTTAGGTGCCCAACTCAAACGGGGAACAAGACTTGCCTAGTTTCTTTTGAAGCAGCAATAGGCCCTTTCGTAACATTGACCGAGGGTGAGTTCATCATCTGGAGTCTCAAGGGGTATCTAAAACAATTCTGGGTCAAGGCGGCAGGAGCTGGAACCAATGTTGAAACGGTGGTGAACTTTGAACCGTAAGATTATTGCAATATTTCTTTTGGTGTCTTTTGCTCCCGTTGCTAGTGGAGCCGCAGGCGGCTTTGGTAGAACTCAAGAATCCATACAGACTCCATTTGAGCCGGGGCGCAATCCTGACTTCAATGGGGGCCTGTCACCGTTCGTATCAACGGACGCGCAGAACGCGATTGAGGAAGCCTACTATAAAGTTGTTGGAGGAAATTCAGGACGATTAATCTCATTCGTATTTTTCAACAACGGGAACACCCAGAATAAATGGTTCGGCTTTGCGTCCAGTTCGTCACCTTCAAATCAGGTGCCTTATATATCCCCTTACAATTCAACACTTGAGTCAATCACTTTTTCAAATGAGAGCGACAACGCCAACATTGACGCGGAGATTTATAAGAATGGAGTTCTATCTTTCACTTGGCAGGTCAGAAATAAAAGATACGCTTGGGATTCTACAGTCAACACACTGAATATGGTTTCCGGCGATAGGATCTCATTGTTCTTTAGGAAAATTGGCACAGGAACAACCCCTACAAGTCCAACCGTTGAAGTGATATTCAAGGTGTCTGACGACTTGATGACCGTAGGCGGTTCGCCAACACTTTAAGAGGAGACGCCGGTGAGAATCATAATCCTAAAAAACCCACAGGGATCATCTGACACCTGGAACGGCCAATTGATTGGAGCCGGCGCCACCCATGCGGTTCAGAACGACCAAGAGCGCGGGCTTTACGCAATTGATTCTAAGGTGAATCAGGACATTTGGAGCAGCCCCGCAAAGCTGGTCATAAATGATGGGACCAATGACCTAAGTCCTGAAGCAGGCGACCGATGGCTCAAAGAAATTGATGACAAGCTTGATGCTGACGGCTTCCGGGTGATCTCCCCAACCTATGAATACAACCACGGGCTCCAAGCTCTTTGGTGTGGGCACTTGTTCACGGCTACGGCTGGTCAGTTGTCAATATTTGACACGCTTATTTCAACTGAGATGAAAGCTCAAGGCGGCTGGTATGAAGTTGTTGGAGATCCTGCCGCCCCGGATGCAGTTGTCGGTGATTACATGGAGCTGTCAATTATAGATAAGGATGACACGCTAGGGCTCTTTGGTATCCTAGGTCTTACGGTTGGCACCGACATTCTAGAGCTAGGCAAGTTCTTAAAGACAGAATACATCAATCCATATGCCGCCAACCTTAGACAGGTTTTCCTTTCAAGGGGGACCTTTGATGTTATGGCAGGTCTTTATTTCCGGACCTACTACAATTCAATTGGCAATAATGATGTAAAAATGAAAGTGAGCTTCTATGTCCACGAAGAA
>Ga0307376_10003650_pt1 | contig 14361 bp, 12 predicted proteins | sample TR2MG_FD_202536 | JGI IMG/M metagenome (GOLD analysis project Ga0307376, IMG submission 202536) | Soil microbial communities from Risofladan, Vaasa, Finland - TR-2 | ecosystem: Environmental > Terrestrial > Soil > Coastal area > Acid sulfate soil | place: Finland: Risofladan, Vaasa | collected...
TGTCATGGTATCTGTCTTCGAGCTGTCTGGGTACTATCAGGAATTGAACCTTGGGGTACGCTCGAGATGTTAGTTCTTTCCAGTGCAGCTCCAAACTATGCTTGACCCTCTCAGGGTCATCGTCGACTGAAAGATAGCGGTCAGTAGTTACAACCAGCACCCTACAGTCTATGGGTACATGCATAAGATACTCAAGTTCCTCTGGCCCAAAATAGGGATCACAGATCTTGAGATAAACCTCCGCGTGATTGCTTAACCAATTTTGCATCCACATCTTCGCCCGGTCGGTTTCGCCTGCGCGAAAAAGCTCTACTCTGGCACTTAAGCCTGGGAAGCTGTCATGTACTACCTGGGGAATGCCTTCACCCTTTACAATCGAAATCCAATTGGCGAGCTCGTTGGCAAGCCAGGCAGTATCAAGGAAAATGCTCAACCTGCTTTGTTGAGAAGTCCCGGATATCTTGCGGCACAGATTCTCAATAGCCCAGTGAGTGACATCTGTGCTGACCCGTGGATGATACGACCTGGCTTCCATGAGCCAGTCCTCTAGGGTAGAGGTGTGGACAGCATTTCCTCTACCAGCCGCGAAGTCTTGAAGAAGCTTTCGGGTGGTCCTGTTCATAACAGCACCCCGTGCGTGGTAGGGGCTGGATAGTTGATCGATCTTCGAGGGATTGCTTCTCAGCTTCTCAGCCCAGAGAACCAAGTCAGTAGAGCGTATGACCTCGCCGGGCAGCTTTCGATCTAGTCTGGAGACCAAATCATCTGCGAAGTCAGGATTCACTGCATAGGCGACCTGAACCAGCATACTTAGTCGTTCATCGGCAGTCGCACTTTCCAGTTGACTGGCTAGCTCAAATGCATTTTCAAGTATAACCTCTGCCTGTGTCTTATCTCCTAGCGAACTCCACGAGTCCGCTATGGTCTCGAGGCGGTCCGCACGGTCTACGAGCGTAGGGATGTTCACAACCTGAGATTCAGCCTCTTCAAGCAGAGCACGTGCAGGGCTAAGGTCTCGTCGGTAATACTGGATCATTTCGGGCACAATTGAAGCCATTACGAACACGCGATCCGCTGTGTTACGGATATCCTTTGCCCTGTTGCAGATATCCTGCCAACGTTCTCCCATGTACTTGGAAGTCAACCCTCGTTTATTCGATGCTTTGTGATAGACAAAAGACCTCGCGCCGTGTATATGAGCTTCCGAGAGCACTCGAAAGCCTTCATGCTTGATGTTCTTGCCAGTCCGCTCTGGCAGTTTTGACGAAACCAGATCATCCAATGCCCGAAGAATGTCGAGAGCCTGTGTCAAATTGAGCATTGAGTCAAATGATGATTCCACCGAATTGGTAATAGCCTTAATGGTTCCGCAAAGCAGCTCATCGTAGTCGATTTCCCTTGTAGCCCCCACAACCTTCTGGAGCCTCGGGTAATCACTCTTGGCACGCAGCTCATCTGGCTCGAATCGGTGATCTCCCAAATAGCTACGACATAACGACCAGAGTACTGCAGAGTACCAAGCCCCATCTCTTACGGGGTATGGTAGCTTGTCCGCTAGATCCTTGGCAGTTGAAAAATCATACTCAAGAATGACAGGCAGACTGAATTCAAGGGCAATGTTACGATCAAGCTCAACCCCCACTTGTTCAGAGTCTGACTGCATCCGCTCTATGGTTTGGATGACTTTAGTCCGAACCAACTCATCTGCATATTGCCCATGTCCAACTCGATAGGCACTCGCTGCAAGTTTGGCAAAGAGTTGTACTTGGATTACTTGGGATGGGATTCTCAGAATGAGACTCTCCAAAGACCGAATTGTGTCACCCGACTCGACCAGATCCTTGGGAATGACTGCCCGTATGGCAAGGTCCAGGCTTTCCTTGAATGTAGCACCCAATTGGCCAATCGCGAGCTGCGAACCAGGCTGGAGTTTCAGAGCTTGAACCTCAGTATAGAGCTCCTTGGCTCGATCAAGGTTCAGTTCGGCCATATCCTTCACGATCTCAAACCCCAGCAACAGCCTAACCTTCAAATCATCTTCCTTTCTCCAAGCCTCAACTGCTTGTTCCATAATTGCAGGAGCGTTACCGGGAGAAGTGTTATGAAAAAGGCTCGCCAAATTACTCAGAGTCCGCGCTTTAAGGAACGGATCCGTTATTCCCTGTGAATACTTGAGAAGCAGTTCGAGATTGGATAAGGTTAGCATGACTTCACGAGCGTTGAGTTCAGAGACGATCTCTTCCAGGGCAGAGCTTCTCTGCGTTTTATCGAGCTGCTCCAGAGCATACCCTACAAAATCAGCAATCTCTTGACCTCCGCGCTTGCGCAACGCAGTCTTCAGAACTACGATAGTTGCTTCCGTTCTTCGCATGTATGTGTTCAACTCTGAAGCTGCTGTAAGAGCGCAAACGGGATCTACTTCTACTAACGCTTGAATGGTCCCAACAAGAGGCTCCAGTTGATCGGCTGAGTCATTCAGCAGGGGACGGAAGGACTCATCGAACTGGGCCTCAACGTCGGAAATCCAGGTACAATCATTGGGAAAGAGCTTACCAATTGTGCCCCAGAGACGAGCGAGGCAGAACGTTCTTACGTCGAGGTCCAGTACACTTTCTAGGACAGCCTTATGAACGTCCTCAATTTCTCTCTTAGCGCCTTGCTCATTGACTTCAAACAGGCCTTCTGCCAAATTCAGATGAAACCTCACCCACTCTTCCTTTGGGGAGTCAAGCGCGGTAAATCCTGGAACTTTGAGCCTGTCGATCAATCTCGTTCGTTCGGCGACAGGCACTCTGACGACCACCTCGCTTATGTGCCGAAGGCTCCTCAGTAGAAGAACAAAATCCATGTCACTGACAACAGTATCTAGCCATAGGTCTATGGCTCTTGTCACTTCCGCACTTTCAGCATTCTGCCTGCACCATTGCCGGAGGATATACTCTCTTGCCTTAGTGTTTTCCACAAGCTCTAGTTCCTCAAGCAGTCTGGGTAGAGGCAGACCGTTCAACCATGCGGACAACAGTTTAGCAATATACCCCAATTCCTCCCGCCCTTTGGAGGTTGAAGATAAAGTCTTCTGTTTTCTACCTTCTGAGCTTCCCTCTAGAGCCTCGATCGCGATCTCCACGACGCTTCGCTTTTCGCTCTCCTCAATTATCTTCTCAAGCAGGGAAATGGACACATCTGGAAGAACGGGAAGGAGATCCACCGCGAGTTCTTGAACCATTTCCCGGTCGAGGTTTTCGAGATCAAGACTCTCAACCAAGGCTGCTAGTTCGTCAAGAGCGCTCTTGGGAACTCTTCCCCCCCCTTCTTTCATAGAAGCATAGGCCTTGGCGAGCATAGAAATCCTGACGTGTAGTTCCGGAATTGCGTAAGCTTTACTGGCTCTCCAGGATTTTGCGGGGTACCCCCTAGATCTGGGGGTATGGTATAATCAGCGAAAAACTGAGGTATGGGCATGCCGAACATCCAAGGTCTCAAACCGCGCAACCTCATCACCGTGCCCTTGGGCATTCCTGACGTCAAGGTGTTAGGCGTCGATCTAAATGAGCGTGGTGATGTCATCATCACAGTCGAAAGCACGCAGGGGGATACTCACTGCCAGCATTGCGGGCGCAAGATCACAAAGTTTCACGGTCACGAACGGTGGATCGAGTTACGGCACTTGCCTGTTCTGGGCCGGCGCACCTACATCCGTTTGCGGCCGAAACGATACGAATGTGACTCCTGCGGTGGGAAGACCACCGTTCAGAGACTAGACTGGTATGAGACTAAGAGCCCACACACCAAAGCTTACGACCGTTACTTGATGCTGCAATTGGTAAACAGCACGGTAGAAGATGTTAGCCGCAAGGAAGACGTGGGTTACGATGCTGTTGAAGGAGCCATTGCACGCTGTATTCAGGTCCAAGTCAACTGGGACGAGTTTGACGAGTTGAATACCATAGGCATTGATGAGATTGCCCTGATCAAGGGGCGGGACAACTTTGTCGCCATTATCACCACCCAGCAAGCAGATGGTCATGTTGCCCTCTTGGCCGTGTTACCGGACCGGAAAAAGGAAACCGTCAGGCAATTCCTGGAGACCATCCCGAAGCGCTTGTGGCCCACGATGAAAACGGTGTGCACAGATATGTGGGATGGGTACGTCAATGCGGTGGAAGAGTTCGCTGAAGCACACCCTGAAGTCTCTGTCGAGGTTGTGATCGATCGTTTTCACGTGGCCAAGAACTATCGTGATTGTGTTGATAAAGTGCGCAAGCGAGAATGCCGCCGCTTGAAGAAGGGGTTGTCTCAGGAAGAGTATGAAGAGATCAAAGGTGTGATGTGGATTCTCCGCAAGAATAACAAGGATTTGACCCCTGACGAAAGGAAGAAGCTCAATCGCTCGTTTGACTATTCGCCTGAGTTGAAGCTGGCTTACACGTTTCGTGAAGAACTCACGGCTATCTTCGAGATGCAGTTAACCAGAGAAGAAGCCAAAAGGCGACCGGTGAAGTGGCGGGACAAGGTCAGGCGCAGTGTGCTAACCTGTTTCGACAAGTTCCTGACAACGCTCGAAAACTGGCTGGACAAGATAGCCAACTACTTTGTCGATCGTCTCAGCAGCAGTTTCGTGGAGGGCCTGAACAACAAGGTCAAGACGACTAAGCGGCGCTGCTACGGCATCCCGCGAGTCACAACTCTATTCCAGCGTTTGCACCTTGACCTCGAGGGCTATCGCCGGTTTGCCTAATCGGAGCACCCCTATATGTGGCCCTACCCCGCGAAATCCCAAAGAGCCACGGAGATCCAGTGCTTGCTTACAAGCATAAGGCTCTCATCTTTTCCCGTTATCACGATTCGGCCTTCCCGCCCGACGTCAGGGTAGAAGAAGTTCTCTTTTGCTGGATTTGCGGAGAGCTCTGCAAGCCTGTAATTGCAGAAATGATAAAGCAGGACCCTGATGGTGACGGTCGGATCCTAAAAAAGGGTGGTACCTTGTTTACACTTGCGGTCATGGCCGAAGTACTCAGAGCACGGAATGGGGCCACCTTTCTTACCACCCTTACCGAAGAGCAAATTGGTAGCCCCAAAATGCGAGATCGTTTGAAGAAATATGGGGATTACTCGGCGATGCTATATATCCAGGCATTTCGAGACGAGGCCGAAATCGCCAAACAGGAATTGACCACCTTGGTCAGACAGCCAGAATTCATCAAGAAGGTAATCCTCCGAGCGAAAAGGCAACACACAAAGGAAACTCTTAACCAAACCTGGATGGACGGGACACTTCCGAAGTTGGGTAAACAATGACTGACCGCTGTTTCATCGAAGGCTATCTGCCAACCGAAGCCATCAGCGCTGAGACCTTGTTCGCGAAATCTTCCCATACATCTGCATCCCATCCTGCACTTGCAGTGGGCATCCCAACCCCTGGCTGCAGGCGACAGTGTCTTTGGCGCTGAGTTGGATCGGGCGGCTTTTGCATCTGTGTGGTTGAGGGTATAGTGGGGCTGGCGTGCAAAGCCAGCGCTGCGCCTGGGCTCGATATCGTTAGGTTCTTGAGCAATATATATAGATGTTCAGATAAAGATCTGTGCTTTTGATGCGATTTTCACGTTTGCAGGGGCACATGAACCCCCAAAACATTATCTGAACGTCTATAGCAGACGCGGTGAGAAGTCGATGAACTTTGACCGATGGGCAGACAAAGATGTCGAGCAAATGTTTGCTCGACTAGACCAGATGCGAGTTCATGCACCTGGTCCCACTCTGTTTGATCAGCTTGAGTTTTGTGAGCACATTGATGCTGTCTTTGAGAGGATTGAGTTATCGCAGAATCCTAGAGAGCTTCTTTTGGAAGCGTGGTTAGTAATTGACTACATAGTTACGTACTTGCTCAGAGACGCCCTCCACATACCCGAGTGCATAGACAGCGAGCTAAGACTGATACCGTTCCAGTTTGAAAAAAAGATAGACCTAATCAAAAGACTTAGGGATATAGAAGCAAAAAAGCTTCCGAATCAAAAGAGCTATTCTGCATTCGAGCTGCACCCGGATTTCCACACCGAGGTGATGAAGGACAAAGAGTTCCATAGGAAACTTTTGCAGTTGGCTTGTCGTTTTGAGGAAGATAGATGCCCGAAAGAAGCGCTGGCGTTGATGCGTAGTGACTTCGAGCGAAGTAGATTCGTTCCAGAGTGGTGGTATCGGCAAATGAGTGCCCTCGACGACGAGTGGTTTCAAACCTGCAAGCATCTGAACAAGGCGCGAAACCTTGCGGCCCACAAACTGAAAATGACCAGCGATGAGGCATTCAAAGAATTTGGCGTCACCTGCCTCGCTGACTTCAAGTCCATTCTGAAAGAGACAATTGAACGTATCGTATTCAGAGAGCGAACCTAACAACAGGTTCCAGCCGACGCGCTTCGCGCGCCCTCACGAGTGGCACTTGGCCTGTTTGTCGTTCTGGTTGTCGTGGGATACCTTGCCCGACCCGCGCGGCTGAACCCGACCGTTGGTGCGCCAAGCGAAGCTTGGCGTTTCTTGAGGGGTGAAAGTCCCCTCTGGGAAAGGGCTAACCACCCACCCATACCGAGTGTTGCAACTATGGAGGAGGGAGAGGGGTCTGATGGACATAGAAGGGGCGGTTACAGAGGGCACACCGCACGAAGCGAGCAATAGTGCGAGAGGGAAACCTGGCCAGAAACCGAACTATGAGCCACAGACACGGAAGGAATGCCGAACGAAATAGTTGAAGCGTACACAGGGAACCACGTAGCCCGTAAGGGAGACCGCACTCCCTGAAGCTTGATACAGCCTCGAAATAGCGGATAGGGGACGCAAGTCTCAAGAGCAGACGGCGATGGTGTTAACGGGCCAGAAGCCAATACAGAGAGCGCGTCAGGGTGAGCGCTCCGAGGGTCTGCCGGGGTCCACGAAGAGCGTGGTGATGCGGCCTGCGTGGAGCGCAGGGGAGAGAAACGCCAGGAACTTGGGAGGCCCTAATCACTCCTGGGAGTAGTAGCCAGGTAGGCCGAACCGAAAGATCAAGTAGGGAAGCCGAAGGTGGCAGGGAGTCGGATCAGTCCATAGTACTCGGAGACGGTAGCGCCGGTCACAGGGGGAAAGGACTGACAGGCATACGCAGCCTGCATAGGAAACACTGACCGGACATGGTGGGCCGGAGTATCAGTGCTAACGTCACTGAAGGCGATAGCAGCACGTGATGCGGAAGCGAGTATGCCTGAAGAGCCCGGTGCGGTAATATCGCGCGCCGGGATCCGTGCGGGGGGAGGGCGGGCAACTGCCCTCTCTACCGCAACGCCCATCGAGGGATAGCCAGTGATGGGAAATAAAGCGAATGACATGACCGGATTTGAGACGCTTCTCAGGGGACGCTCGGAACCTCGCTGGGCGCAATACCGCCAGTTGGTCGAGTTGGTCAGATCAACCTTGCCCTACCAGCAAGACCACTTCGACACGCACGCGGCTGAGCATCATATCCTCCAGGTGCTTCGCAATGCCGATATGCTCGTCCCCGAGGACCTGAAAGCGCAATGGTCAGTGGTCGAGATATTCCTCTTTCTCTCTTCAGTTTGGTTGCATGACCTTGGCAAGCTCGATGATTTCGACTCAACAGAATCCTACAAGCAGATTCGAGCACGCCACGCGGAGCGGAGTTATCAGTTCGTTATCCGCATCAACGAGAGGCTCGGACTGGATGAGAAGGAAGCCCTCATTATCGCTTACATCGTGAAGGGGCACACCCTGGCGGACTTGAGCGAGCTGCCCGAGAAGAAGGGGCTGGGCATCGGTGAGGCTGTTTCTATTCGTCCTTTGGCTGCCCTCTTGAGGCTGGCAGACGAGTTGGACATGGACTACCGCCGCGTGCCGGACATTGTGAAGAGACTGTCCGGAATACCCAACAGTCCGAAGTGGTCTGTCAGAGAAAGTATCGACGGCCTTGAGATCAACAACTCTGTCTGGGATCTCATCGTGTACTCGACGCCGAAATCCTTCGAGGCACTGGAGGACGTGAAGAGATCGCTCTCGTGGGCAAACGAAGCTTTGGACGCGATTCGGGCCGAGCTACGTAAGCTCCGATTGCTGTACCGAAGGATAGACCATGTGGTCGATGATACATATCTCCGTGAAATCGAGAAAGAGACGCAGACGGAGAAGAAGCGGACACAGGCAGACGCAACGGCCAAGGGGACGGCAGAATCAGCAGTCAAGCTCTGTCCGTTTACGGGAGCTGGCTGTAACACGATACAGGACACAGACAAAAGCATGGTCTTTGTGGGGATGCCCTTCTCGGAGGATTTCGCCGATGTCTACAGGTTCGCTATTAAGCCAGCGGTCGAAAGCAGGGGATATCGTGCTTGGCGAGCCGATGAGGTGCTATCTTCCGCTCCGATCTTCTGCAAGGTCTGCGGTGCCATCCACAAGTGTGGCCTTGCCGTGATCGACATATCAGCATCCAATCCCAACGTGATGTTTGAACTCGGCATGGCGGCAGCTCTGGAAAAAAGGGTCGTGCTCATCAAGAACCACAAGCATTCCGTCCCTACGGACCTAGCAGGGTTTGAGTATGTTGCTTACCGAAACGCATACGAACTGAAAGACAGTCTGGCGAGGGCACTGCCCGGAAACGAAGGAGGGGAGGGCTAACAAGAGCGTCCAGCCGACGTGCAAAAACCGCGCAGCTTCGCTCTGCGGTTCCCCACGCGGCTTGACCTTCCTCCGAGAGAGTGGGCACGAAGATAGGCCAAGTTCGTGTATAATACCACTCTCGGTTGGAATATGATGAAAGAGACCAGACGATCCTATGCACGTGAGTTCAAGCTCGAAGCCGTGCGGCTGTTAGAGACGAGCGGCAAGAGCGCGGCCCAGCTCGAACGTGAGCCAGGCATCGGCACGGGCTGCCTGTCCCGCTGGAAGCGGGAGTTCGCCGAGGAAGGTGCACAGGCCTTCCCCGGCCAGGGTCGCCTGATGCCGGACCAAGAACGGGTGCGCCAACTGGAGCGGGAGAACGAGATCCTGCGCCAGGAGCGGGACATTCTAAAAAAAGCAGTCGCCATCTTCTCGCACCTAAGCCCATGAGATTCCAGTTCATCGCCGACCAGCGGGATGAGTTCCCGGTGATTCGCATGTGCGGGGTGCTGCGGGTGTCGCCCAGCGGCTACTACGCTTGGCGTCAACGGCCTCCCAGTGCGCGAGAGATGGCAAACCAAGAGCTGGTCAAGCAGATCGAGGTCGTGTACCATGACAACCACGGCGTCTACGGCAGCCCACGCATCTACCGTGAGCTGGATGAGCAGGGCGTGGCCTGTAGTGAGAACCGCATTGCGCGTCTGATGCGCCTACGCGGCCTGCGAGCCAAGCAGACGAAGCACTACAAGGTCACCACGAAACGCAACCAGGCCCATGCGGTGGCCCCGAACCTGTTAGGACGGGACTTCAGCGCCGACCGACCGAACCAGAAGTGGTTGTCAGACAGCACCTACATCCCGACCCAGGAAGGATGGCTGTACCTGGCCGCCATCCCGGACCTGCACGCCCGGCGCATCGTGGGCTGGGGCATGGCGGACCAGATGACGTGAGCAACTCTACTATCAGCAAGGGCGAACCTTCGCTTAACTCCCTGCCCACGAAACCGGGGGAGGGTCTTGCATTATCCAGAGCTTCGCCACAGACCACGGGCGGTCCAAGCTTATCGGCGAGGGTCTGGGTAGCCTCAAGGAGAACAGCATGGAAGGCAAAAATCCTTTTAACAACCTCAGCGCGGCAAGAGTAGTGGCTTCAATCTTTGGCATTCTTAGTGGATTGGGCAGTATAACCCATGGTGTCGGCGAAACACTCCAGGGGAACGTAACTCCAGAAGGAATCGTAGTAAATTCCTGGACTCAAGGGCCAATCGCCACCAAAATGGGTGGGGAACCTGCAATGACCATCGTTCCCAACCTTCTGGTCGCCGGACTATTGACCATCATCGTTTCTCTAGTAGCCATAGTATGGTCGGCCATATTTGTTCAGAGAAAGAATGGCGGCCTAATCCTGATTCTTCTTTCAATAGCAATGCTCCTGGTGGGGGGAGGTTTTGCACCTCCAATAATTGGCGTTCTGGCAGGCGTGGCAGGACTCGGGATCAATGCGCCGTACGCTTGGTGGCGCACACACTTTCCAGTTAACATTCGGCGCTTCCTCGCCCAATTGTGGCCGTGGCTTTTGGGAGCTTGCGTAATAAACGGTGTGTTTTTGGTGGTCGGCTCAGTCATCCTCGTGTATTTCTTTGGAATAAGCAACCCAGATTTGTTTGTCAATAGTTTTTTCTTTGCTATCTTGTCTCTTCTCTTGACTATTATCACTGGGGTTGCATATGATCTTCAAGCGGGTGAGCGTGGCGGAGGAATCCAAGATTAAGGGTGTTTGATGGTGATGCAGCGCTTTGTGTCTTGCTCCAAAGCATTTGGTGTTTGGGCGAGGTCCAAGCACTGCATGTGTTCAGCGGTCGGCGGCCCAACACCGCGCTGGTGTGCCCTGCAAAGTCATCGTCTGCTAACCGGTGGTGCGACCCGTTTGTCCGAAACCAACCTTCTGAGGTTGGAGGACGGACAGCAAAGAGGTTCTTTGACAACTGTAGACCGATGTTGGTGAGATGACAAGGCGGTGAGCCAAAGTCATCAAGTCCAACTCCTGAGGTGGTTCAGGTAAAAGCATCATCCCCTGCTTGGCGACTGGTCATCAAAGGGTAGAAGCGGGATGAAACGGCGGAAAGTCGCGAACCAGACGCGGCTATCCCGTCTAGCAGGTGGCTATGGCTAACGATGAGTGAAGCTGTGGTCGAAGCGCCGTAAAGCAGAACCTGCCAACGCTGGAATAGGCAGGCCCAAAAGGGAAGGTATCTAGGCCACGCCATCACCGGGTGCGTGGTAACCATCCGAAAGGATACCGGCGTACAGCAGCAGCCTACGGTCACGAACGAATCGGTCTACGGAACGGGGGAACCCGTCAAGTGCTCTCTCAGGTAAGGCTGGAGAAGGCGACCAGGCCGCAAGCCTTGACGGAGTAGGATGCCCTAAGAAGCGAAGGCCCAGGGTAATGCTTGGGATAAGCAGACGTAGGGCCGGTACGCGAGAAGGCACAGGAGCAGGATGAGTCTGGGTCTTATGGCAGGCACGCAAGTGTACTGAAGACCGGACGAAAGTCCAACTCTGAGCGTGCATGTGCCAAGCTCTGTGGGTGAGTAATCGCCCTCAATGGAGTGCCTATGACAGAGGCTCGTGTACTGAGGAGCCGGATGAGATCGAAAGTCTCATGTCCGGTTCTGAAGCAGAGGTGGGGGAAGGGATTCCCTTGCCTACTGTAACCCAGCCGACCGTGCTATCGAGTCTCTTTTTGAGGTTCGCGTGGGGTTTGAAGTGCGTCTTGTGTTGTTGGGCACATCGTTTCAGCCGCACGGCGGCTGAGTTCGGGTCCGTTCGATGAAAGAATGAATATGAGATGGGTGTGTTTCATCTCAATTGTGCTCGTGGTGGCAGGGTGCTGTCAACGGATTTCTGGAACGGATTGAACGGAGTTGACCCCCTCGTGCGGCGCTTTAATCCGTTTAATCCGCTCCCTGAATCCGTTGACAGCATACTGATCAAGAAGCCCTCAACTCATCTGAAACACACCCATATGAGATTCTGGCTTGCCCTACTCCGAGCGTTTCTACACTCTATTGCCACGCTGATCGCAACAATATCGGTATGGGCCATTTGGTCGGGCTGGTTCGTCTTTATCAATGGACATCACGACGTGGAATGGGGCGGGCCGTGGGGCACCTATCGCTTCGCGATGCACATCGCTCTCATTATCGCCCTTATTCTATGTGGCGGGTTTCTTATTATGAGCCTTATCTATCACTTCTTCGCGGCGAATATCTCAAAACGACGGCACATATTGAGTTCGCTAACGCTCGCTCTTTCCAGCCTTATCCTTTGGCTAGCGTTACCAGAAGGGGGAATGCCCCTCATCGCCCTTTTGATTGGATTGCCAATTATGGCTACGTTATGGATGATTGGGAGCACGGGGAGAGCACAAGAAACATAACATCGAACAATCGCTTGCACCGTACGGCGCGCAAGGTGCGCCGTACGGTGCAAGCGTGACATTAGCTGGCATTTCGAACAAACGTATCAGAGCTACGAGATGCCTTTGGAGAGTACGAGAATGGAAAGACCGACATCGAGTTTCTCTGTACAGACTATACAAACGCTGGATCAATTGAAGCAAGTGTGGTCTTTTGCCATCTCAATTCTGGACTTACCAACGGGCAAGCATACGCTGCAGTATTACACAGAACAACTTCCCAAGACGCCCACCCTCCTGGTTTTCGCCGAACAGGACGACAGGATATGTGGATGTGTTCTTGCGAGTATCGAAGACGACCACGTCCTGGTTGGGCCAGTAGCAGTGGCAGAGGATTGGCGCAGAATGGGAATCGGTTCAGCGATGATGCGGGAAGTAGAAACGCGAGCCAAGGAGATTGGTCAGAACACGCTTGTTCTTGGTGCAGCGGAAGAGGCGGAGCCTTTCTACTTGAGTTGTGGGTTCCAACCAAATCTGTTCATTCAACTGCCTGAACCAGGTGCTGTGGAACGGCTTGAGGCGATGAATGAGGAGTATGACGTCATCTGGAAGGCGGAACAAGAGGGCTGGTCAAGGTTAATGCTGAGAACGCCAGGAATTGACAAGGGCTTACAGCGAAAGTACGATCAAGGGTTCCCCAATTGCTCTACGCAATACGTCTTCATAAAACACGTTTGATGTCGGCGATGTACTCTATGAGCCAAATGCCCGCTAACACCGCATGCACCCGACGCGGCCGTCGCCGCGTGTTGCATAGGAGACTCGTTTCTTTGCGGCTTTTGGAGTATAGTAGGGACTGAGGGGTAAGCCGCCGCGCGGGTGATGCAGACCGTCAGCCTGCTCGTTACAAACCAAAGCCCCGGCAGTCTGAACACGGGATATACCAATGACTGAATTAGCAATACGCACTGAGAACTTGACCCGTAGTTTCGCTACAGTACTTGCTGTGGATAGCCTATCCTTGGAAGTTCCAGCAGGTGTTGTCTTTGGTTTCTTGGGACCAAACGGCGCAGGGAAAACGACAACCATACGCTTGCTGTTGGGGTTACTTGATCCCACCAATGGACAAGCAGAAGTCTTGGGTTTTGACACTCGGAAACAGGCCAGCGAAATTCGCCAGACAACGGGCGCTTTACTGGAGCATCCAGGTCTGTATGAACGATTAAGCGCCGAAGATAACTTGGAGTTCTACGCGCGCATTTGGCATTTGTCCTCTGCCGAGCGCAAAGCCCGCATCATGGAGTTGCTCACCCATTTGGGTCTGTGGGAGCGGCGAAAAGAGCGCGTGGAAACATGGAGTCGGGGCATGAAGCAAAAACTAGCCATCGCTCGCGCTCTCCTCCATCGCCCGCGTCTCATCTTCTTGGATGAGCCAACGGCAGGACTTGACCCAATAATGTCTGCGGCGTTGCGGGATGACTTGGCCGCTCTGGTTAGGCATGAAGGCGTGACTGTCTTCCTGACCACGCACAACCTTGCCGAAGCAGAGAAACTGTGTCAGCTGGTAGGCATCATCCGACAGGGGAGACTACTGGCGATAGGCCATCCCGACGAACTGCGCGGCAAAGGTGGTGTGTCGCGGGTGGAGATTGTAGGGCGCGGATTTGGTAGCGGCCTGCTGATTATGCTACAAAGTCGGCCTGAAGTTGCCACCGCTGAATGTCAGGATAACCGCTTGGTACTTGAACTGCGAGGAGAAACAGACATCGCGCCGTTGATAGGCCTGCTTGTGAGCGCGGGCGCGGAGGTGGAAGAGATACACAAGGACAAGGCCAGTTTGGAGGAAGTCTTTTTGACTCTAGTGCAGGAGGAGGAATGACAACCGACATCTGGACAATGATATGGAAAGAGTGGAAGGAACTGCTTGTCCAACGGGGCAACCTCCGCGGAGGCCTGTCACTTCTTGTCGTTATCGTTGGCGTCTTTGGGATTGTCTTTCCTTTGCAGGAAGGCCCTGGATGGGTAGAGTCCCGATTAGCACTGATCTATGGAGCGTGGCTACCGCTCTTCTTGGTAAGCGCTACGGTTGCTGACTCCTTTGCGGGTGAGCGCGAAAGAAAAACACTGGAAACACTACTCGCCAGTCGTCTATCGGACCGCGCAATCTTATTCGGCAAAATCAGCGCGGCCATAGGTTATGGATGGGGGCTAACTCTAGTCAGCGCATCTGTAGCACTCATTGCAGTAAACGTGGCTCATGGGCGTGACCAACTGCTACTTTACTCGCCTATGATTGGTCTG
>Ga0307376_10003651_pt1 | contig 14358 bp, 25 predicted proteins | sample TR2MG_FD_202536 | JGI IMG/M metagenome (GOLD analysis project Ga0307376, IMG submission 202536) | Soil microbial communities from Risofladan, Vaasa, Finland - TR-2 | ecosystem: Environmental > Terrestrial > Soil > Coastal area > Acid sulfate soil | place: Finland: Risofladan, Vaasa | collected...
AATTTCTTTATTTCTTTGTCCTGTTCCTCTAGTATCTCATCGTATCCCGTGCCATATAGGCTTAAGATTCGCCTACGATATTCCAATGTATTCCCCTTGAGGTTTATATTGCAGTTGTAACACTGGGCGTGAGTCCCGTATTCTGAGAATAGATTGGCATTATGACGCCCGGGGATGAAGTGCCCGGCCTGAAGTAACTTGATGTGGTATCGCTTGCCACAGGTAATACAGAGCCCCCAACTGAGGCATCCTGTCGTTTTAAGGCAATCTCTCATACGAATATACTGGCTGAAAATATCCCAGACCTGCTTCTTGAGCTTCGCCATACTCTTATGCTTAGGTTTCTTAATAGCTATTACTGTCATTTCTCAGCCTTCTAACTCTTTAACTATAAACTCCAATTCATCTACGGTTCTTGCAGGGCGAATACGAAACATCGTAGTGGATTTCTCACCTTTCTTATCAAACACAGGATTGCGAACCCGCCATTCCTTTTCAATCACACACCTATTTACATAGATAGATTTCCGCATATCCGTTACTCGCTTCTGTCTATCTATTTCCGACATCATAGGAGCTGGGCAGATACATTCGGCAGATATTAAATCATTACTCATTTCTCAGCCTTCTTGAAGGAATAGACAAAGCTACTTAACATGTTTCCATCCTATGCCTCTAGCTATTACGCTTATATGATGGGGTGTTACCCCAAATACCTTTGCAGCATCATTAGTATTCCATAATCCATAAGGAATTGAGGCACGAATAATTCTGACGGCCTCATCTGTAAGTTTCGCAGAGCCTTGTCTTTCCCCTATGGCCGTTCGCCCATGTCTCTTTTTATCAGCCTCGTTTTCTGCATACGTTCCCCAACATAGGTTTTCAGGTTTGTTATTAGACCAATTACCATCCAAATGTCGAGATACAGCCTTTCTACTAGGTTTCGCTCCATTGAAGGCAGCATTTACTAATTCGTGAACCGAATAGCTACGTTTCTTCCCTTCTGAGAATATAGAAACAAGGAAGTAATTATCATTGCGTACCAAAGCCAATCTGAATGGCTTTGGTTTTTTTGCATTAGTTCTAGCATTAGAATATGAATATATATGCCCATCGCTGCCAGCTCGATATGCGGTAGGTATTCCTGGGATTACCCGAAGAATTACACCTTGCGGAACTCGTAAATCCATACCCAACAATTTGTTTGCCATCCGTAACCTCGCTTCTTATTTATTTTATCCCATTCTAACATAAAGGTTACTAGGCTGTCAAACCCTTCTTGCGTTATGTCATTAGGAGATATTTGGTTTAATCTCTCTGCCCTTATATCTGTTATCTTGATAAATAGGCGGGCTGCCCATTCAGGCATGAAAAGGGGAGATTGCCATTTAGATGCGTAATGAGCAAATCTATGAGCCGCGGGGTCGCATAGTCCTAGTTTAGAGCTACCATCCTTGTATAGCGTGAGATACGCCTCATCGCCTCTAATTCCAGCCTTCCATGCCTCTTTGATATACACAACCTCGCCGACTTGGTAGCGGGCATAATGAGTTAAATCTTCAGGCTGCCCAATAAAGTGATGTTTCCAGAAATAACCTAAACTCCTAATAACAGTGCCATTCGGCGATGGGAGAGTTTCTGTAATGGGCTGTGGCTTAATCACCCTTCGTGTCATCCATTCTCTATCATCCTCTGCAATAGCCTTAATCTTCCAATCCTTAAAAAGTATTCCTTTCATTTCTCCTCCTTCTCATTTTTATAACGAAGTTTACCTTTGGACCATGTGTCCGTATTTGCCCTTGATGTATTTGTCAGGATCCTGCTTTCCGCGCAGCCCCTTATTTGAGGGAAAGTCAGCGTCTTTCCCGTAGCGCTTCCAGTTCTTTAAGATGCCGGTCACATAGCGCCAGGTTCGATTTTTCCGACTTACTGCTTCCTGAATAGCATCAATCACCCAGGTGGCCGAGAATATGTTGATAGTAGCTTCGATATCTTTCTCGAGAATCTCACTAAGAGATTCCTCTTCATAGAGTCCTGCGATCTCTTTTTTGTAAACCTCAATAACATCTTCTTTAGATAAACTACTACTTTGTTTAATACTTTCTTTAACTATTTCTTTAGGCGTAGCTAATTTTGTATCTGGCTCGGTTGGTAATTCACTAACCGATTTGTTAGTGATTTGCTTACTTTCTGGTTGGTGATTTACTAACTCTTGTCGGTGGGTGCTTAGATTAATGGTTAGTAATTCACTAACTTTGGCTTGGCTATAACCTCTTGCTCTGGACACTCGCCACTTGTCATAGTCTTTATTGAACTGATATGTGTCCCCATCACGGCTAATGATGCCATCCCTCTCCAATAAGTCCAGTTCGCCCTTAATATCGCTCTTAAAAATCCCAACAACCTCAAAGTCGCCCTGGCGTGGGATGATTGCTTCTTTTTTACCACAGCCCCAGGAAAGGCGCAGGATCAAGTCGAGTATTCTCCTCTGCTTGGCCGTGAAATGGCTTACCATTAGTTGCTCGCTTATCTGGTGAGCTATCCTTAAATGAGCATCAGTAGGTTGGGGGTTAGCCATTTATCTCCTCATTCATACTAATCACCTTAATAATCTCATAAGCTACCTGTGGCACGATTGCGTTTCCTAAACATTTAAGTCTGTCCACTCTGGAGGAAATCCCTGAAGCCACTCTACCCACAGAGGGCTCAGACTCCCAGATGCCTTCGAGGGCTTGACTACCCGACCAAGTAAGCCATTCTCCTCCACATTCTCGCAATCCCCTGTGTCCTTGTAATCTCTGCCCGTTGGTGTCGGCAACAGCGACTTCTTGACTTCCTCTGCCAGAATCTTCCCTCCCTTCTTGTTCGGTCTGCTCCTTGGATTCCCTGCTCGGGGAGATGGCCATATCCTCACGACATCGCCCAGACTGTCCCTTGCTGGCCCGTGTGGGCCATCCTGAGCCCTCGCAGTTGGCCACAATCCAGACTCTATCTCGTCTGTGCCAGGCGTTGACGGCGCAAGCTGGAATAATAAGCGTTTCATAGGAGTAGCCCGCACCTTCCAGGTCAGATAGCACAGTGTCGAGTGCCAGGTTGATGATTCCAGTAACATTTTCAAGCAATACCCACTTGGGCTTGACGGCTTCAATAACTGCGAGAGTTTCAGGCCAGAGGTAGCGGTCATCGCCTTCGCCTTGTCGCTTCCCGGCAACACTAAAAGGCTGGCAAGGAAATCCTGCGGTAATAAGGATGGCTGGAGATTCACAAGTTCCTGCTGTTCCCCCTCTATTTCCTGATAAGCAATCTGTTCTGCCAGATTGCCTTGAGGATGCTTCTTGTATCGCTTGCTCAGTGATTCCAGTTTCAAATTGCTTCGCCAGGCATCTTTCTGCTGTGGCGTTAATAGCAATCTCTTTGATTTTCTCGACATCTCTAATATCCTCTACTATCGGCACATTCGGCCAGTGTTTCCTCAATACCTTCTGGCAATACTTGTCTATCTCCACGAAGCCTATTGTCTCTATCCCCGCCCATTGGCAGACTAAAGCAAATCCGCCTATGCCAGAGAATAAGTCCAGATGCTTTAACATTCATTCATATTCCCAAATATAAAGGGGGAGACCAGCTGGGGCCAGTCTCCCCAAATCAAAAAGAAGGAATGAAAAGAAGGTAATAGTCATTTAGGCATTTCCTGTTTAAAGGCTTGCCAACTAGATAAATCAACAACTAAATCAGTAGGTGGTTTTATACCAAGCTCATTCTCTTTGTACCCCATTATTGCTGTCTCGTCTATCCACTCCACCACTTTCTTTATTCCCTGCTTCTCACCCTTTGGGAAGGAGACATTGTCTTGCTGTTTGGCTAACTGCCACAGAGTATTCTTAATACCCTCAATATCCATAGCCATATGGAAGTTATAGAGTGTTTCTGCCATATCTATTAGCTTCCAGTCTGGCAATATTCTATCTTTAGCTTCCATATTCACCTTCCTTTGGGATTACTTTATATCTCTACACTAGGGATAAACGGCTCGCCCTTTGCTGGCATCGGCACTCCTATAATCCGCTTGATATTAGCTGGGTATGATTGGCAATGATGCGTGGCTATCCAATCTTCTAGAGCCTTAACTCGCCGTTTCAAATCCCCAATGTCCTTTTGTAATTCCTTTATCTGTTCTGTCATTATTCACCTTCCTTTAATCTCCTACTGGCTCGCTCCAAGTTTCGCACTTTGGGTACTGACGATAGTTTTTTACAGTGACACCAGCAGTGTTAGAGCCTATTCAATTTTTAAGGTTCAATTGTTAAAGAACCTACCTTCTCAGCAAATTCTTTATAGGGTAAAATGAGGTTCATGGTATCATCCTCTTTGACACCAAGTTCAAAGGTAATTCCTAATACCTCTTGCCCTTCTTCATTAGTAAAGCGATTAAGGTGAACAATCTTATCGCCCATCCCAAACCTCTTTTTGTCTTGGTCATAGTTGAAATCTACTTCTGCGACTATCTTTTGAATTTCCATTCTTTACCCCCATTCATTTTCATAACCTCTATTCTGAGCGGGGGACAATGCCCCCCCGAGGTTGATGCCTTATTCAATTTCTGGGAATAACAACCCTTCGCTACTTGAAGCTGCCTCTAGGCGCTTTTGAACTTCCTTTACAAACTCCTCTTGCTGTTCCCTAGTAAGGCTTTCCACTAAGCCCTTAATTGAAGTTCCCGTAGCTTTGGGGTATTTCTTCTTCATCCACTTGCTGACATCAGCCCAATTCAGTTCCTCTAGGGATTCTTTTAGCCAGGCCATATCTATGTTTGGTTTGGATGGGGTTGCAACATCGAGCCTGTCTGGTTCTTCAGATTCCGTCATCTCATTACACCATTCACCTGAGTCAGTAACCAAATCTGCTTCCTTTATTGGGTGGGCATAGGCTTTCATCCTCCCCTTCTTAAAGAACGGGGTTTTGTGAATTGAACACCAATGTCCTTTGGTTTTTTCCTTCGACTTTTCCCTATTCATGGCCCCTTCTGCATCATCATCCGGTTCTGTGCATAGGCCGATGATTGCTGATAAGGAATAGCGCCTAGCGTAAGTAATAGCCGAGCCCTGGCCCTGGGGATCAGTCTTAGTAGTTGATAAGGGAAGCCTACCCATTATCCATTCCCCGCTTGTGTGCATCAGGATAGTTTCCAGAACGGCCTTCCCCTCCAAGTCGGTATCTGCTATTTGGGCAATAGATAAACCGTTTGAGGTTAATGCTTCGCGGCAAGCATCCCATATTGATAGAAGGTCGGCATATTTAGAATGAAAGAAGGGATTCTCACTTCCTTTCTTGGCTACCTGCAAAGTAGCCTGAGCCTTGTTTAATGCTATTGCGAGTTCCTTGATAGATTCACTCTTCTCCATCTACTTACCTCCTTTGGCGACTGTAATGTATTTCTTCGTTATGAGTACACCCGGTATTTCCGTGACCCCTGACTTTACCCTTGCTCGAATACGGCTCAAATTAGGATCACATAATTCGCGGGGGACCAAGAGAGCGTTCACAATGCTTACATCAAAGTCCTCCCGATAAGTAACGGTACCCAGGTGAGCATGACTGGTTTTGGTTGGTGCTTCAGGGATATCCTCCGCCTGAACAATCTCGACAACCTCTCCTGTTTCTTTAGCCTCAGCAAACTGTTTCGCTTGTTCAGCGAGAGCTATCATCCTTAGCTCCTCTGCTTCTCTAGCTTGTTGGGCATGGTAGTTCTGTAAAGCCCCATTGACAATATGAATGCCCATGTTAAGTTTGTCAGTTAATGGCTTGAAGAGGGCGTTTATCCTGTCTCTGGTTTCATTAACCGGCTGTAACAAATCCTTACGTTTGGCTTCAATTTCTCGAAAGGCTTGTCTGGCATGGATTAGCAAGTCCTCAGCGTTTTTTTGTTCTGCATCAGTAGTAACAATCACACTTGCCATCCACTGTAATAGTGTTGATTGACTCTGTTCAAGTGTGGTGACTTCGGTTTCTGTTCGTGTTTCTATTGTTTGCATGATTCCTCCTTCTTCGACTTGTGTTATCGTTAAGTTCTTGCGTTCACTCATTTATTTACCCTCCTTTATAAGTTCAGGGTTCTCCCAGATGTTGCCGATGACCTCTATTTCACCTAAAGTATGAATAGATAACTCATAATGGGACGGTAGAAGGGATTTACAGTTAATTTGAGAGAATTCATCTGACCATTTAACTTCGTATAACCCTTTCATTGTGGCATCGCTAACTATATCCCCCTCCCAAATCTCCCTGCCGTTCTTATCGCGAAGTCCTGTCCATTCCCCCACTGTTTCAGGGCGAATAGCGCCAGCGTGGATATTTGCAAAGAAAGTGGCAAGATTAATGTGGTTTTCACCACTAGGGTTTGATTCTCCAAACCACCATTTACCATCTACTCCCAATCCTCTAAACTTAATCTCTCTCATTGTTACCCTCCTTTTGTGTCGCTCCAACTAAGATTTTGGGAGTATAGTCCTGGCATCCGCTAGTAACTGGCGATGCTGTCTCACTCCATCTATCTTTCTTAGTATGGTGAGGCTTACAGTTGCCTCTCCATTGGCTTGTTGTATACCACTCCCCGCAGTTTCGACATTTAAGTATCTTGTTCATCGTTTCACCTACAAGGATCGTTTTGCTCTTGATATTCTTCAAATCTCTTTTTATCATCAAGGGCGAGGTTCTTTATTACTTCTTCAACTATTTCCTCTTGGGCTAACCTCCTCGAATGCAAACCGCTATGCCAAGTGGCTCTATCCAGAGTTTCAATATCTATCCCAAATGCGTCAACTTCTAAATTAGTTGCCATCGTTCTCCTTTCCTTCGGCTTTGACAGAAACCCTATAATTATTTTCTATGCCAAGATTTCCAATGTCATCCCATTCCCTGCTAGGAGCTAAATCTGTATCTATACAGACGTTGTAATAATCTTTTAGCTTTGCCCCAGAACTGCCGATGGTGATAAGTATTTCTTGGTCAACGCTCGTTGATGTAATAGTTAATCTCACGGGTATATCCAAGTTGTTTCTTGCCCTAATGTTTATCATCTCGCTACTCCTTCCTTATCTCTGAGATTTTCCTAATTAAGCTCCGCACTCCTCACTACCATTTCCCAAGCAAAGGTTTTGCTCAGAAGGTCAAATGCCTTGCACTCTGCACCGGTAAGACATCTTCTATCCAAGCAATCTTGGCAGATTTGCTCTCTTGTCTTTTCCTGAGCCAGGGGCATTACTCCCTCTAATGCCTTCTGCTCTATTCGCTCAGTGGTTAATAGAGTCTTCTCCTTGCTCTTCCTTTTTAAGCGGTGTATAATGAACTTAATCAATTACCACTCCCCGGAGCCAGAAGCGATGAGGTCGCCCCTGGCTCCCTCTTGTATTTGCTTATGACCATTCGACCCATGGCGCAACAAGTTAGCTGCGTATCTTAAACCACCTTCTCTGCCCCATTCGGCTAGAAGGTCATGATGTTTCCGAGCCGTTGCCTGTCCACCCAAGCTGCCAGATTCTACCCTTGTCAATTTGGGACGCATTTTGCGATCACGGATAACTTCAAGACACTCTCGGCGACGGCAATGATTAAGACAAAAATCCTGAGCTCCAGTTCTAAGCCGTCCATCTCCAAAGTCTTTCACCTTTGTTTTATCCTTATCCTTTAGTAGAGGACATTCATAATTTGCCGTCTTTGTCGCTGTTTTCATTTAACCTCCTCAAATACCCGTATTGGTGTATGCTTATGGTGTATCTCAATTACATCTTCGGTTAATAGTGGCGTGTAGTAATTAGCTGTTGTGGTGATATTGCTGTGCCCCAAGATTAAAGATAAGCTCTTGAGGTCGCCACCGTCTTTGAGATGGAATACCCCGAATGACCTTCTAAGGGTTTGTGGGCCGAACTGCTTACCTGTATAGCCCACAGAACGGAGACATCGCTTGACTACCTTATAAAATCCCGTAGAGCCTAGACGGTTGTCCCTATACCTATACTTGGCAGTACCATGAAATACATAACCATCATCGTGAACTGGTAAGGCTAAAAGTAATTCTCTAGTAATTGGGGATAGGGGAGCGACACGATAGCCTGTCTTGCCGTGAACAATCACCCTATCTTCTAGAATATCCTTTCTTTTTAGATTGCAAGCCTCACCCTTTCTTATAGCCGTGTCTATGAACAAGGCTAGGATTGCTTTATCTCTAGGGGATGCGTTCTTTGTATATATGGCTAATAGATTTAGTTCGGTGTTGGAGAGTGTGGGCATAATTTGTTTGGGAACTCTAGGGCGAGTTACGCTACACATAAAATTGCGTGTCTTAAACCGCTTGTGTGCGTAATTATCTACGGCACGAAATGTACGATAATGAGCATCGGCGTTATGAACGCCCTTGACATCCGCCAAAAATTGCTGTACAATCTCAGGTTTTGGCGGGAACTTTGGAGATAAAACAGGTAACTTGCTAGCATGTCTGTTGTAATCCTCTAGGGTCTTAGGTGACAGCCCCCGAAGTTTACAATCAGCCATGAAACTAGTCACAACCTCCTGTGTCTTCATGGTGACCGCCTCCTTTCGTTAGTTCACGGCAGTATTGTAGAACATTCGTTCTAGTGATGTCTAGGGGGTTTTGACGAATCGAATTCCTGCCTATCATTCAGGCGGGAAATTGTAGAGCACCTGACTTTTAATCAGGGTGTCGGGAGTTCGAGTCTCCCACGGCTCATTCATTCCCGTTCCTCCTTGTTGTGATTCACGCTATAATCCGTTTCATCTTCCTTAGTGGCTTCTCGAATGAAAGCTACCTCTGAAAATGGACAAATGCAACTAATTCGTTCATCTAATAGTTGCAATACTTTTATTAAGTTGCTTTTGCAATAACTAGATTCATTGAAGTGGAATTCTACCATTTGAGTATCCCAATCCTCTGGTACAGAAACAAGTAGTTCGCATTTGAATTCTATGATTATTGTTCTCTTTCTAAAAACACATCCCTGTTTATGTTGCTCACCTAAAGACACTCCACAAAGATAACATTTATCAGGTTCACCTACTGGGCGTATGGCATCTTCAGTAACAGGATAACTATTACGATTCATTTTTGTTCTATTCCCCATTCCTTGAGCTGGGCTTGAGCTTCCTCGAAATCAAGTCCACAATACTGTTTTATCCACTCCACCACATCCTTTCTCCCCTCCTGCCTTGCAACCTCTAAAACCTTCTCATCTATGGTTTTGTTATCCTTCATCCCTTCGTCATACCCTGCCTTGAAGAATATAGGTGCAGTGATTTCGGCTTGCCTTGTGGCTATTTCTACATCTACCGCCTTCCTAGCATCTTCCCACAATATACCAGGCGTTGTGTTTGCCTTAATCCCATAGCAAGCTGCTATTTGATTGCCTTCCATCACAGTATCTTTAGCTTCTATCATTTCTCTCCCGTTGCCTTGCTCTCCAGATAACCATAGTAACAGTATGGTAATTTTTAATCTTCATCATTTTGGCTATTGATTTGTGTGCCCATCCCTTATCAGCAAGTTCTAATATCTTTTTATTTCGGTTTCTGTAATATCTTTCTCGGATTGTATCTTTCATCTCACCACTTCTCACAGAATATCACACCCCTAAATTCTTGTCAAGTCCCCCTCATTTGTAGGCAAAAAGAAAACTTTGAGAAAATAAAAAAAGCTCCCCGTCTTGAGGTCACAAAAACTAACCTCAAAAACGGGGTTAAAATGATGTCAGCATAGTAAGATGTATGCCATAAAGTTTCATGCCCTTTCTAGGGCTTCTCAGGGGCATTTCGTAAGGTTTTGAAGTAATATGCTATCCCTTCTTTGAGTAGAATCCAGGCGATAGTGCCATCGGTCATGTTAAGTTTCTCTTTGGCATCCCGGAGCATCTTATCTAACCAGCTTTCAAACTCGACTATGTTTTCTATAAAGGGCATTGTCCATCCCTAACCTTTGAATAAATAAGCTATGATACTACCTATAATCGCTGTTATTCCTGTTATTGCAAATAGTTTAAGCCACCAGATATCACCTTGTAGGTGGGTAAAATCATTAAGTAGCCATTCCAAAAACCATTTAGGAGTATTGGGGTTTATCTTATCGGGGTTGCGACTATTTTTCCTGAACATCATAGTTTCTCCTTTATCATATCATCGGTTGTCTTTTGCATTGTTCCTCCCTATGTTTGGTACAAATCCCAGCAAGAAATATCTATCTCATATTCTGTTATTCTCCCCGCCTCATCCATAATGCTTCTAATATGGGCAGCGTTGGGGTCAAAGGTAACGTAATAAGTCCCAGCGTCAAACCCTGTTAGTGTAATCGTATCCCCGTCTGTTAGAACTCGAAGTTCCGCTAATACGGTAGTAATATCTCTTGTGGTATAAACCACATCATTCAAGTCTCTCATAGACGGGGCAGCCTTGATAGTCAGGTCTATCTTATTCCTTAATAATGAAGGGGGTTGCCTGAAGAGTGGTTGAACATCCCACTTCTTCTGACCGTCCTTGTCTAAAGCTAACATATATTGGTAGGTAGTTCCGCTATAAACTAAGGTTACCTCGCTATTCATAAACACTCCGTGCCGTCACGCTGACATTATATTCCGGGGTTCTACCCTTTTCGGATACCACAGATGCTAGGGTAAACCCGCTTCTATCTATCCTTACTAATCTTTCCACATTATCCAGTCCGATTAAAGTAACGGGCGTGGTTTCCTTTGCGATAATCTCTAGTTGGCCTAAAATCTTATTGGCTTGTTTTAGTTCTACTCCACCGCTTAAAGGAATGTTCTGTTCTCTCACGGCAATCATCATATCAATCTTTTCCTTCGCCATTTCGGGGGCAGGTTGGAGACGTCTCTCTATCTGCCACGCCTTCTGACCGTTCTGCTCAGCTAGAGTAAAGTTATACTTTGTCCCCTTATGGTCGCCTGAGTTTGTTATGAATTGCACGTCGTGGGCCTTCATAAATACTCCTTAAATTTTATTTGCAATGCTTCACTTAACTCTTTAACTTGCCATCTTAATAAACGGAGTTCCTTTTTCAATTCGCAATTTTGGCATAGCGTAGTACGAATATTGTGGTTAGCACGGGAGATAAGCTCAAGATTTTCCTCTCTGTTATCATCTTTTATTCCGTTAATATGATGAACTTCCTCAAATGGCAATAAGCATCTTCCTAAATACTTAGCTACAACAAGCCGATGTTCAAGAACGTAATCGTATTTATTAGCCATTGGGTAAAAGAAATCATCAGATGGGAGTTTGATTAGAATATATCCAGCACGGAGTTTGCAACGTCCCCCCTTCCATTGACTACTTAACTCTCCCTTGGCAGAGCAAGACCTACAGCGAGGACTAACGGGTATTCCCCTAAGAAACTGAACCCATCTTGCCTTACCACAATCCCTGCAAGCATACCAAATAAATTTAGAGTGACACACATAACCTACCTCCCCACCATTTCTTATTTCTCCTATTTCTGGCATTTATCCCTCCTATAACTCCAATAGCTTCAAAGTCACCCACCAGTTCTCGTTCCTTATTATGTCATCGTAGGCTAACTGTTCATCATACCCGTCACGGCTGAAAACAGTGCTGTATTCTGTGCTATCCGGGCCAACAACCGTCATCTTCCCGTTTGCCTGATACAGTGTTCTAAGATTAGATAAATCAGTTGCCACTGTCCTTGTTACTCTGCTGCCGTTCCGTTCCTTGATATAAGGTGCGACTAATATAGTGGCTACTATTTGCCTTTTCCTAGTTGCCTGTAGAACCGCAAAACTTACATACCCTCCGCCTGTGCCATAGAGGATAGGGGTATAGTCATCATCAGCAGCAGCCAGGACAAACTTGAATCGTATCCTCTCTGATGATAGTCCTATCGTTCTGCTATCAGTCGTTTCAGATGGGTAATTGCCATCGTCTAAAGCACTTGCGGTGCAGACTGTCATTGCAGTCCACGAACCACCTTTTATTTGATAATACGGCGTAATGCTCGTTTTGTCTGTAATGCAAATGCTTGTAATATCTATGGATTTCCAGAACTTTGCTTCAGTCGGGAAGTTCGATACTAGCCAGGGGGTGATGAATGTTCCTGAAGCCTCGCACTCAAAACCACCTTCAAGATAAACAGCCGAATAGCTTATTGGCACAATAAACGGGAGAATACCGTCAGTATAAGTATCTGTGCCAGCGTATAGTCTCTTAGCACCACTTAAAGAGGAGATAAGCATTATCGTTATGTCGTTAGATGTCTTGTCATATAATGGATGCCAGTACCAGTCGGTATCGCTATCAACCGTTTCCCACCTGCCAGCAAGGATTTTAATGTCATCGCCGTTATCTATGGCACAATAAAGATAGGTTTCGTCATGGCAAATTGCTAATACTTCCTCATCATAGTTTGCATCCCCTGAAGCGTATCTTACTGGCGAAATTACAGTTGCAATCCCAGAACCTATGTCATATTCATATAACGAGTTCACACCAGACGGGATGTATAAACAATCACCCCATAGGTATAAGCCGTAGGTATAAGTCGTGGAAGCCTCTGTACCAAGCCCTAAAAGAGAGTAAACATCACTTCCGCTAAGATAATAAACATCATCTTCCTTGCGGGCAAAGACTATGGAATCGTGGTCAACCAATCCCGTAATGTCCCAATCATCACTGCCGACTATGTACCCATCACCACCAGTGAAGGCCGTCCCCCCGATTATTGGATTGTCGCTGACCCGCATTGTATTGTTTGAATCGCTAATCCAGAAGTTTGCTCCTACAACTGACATATATTTAGCCGTGCTGTTGGATAGCGTGCACTCAGTAAAGGTGATTAAATCTGAGGTGTAAAAGTATTCGTCACTCCAGCCCTGAGCAATATAAAGTCTGTTCTCAAAGACACATAAGTCGGTGATTGCTTTGGGGAAATCATAAAGCCAAACAGGTGTTCCTGATGCAATATTCCATAGGGTGTTTCCCATCGCCACTACTAGGTCATCCCCGAACTCCTTCTTGCTGCTAACTGCTCCATAAGTCCAAGTTGTATATGACAATGCAGCATCGTCAGCATACATTACAGCACCAGCCCCACATAAAAAACGTATTATTAGCCGTAGCTGTGTAGCTGTAGCGGCTAATTTTCGGGTTACGCTACCCTGAAACCATTCATTATCCCTAACAAGGGTGATGGCTGTCTCAGCTTCCCCTGCTCCATCGTTAATCTTAATCTTGATTGAAGGACTACCAGTGGTTGTGTTTCTACGCCCGTAAGCCGTAAAGGTAAAACTCTTTCCCCGATAGCCGTCATCCCAAGCAATATCTTGATGAATAGTAACCTCTCTGGTCACACCTGTGTTTATGACAGAGGCAGAGGAACTCCCCCCGTGTACGGGGTCATCCTCTTGGGTTACTCCCGTATTGCCTTGTATAATCGTTTCAACCCAATTAGTTAAATTGGTAGAAGTAGTCCATGCTTCCAGTCCTCCGTCAGTTAGCGTGGCTACTGGTGGTGAACTCCCAAACGACAATGCACTCAGCTTCTTGGGGGATAATATCACCTCACCCTTGAATCGAGCATCACAATTCTCAGACTCGTTATACTTGTGTTCATCCTCTAATAAGAAGTCCTGAATACCTTTTCGCCAATCAACCTGAGAAATCTGAATCTCCCTTTCAGGTTCTATGCTTGACGGAGAGGCAGACTCGGTTATTAAAGTCTGCGGTAATAGAGGAGCTTCAGTTACCAGCCAGTCCTTTAATTGTTCGTGCTGGCGGAGCATATAAGCGTAATAAGTTTTAACAACTGCATCCACATCAGCGTGTCGTCCTGTTGGTATGCCTGACTTGATTACAAGGGTGTCCCCATCAGTGATTGAACTTATAATGTCCCAATGTGTACTATCATTATCCAAGACAATAGAGATAGCCTCCTCTGCTGCCATACCCGTTGTTGAGTCAACATCTATGTTTTTGGCGAGTGCAGCAGCTTCAGCCTTGATTGCAGTAGCCAGGTGCAAGAACTTCACGTCATAGGATTCACTCATTTACGCCTCCATACTAATGGTTGGGGCTTAAACTCTTTAGGCCAGAGTTTCTTCATCCCTCGCTCATATTCGTCAGGGTCTATCTTCTCTTCTTGTAAGACTTCCCTGACTGATTGTTTTTCAGCGATGGTCATTAACCCATATTCCTGAGCAGACAGATATTGTTCCTTGCCTTCCTTTAGGACTTTGCCTTTCAGTTTCTCTTTATTCATTTAGCCAACTCCAGTCTAGTTTTTCTGAAGTAAGTACGGGCATTGATGCCTTTACTTTCTTTGCCTCCCAC
>Ga0307376_10003652_pt1 | contig 14357 bp, 10 predicted proteins | sample TR2MG_FD_202536 | JGI IMG/M metagenome (GOLD analysis project Ga0307376, IMG submission 202536) | Soil microbial communities from Risofladan, Vaasa, Finland - TR-2 | ecosystem: Environmental > Terrestrial > Soil > Coastal area > Acid sulfate soil | place: Finland: Risofladan, Vaasa | collected...
GTTGCGGATTACCAGCTCTCTTCGGCACTACCGGAGGACCTCAAGGGAAGCCTGCCTACTATCGAAGAGCTGGAAGCGGAACTGGAAGGGACGAGGGGAGAAGGAGATTCAGACCAATCTGAATAGGCTGGGGTATGAGGTCTAATAAATGATGAACCTTGCTGATTGGTTTAGCATTCCTGGTAACTCAGCATTTGCCGCATTCATCATATCCTTGGTTTCAATTTTTATTGCTGCTGGAGCGATGCTCACTAGCTGGAGGACGCAGAAAAGACAGGTAGAAATTGAGGAGGCACGGGAAAAAGATCGATTGAAAGAGATGCACAAAGCTGATCTCATGGCCCGGTTAGTGAAAGATGGTAGAGATCTATTAATTATAAAGAATAAAGGACCTGCGGAAGCTCGTGATATCTCAATACTTCTTAATGGTAGATCACTCTCAGAATTCGCGGCATTTGTGGGTGACCAATCAGAGATACATAGGGTTGGACCCTATTCATCTTTCCATTATCTAATGGCATTTTACTCAGGAGTGGATCTGTCTCCTGAGATCACTATTAATTGGGTTGACGATTCAGGAGAACCAGGCATTTACCAAACCACGTTAACTTATTAGGAACGCAGAATACAGTTAATAATTAAAAACCATTTAGAATCAAGGAGCTTATCAGTAATTCGTGATGCTATGCGTTTAAAATTGCTTTCAGGCGATATAAGAGCAAAATGTTCAATGACGATTTAGGGATAGAATATGATGCCAATAAAGTACGAGCAACATTTTCTCTATTTTGATAGATCCGTATTGGCTCAGTATAGAGCTTCGCCTCACATCTATGGTCTAAAAGAAGATGATATGGGTGGCATCCTTGAAACTGCATTAGATGATGATGACTTGGATAATGATTTATCTGAAAATCAATATGTACGAGTACGATTTGGATTCAGAAAACTCAGAAATAATTGCGTTTGTATTGCAGGACTACGTTATGATGTCCAAGAGTTGCCCGAAAAAGATCAATTCATATGGCGCGGAAATATGCTCAATAGTCCCAGATTTGCCCAAGACGATCCCGCCTTTGAACGATGGGTTCATCGATATATTGAAGGCTCTTGGGATGTTGAAGATGGCCCGAGGATTCAGATTGATCAATATGTGAAATTGATCAGATCACTGACACTTCAGACTCTAGGAAGGCCTCTCTTTCGATTTGAAGAAAACACATTGATAAATTATCCTATAACAGAAAACACAGATGCCTACGATAAAGCTCATTTGGAACTTTATCGCCTCATAGTAGATGGTCTGGACAACAATGCATTAGTTCTTCTTGCGGATAAACTAAAAATTCCTCTTTCTGATCCCAAAAAGACCCTAAATAGCCTTAAGGAACTCTTGCCAGAATACTTAATAAATATTATTCATAAGCCATTGAAGAAATGCTCCGATGAACGCAGCGATATTCATGGAGTTCCTTCAGAATTGGGATCGTTTCCCGCGTTTGATACGTTTCACAGAGATTTAATTGAGATAGCGAAGTCCCTTGAGGAACTGATTAAATGGCTAGAGAACTCACTATCTGTAGATTCAAAGGCGTGTCTGGAGAGAGAAGAATGGATGAAAGGGCTATCACCTAAATTCATAGGTCCTCCTAGACCGGAGTTTAAATTGAATGAGCTGAGGAAGGCAGAAGGCAAGAGCATAAAGTCAATAGAGTTTGGTGAAGAAGCTGAGATGAAAGGAGTGCATGGAAGAGAAGGAATGATTTTTCACTTTTCAGACGGCACCTCTATGTCAATTCTTGTTGGATCAAATGTAGGTAATTTGGCACATAAATTCAAGGATATGAAGGAAGAAGAATTCAAAACGGATTTGATGGTCTTTTGGGCTCCATCAATTCAAAAGGAGATCAAAAAATGACTGAAGGCGACCGCGCCAGGCAATCGGTTCCAAGAATCGAATATTTGAAAATAAAGAACTATAGAGCCCTCCATAACCTTGAGCTGAGAGGCATCACCCCTTTAACCGTCTTCCTTGGGCCAAACGGCAGCGGAAAATCGACTATCTTCGATGTTTTTGCCTTCCTCTCTGAATGCTTTTCAGTAGGCCTAAGAAAAGCACTTGATAAACGGGGTCGGTTCAAAGAGCTTCGCACCCGGGGCTCCTGCGGCCCTATTGAGATCGAGCTGAAGTACCGAGAGAGAAGCGACATGCCCCTCATCACCTATCACCTCTCCCTTGACGAAGGCATCACAGGCCCTTATGTAGCCGAGGAATGGCTGCAATGGAGGAGAAGACAACAAGGAAAACCCTTTAAATTTCTCGATTTTAAAAATGGAGAGGGACAGGTGATTGCCGGAGAAAAGCCGGTCGAGATGGGCGAGAGGATTCATGAGATGCTGACGTCTTCTGATATGCTTGCTGTAAATGCTCTTGGCCAGCTTGCTAAAAATCCAAGAGTCAGTGCTCTGCGCCAGTTCATAACCGGATGGTATCTTTCATATCTTACCGCAGATAGCACGCGGGGATTCTCTGAGGCAGGTCCTCAAGAACGATTGTCGGCAAACGGCGATAACCTGCCTAATGTAATTCAGTATCTAAAAGAACAGCATGAGGATCGTTTGAACCTGATTTTGAATACATTATCTCATCGTGTTCCAAGATTGGAGAAAGTTGAGTCCGAATTTATGCCTGACGGTCGGCTTCTTTTGCAGATTAAGGATGCTCCTTTTGAGCAGCCGATCCTGGCGAAATTCGCATCAGACGGCACCCTTAAAATGCTGGCCTATCTTACGTTGCTCTATGATCCACAGCCGCCTCAGCTCATAGGAATTGAAGAGCCGGAAAACCAGCTTCATCCCAGGCTCTTGCCTGAGCTTGCTGAAGAGTGCAGACATGCGACAGCCAAAACCCAGCTTATGGTCACCACCCATTCACCTTTCTTTGTAAATGGCCTGAGGCCAGAAGAGCTTTGGGTGCTCTACAGAGATGAACAGGGTTACACGCAGGCACGGCGTGCAGCAGATATGCAAGGCATTAAAGAGTTCATGGATGAAGGCGCACAGCTTGGTTACCTCTGGATGGAGGGTCACTTTGAGGTAGGCGATCCACTGACAGCGTCAGGCGGCCCAAAACGTCCGTCGTCAAGCCAGACAACAAGGCTCCAAGCGGAGTAATCACCCATGCATATTGTATTTTTAGTGGAAGAACTCTCTGCAGAGGCCGCCCTCCTCAACATAGTGCCCAAGATTCTGGGAACAAGCGCATCTTTCGAGATTCATCCTTATCAATGCAAAGACGATCTTCTCTCAAAATTGCCGCGTGTTATGCGAGCCTACGCCAAATGGCTGCCAGACGACTGGCGCATTGTGGTCCTGGTTGACGAAGATAGATCCGACTGTGATACCCTCAAGGAAAGAATGGAGCAGGCAGCAGATGCTGCAAGGCTTACTACTCGAACTATGGCAGGCAGCTCAAATCGCCATATCAGATTTCAAGTCTTGAACCGAATTGCTATCGAGGAGCTTGAGGCATGGTTTTTCGGGGATGTTCCTGCGCTCAATCTGGCTTATCCTAAGGTTCCTAAGACTCTTGGAAGCAGATCGAAATATCATGATCCAGATTCAATAACAGGAGGGACCTGGGAGTCACTGGAGCGTGAGCTAAAAAAGGTAGGATATTTTAGCGGCGGTCTGCGCAAAATTGAGGCAGCCAAGACTATTTCTGCATACATGGAACCGGAAAGAAATAATTCCAAAAGCTTTCAAGTATTTAGAGATGGCCTGCAAGAGATGGTTAGATCGGGGGTATAACTATATTCGATATTGATCTGCTCTGTGCAAAGAATGGATGGATGAGGACCAGCTAGCTCTCCCCCTCAGGCCATCGCCTCTATCCGGCAGGCTGCCATCTTGTACTCCGGTATCTTGGCCACCGGATCCAGGGCATCAGAGGTTATGATGTTGGTTCCCTGCCAGTGGAAGGGCATGAAGACCATGCCCGGCTTTACCTTCTCAGTTACGCGGGCCCGGGCCTCAGTCTCTCCCCGAATCGTTTTCACCTTGACCATATCTCCGTGGCGCACGTTCAGCTTTGCTGCATCCCTGGGATTGATCTCAACGTAAAGCTCAAAGTCTCTCTCCAGGAGCGAGGGGCTTCTGCGCGTCATGGAGCCGCTGTTGTAGTGAACCACAATCCTGCCAGTGGAGAGAAGTATGGGATACTCCGGGCTAGTCTGCTCGGCAGCGGGCCGGTTCTGCACGTTGGCAATATTTGCCTTTCCGCTCGGGGTGGAAAACCTCTCCCTGTGCAGAATATCCGTCCCAGGATGCTTCTCATCCGGACAGGGCCAGCGCAGTCCTCCGATCCTGGAGATACGCTCCAGGGTCATGCCCCCGTACTGGGGCACATTTCGGTTGATCTCCTTTAGCACTTCAACGGCAGAGGAGCCGCCCAGATCCAATCCCATCCGCTTGCCGATCTCATTGATGATCCAAAGCCCCTCCTTCGCTTCACCCACTGGAGGAACAGCCTGGTCGATCCATTGCACCCGCCTCTCCATGGATGTGTAGCTGCCGTCCTTCTCCGCCCAGGCGGCAGCCGGCAGTACGAGATCGGCCATCCTGGCTGTGGCCGTCATGAAGATCTCCTGCACCACCAGAAAGTCCAGGTTATCCAGGGCCGCTTTGGTCTTATTGATATTGGCATCGCAGATGACGGGATCTTCTCCGATGATGTAGAGGGCCTTGATGCTGCCTTCCAGTGCTGCCTCCGTCATCTCCGTAGAGGTCAGCCCCGGCCCCAAAGGCAGATCATCCGCATTCCAGGCCGCCTTGAAAAACTCGACCGACTTTGGGTCCGAGGCTCTCCGGTAGCCGGGATAAAACTCGGCCATGCCGCCCATATCGCAATTCCCCTGGACGTTGTTCTGACCGCGCATGGGCATTACTCCCGCGCCCGGTCTTCCTATCTGACCGGAGACCAGGGCCAATGTGGCACAGGCCTTCACATTGTCCGTGCCGCAGACGTGCTGGGTTATGCCCATGGAGTAGAGCAGAGAGGACGCAGGAGAGCGGGCGTATATCCGGGCGGCCTTGATGATCTCCCCAGCGGGGACACCAGTCAGCTCTGCTGCCTTCTCCAGGGAAAAGTCACTTAGGTTGGCTGCAAGCTTTGCAAAACCCTCCGTTCTCTCCTCTATGAATTTCCTGTCTGCCAGGCCTTCATCCACTATCACCTTCATCATAGCCCTCAGCAGATCTATGTCGCTGCCGGGCTTGATGCGTAGGTGCAGATCTGCCATCCAGGTGGTGGAGGTGATGCGCGGATCGGCTACGATCACTGTTGCCCCGTTGTCTTTCGCCTTTTGCGCCCAGCGGGAGACGATAGGATGAGCTTCTGTGAAGTTTGTGCCTATGGCAAAGATGCATTTGGAGTTTTGCAGGTCGATGAGATTGTTGGTCATAGCTCCTGTTCCCAGGACTGCACCCAAGCCGACCACTGTAGGCGAATGGCAAAGGCGGGCACAGTTGTCAACATGGGGTGAGCACAGGAGGCGGGAGAGCTTTTGCAGGAGATAGTTCTCTTCATTATTGCAGCGGGATGAGGCCAAAAAGCCCAGGGACTTAGGCCCGTGCTTTTTGATATTGCGGGCCAGTCCGTTTGCAGCTAAATCCAGGGCCTCCTCCCAGGAGATCCTCACAAATTCCTCGCCACCTACCCTTTTCATGGGGTACTTGAGCCGTTCCTCATGATTCAAGACCTCAAGGACGGCATTGCCCTTGGGACATAGGGCCCCCTCACAGGCGGGGTGGTCGGTCATATACTCAACGCCAGTAGCTTTGCCCTTCTCTACTGCAAGGTAAAAACCGCAACCTACTGCACAGTAGGGGCAAAGAGATGGCACTAATTGTGTAGACAATTCATATCCTCCAGAAGTAAGTAGCGAGTTAAGTAGCGAGTCTTCGGGCAGAGTGAAAGATTTTCGGACTCCTGTCGCCAAGGGTTGCGCTGAAAATTATCTAAAGCGTACCCTCTCCGATGTTTAAAATCATCCGGGTAGAGCCTCTCAATCCAATGCATCGTTCCCGCCGTATCATCTTGCCACCATGCTCATTCCGCCGGAGGTTTAAGAATGTTTTGCATCATCGCTAACTAAAAGACGAAATAGTGACTAATATCACTAATGGGGAGGATGTAATCGATGAGAAGCAGCTTGTCAGATCTGATTGAATTGCTGCCTTCCCATATTGTTCTGGCAGGTGAAGGCCAAATGGTTCATCACTATCAAGCAGAACATAGGTGAACTAAAACTTCAGTATCGAGAGATATGCAGCTTCCCGGCCTGCATGTCAGGAAGCTGGGGTGAGGCCCCAGTGGCCTCAGCCTGGAGGATAGATCCTTGAAATGAAATGCTCGACCCGTACTTTTGTTCTTAGATCGCCTCACCTCCAAGATAGCTGTAGGTGCGATGTTATATGGAATTATTTGAGAAGATAACGGAGGATATCGGAATTTGGTAGAGGTATTGTGAAGCAGTATGATAGAAGCTTAACATAACAAGGGATGAACTGGATGTATCTATTTAATCAGTTGAAATTGATTCTATGCTCACTTCAGAGCGATCTGGGTGGCGAGTTACAAGCTTCCTCGTCCCACTTCCGGTCCTTCCCTGCCCCAGGCGACCTAATCGAATGCATAGATCCATAAGCCAAGAATTGGACGAGCCTTTCCCCATTTGTCCTCCAAGCCCTCGGGGCTGCAATCCCACACGTATGCCAGCACATGAGTGCCCGACTTAGAGGCAGAGTTGAAGATTTTTCAAGCGAGAAGGACAAAAGATTATTATTACCAGCTTCTCACTATTCTTCCCTGTGAAAAACCGCGAGGTTGCCGACCTTCTTTACCAAATGGCGGAGCTGTTGGAGCTGCAAGCCGCGAACCGCTTCAAGATCATAGCCTACAGCAAAGCCGCTCGAGCCATCGAATCTTTGCAGGAGGATATCAATAAGGTCTGCCGGGAGAAGAGATTGCAGTCCATTCCCGGGGTGGGAAAAGCCATCGCCCAGAAAGTGGAAGAGTACCTTAAAACCGGCCAAATAGAGACCCATCAGGAGCTTCTAGCCAAAACTCCCCCCGGCCTGGCTCAGCTTCTCCAGATCTCGGGCCTCGGCCCCAAGACCATTTTCATGCTGCACGAAAAGCTGAATATATCCAATCTTGAAGAGCTGGAGAAAGCTGCCAAAGAGCATAGCATCAGAAGGCTTCCCAGAATGGGGCCGACGCGCGAAACAAATATTTTAAAATCCATTGAAAGGTACAAAAAACGCAGCACCAGAATTCTCTTCAGCACGGCCGAACCTATTGTAAACGATATTTTAGCCTATCTGCAAGGCATGGAAGGCCTGGAGCACATCACAGCCGCGGGCAGCTTTCGCCGGGCGCGGGAAACCGTAGGCGACATCGATATTCTGGCCACGGCCACCAGGCCGGAGGAGGTCGTTGCCGCCTTCGTGCGCATGCCTTTAGTGCAGGAGGTGCTGGCCAAAGGCCCTACCAAGGCCAGCGTCATAGTGCAGGATACGATTCAGGTGGATCTGAGAATCGTAGAGCACCGATCTTACGGCACAGTGCTGCAATATTTTACCGGCTCCAAGGAGCATAACGTCCGGCTGCGCCAGCTCGCTCTAGGTCGCGGCTACTCCCTGAGCGAGTACTCTCTCACACGCCTGGCGGATGGCAAGGATCTTTTCTTCGATCGGGAGGAGGACGTTTACTCTGCTTTGGGGCTGTCCTACATTCCACCCGAGATGAGAGAGGACCTTGGAGAGATTGAGGCGGCAATGCAAAGCAGACTGCCCCGGCTGGTGGAGCTAAAGGACGTGCGTGGCGATCTGCATGTTCACAGCAGCTGGTCGGACGGAAGGGCTTCCATCCTGGAGATGGCCCGTGCCGCTCAGTCTCTTGGCTACGAGTACATTGCTCTATGTGACCATTCTCCTTCGGTTGGCATCGCCGGAGGACTGCCGCCCGAGAAGCTGGAGCAGAAAATCGAGGCCGTAGCTGCCGCCAATGAGGAGCTGGACGGCATCACTATTCTGATGGGATCAGAGGTGGACATCAAAGCCGATGGCAGACTGGACTATTCCGACGATCTCCTGGCCAAGTGCGATGTGGTGGTGGCCTCAGTACACATGGGCCAGCAGCAGACGGAGAGGGCCATAACGGGAAGGCTGATCTCGGCCATAGAAAATGAGAATGTGGATATCATTGGGCACCCCACAGGAAGGATCATCGATCAGCGCGAGCCTTATGATATGGATATGCAGGCTGTCTTGGAGGCGGCAGCAAGGACAAAGACGGCCCTTGAGATAAACGCCTACCCCAGTCGCCTTGACCTGAGCGACGTCAATGCCAAAGCCGCCAAAGAGATGGGCATAAAGATGGCCATAAACTCCGATGCTCACGATCCCGAGCAGCTTCTGACCATGAAATACGGCGTGAATGTAGCCAGGCGGGCCTGGCTGGAGAAGAAGGACGTGCTAAATGCCCTACCTCTAAAGGAGCTTCTGGCTGCCTTGAAGCACTAGACGATGAACCAGGAAGGCAAAAAGAATGCAGAATATTTGAATAAAAAGATGAATATTAAATGAATGATTTAAGAACCATGAAAGGCTTATTAATATGAGAAAAAGAAGCACCCTTATGAGAATTAACAACCAAGCCAAAGTAGGACTGGTAACCGTTGTATGTCTCCTTTGCCAGGGTTATATCTTCTCTTATATCCTGGCTGTGGAGCCCAATCCCTTGATATCCTTTGTGCCGCTTCTCCCCTATCTTGCTTACGTTTATGCTCGCGGAAGGAGAACATGGTATTTCAATAAGCCTCAATACTGGATGGCAGCAATTGTCGTTCTAACTGCGCTGGATATAATGCCTTATGCTTTTTATTAATTTCGAGAATTTATAATCTGATGTTTGATGCGCTCTCTGCGATAAAAAAAACCATCAATGCTTTGGGGATTATCCCAATTGTCCCTTGAAAACTTCATATCGCTTACCTCTAGAAACCTATATATTCTAGATCTTCTTATGGCACGGCCCGTGAATAATCTAGAGATAAATACAGAGACGTTAATCACCGTAGCAGGATTTTTAGGAGCTATTTTGCTCCTCCTGGATGTCGTGGTAGTTAAATGATTTTAAGAATACATTTTAAGAATGTATTTGATTATATTATTCAATGAGATCGGTGCTCATTTGCTCATTATGCAGAAGTAATAAATCAAGAGCCGATTGAGGAGTAATATGAGGTATGGAGAGGTTCAGGAAGGAGGTTTAGGACCTGAACTCTCCTTATCTTGGCAGAATTTCTATCAGCTTGATTTTTGATGAGAATACAAACTTGATCTTTTGGTCATCCAATTTATTCTTCCAATTACATTATCCGCTCTTATCAGATTTAACACTTTTGGTATATTAATTAAGTTTATGGCTAAATGATAAAAAAATTTTAATATTGCTGTACGTGATGTAATGGGCGAAGATTAGATGTAGCGGCGATTAGAATAATCTATCTGGATGTATCCAGCTGGATGTATCTATTTGGATTTGAACCACTTGAGTATCCGGCTGGAAAAGAAAAGGAGGCGAAACAGCCATTGCAGTGCATAATATCGCATCTCAATTCGATCATGGTGTTTTTTAGTGGGAGCCGAAATGCTAGCTGGTGACATCTCAGAATATGAAAAGGCCCTGATAGTATGCGAGAAAATGCTGGCCTTCGAGATGGATCATGCGCAGCGGAGCAATATACTGAGAAAGATAGGCGACAGCTGCCTGGAAATAATTAAGCAAAAAAATGATCTGAAAAGCTGCGAGCGTGCCATTGCCGCCTATGAAAAAGCTCTGCTTGTCTATACTCTTGAGAACTATCCAATTCCTCGCGCTAAAGTCATGAGGGGCTTGGGCTTCGCCTATGTCGCTTTGGCAGACCTCGCTAATCGAGCCCGGAACCTCAAGAAGGCTATCGCTTGCTGGGAAGAATCCCTGTGCTTCTTCTCTTTAACCGCCGCTTCCGAAGACCATGCCACTATTCAAAACGAACTGGGCTGTGCCTACCGAAAACTGGCAGAGCTGGAGAACCGATGGGAAAATGGCAAAAGGGCAGTAGAGTCTTGCAAAGCTGCCCTGCGCGTCTATAACCTAAAGGACAGCCCCCTGCAATTTGCAGCAGCTATGGCCAACCTGGGAAGCGCCTATCTGACGCTGGCCCAGGCGGCAGATCAGGCGAACTGCTGCAAGAAAGCTATTCTTGCTTATGAGGAAGTTATCCAGGTTTATTCTTCTGCCCGCTATCCACAGCAATACGCGGCTATGAAAAACAATCTGGCCATAGCCTATCTCTCTCTTTCCGAGGTAGAGGACAAGGCAGTAAATTGCCGCCTGGCTCTTGCCGCATGCAGGGAAGCACTTCTCTATAGAACTGCCGAAGAGCGGCCACTGGCCTATGCAGCCTCGCAGAACAATCTGGGAAATGCTTACCTTGCCTTGGCCGAAGGGAATATGGAAGTGGGTGAAGAGGAGAATGAGCAAGTGGATAGGCAAGAGGATAGGCAGGAGGATGAGCAAGGTTGCATGGGAAACTGCCGGCGAGCCCTGGAAGCTTACAGCAATGCTCTACAGATATATTCTCTCGAAGAGTTTCCCAGGCTTTATGCGACGGCTCAAAATAATCTGGCTAATGTCTATCTGACCTTAGGGCAGAGAGAGGATAAAGCCAGCAAATGCATGAAGGCCATTTTGGCTGCTCAAGAGGCGCTTTGCGTCTTTTCCCTGGAAGACTCTCCTGAGGATTATGCCGAAGCCCAGGGTAGCCTCTGGCTTGCCTATCTTACCTTAGCTGATATCGAGTACCGGGCTGAGAATTGCTCTCTCGCCCTGGAGGCCTGTGAGGAGAGACTGCGGGCTTACAGGGCTTGGGCCGCCCAGCCACTACAGTATGCTTCATGCTGCAAGGATCTGGCCATCACAGCCAGCATGCTGGCAGATATGGAAATGTCGGTGGAAGCAAAAGCCGAAGACTGCAAAAAGGCGATCTCTTCGGCTCTTGAGTCTTTGCAGATCTATAACGTCCGTATTCACCCCGAGGAGTATGCTGAGGCAAAGATTTTGCTCTGGGCAGCTTATTCGGCACTGGCGGAGGTGGAGGAAAAGCAAGAGAATTGCAAAAAGGCCATCGAGGCCTGTGAGTCTGCCATCAGAATCTATGAGAGGATAAGCCCGGCTGAACACGCAGATGCTCTCAAGAACCTGGGCTACAGCTTCATCACTTTAGCTGAGATGGAGAACACGGCGGAAAACTGCAAGAAAGCCATCGAGGCTTGCGAGCGTGCCCTGGAGTACTACACGCTGGAGAGGTCATCTTTGGAGCATGCTGATATTCTGAGGGATCTGGCCTTTGCCCATGTAACTTTGTCGACGGTGGAAGATAAAGAGGAGTGCAGCAAAAAGGCGCTCAAGACTTACAAGAAAGCCTTCAAGATCTACCAGACAAGGTCGGAGGAGCTTGAGAAGCAAGGCGATCCAGGTGCCCATGAGATGCGAGAACAGGCGGAAAAATGCCACCGTTCCATGCAGTCGTGCAAGGCCATCTTCAAGGCGGGGCGAAAGGCTGGGACGATCGCGCCATCGCAAGAGAGGCCGGGAGCATGACCGATTTGTCGGATGAGCAGAAGACGGAGTACTTCCGGCGATCCTACACGGCTGTGGATGGGCTGTGGTTCATGAAGGTCGAGGAGAGGCTGGGCTTCGATGAGGCCTTGCGGCTGGACGAGGCCGTCTGGAAGGTTCTGCCCAAGATTCAGGCCCGCACTCTCAAGGGCATGATGAATCTGAAAGACGGCCTGGAAGGGCTAGAGCAGGCACTGTCCGCTCGTCTGGCCCTGGAGGGCTTCGACTATGAGATGGAGAAGCGAGAAGATGGCTTTGCCGTGATTGTCAAAAGGTGTCCCTGGCATGATGCTATGATAAAGTCAGGGCGCGCGAATTTGTCGGAGCCGGTAAGCGATCTCATCTGCAGGGTGGAAAATACGGTGTGGGCAAGTGAGTTTTCGGGAGCGGATGGAAGCGAGGGCCGGGAGATCGGGTTCGAGCGGGAGGAGAGGATCTGCCAGGGAGAGGAAAGATGCGTGCTCTGGTTTGGGAGATAGGCAAGAAACATCATTTGGGCAAAAGTCCATTTAGACTCGAACACCCGGACGGCAACCTAAGGTAACCATGATATACCCTCCCGCCAATCTCCTCTCATGCGCGTTGCAATCGTCGTCTCCGACCCTCTGGATTGGACGGCCCAGGCTCTCATCGCCTCCTTCTCTAAAAAAGGTATAGATGGATTTTTCCTGAACTTCTCCGAGCTTTTCGTCAGCATCGACAGCGGTCAATCCTTTAGCTGCAGTGGAATCGATCTCCTGAATCTGGACGCCCTGGTGGTTCGAGATTTGGGCAGAAAGGGGCCTAGCGATGTCGCCTTCCGCTTTGAGATCTTACAGGCCCTGCAAGAGAGAGGCATTGCCATCATCAATCCGCCCCAGGCCATCGCCCGGGCGGCAAACAAGTTCGCTGCCTCCAGGACTCTTCAAGATGCCGGAGTTGCTACTCCCAGGACGATCGTCACCAACGACGTCAAGGAGGCCCTAAGAGTTCTGCATGATTATGATAAAGCGGTCTCCAAACCACTCTTCGGCTACAAGGGCAGAGACATCGTTCTTCTAGAGGACGGCATCGAGGCCGACGTTGCTCTGCTAAAGGATATCATGGAAAAGCAGGGGCTGATCTACCTGCAGGAGTTCATCGCCTCCGATTCTCCCCGCGACATCCGCGTCTTTGTAGTGGATGGAAAGGTTCTGGGCGCCATCTATCGCGTTGCCCCTCCTGGCGAGTGGATCAGCAACCTGGCCCGCGGCGGTCAGGCATCCGTCTGTCCCGTAACGAAGGATTTGGTGGAGATATCTGCAAAAGCCGCAAAAGCAGTGGATGCCGTCTACTGCGGCGTGGATCTCCTGGAGACCGCTCAGGGGCTTTCGGTCATCGAGGTGAATGGAACGCCCTCGGGAAAGGGCATCTTCGAGGCTCTGGGTGTGGATGTGACTGAGGCCATAGCCGAGTACGTGCATCAAAATTGTTATCTACGTGGCCGCTAACCTATTGCCCATGTTTACGATACTCACCGGTGCACAGTTTGGTGATGAAGGCAAAGGCAAGGTAATTGATCTGCTAGCCGAAAATTATGATGTCGTGGTTCGCTTCCAGGGTGGCGACAACGCTGGCCATACAGTGGTTGTAAGCGGCAAGAAATACAAACTGCATCTGGTTCCCAGCGGCGCCATCTTCGGCAGAAGGCTGCTCATCGGTCCAGGTGTCGTGCTCAACCCCCGTGTTCTGTGGGATGAGATCCAGACACTGGAATCAGAGGGCATCAAGCTGGATATTGGCATCGACGCCAAGACGACCATCATCATGCCCTATCACATCGAACTGGACGGACTGCGTGAGAAGGCCAGGACGGAGAAGATCGGAACCACCAACCGGGGCATTGGATTTGCATACGTGGACAAGACCGCTCGCGAGGAAGTGCAGATGGGAGATCTCACCGACCCGGCTCTTTTAGAGGCCAAGCTCAAGGAGATCGGTCCGGCCAAGGAGAAGGCCATCGCAGACATGGGCGGCGACCCCACAGTGGTCAGGTATGCGCCATTCATCGATGAGTATCTGGAGATCGGAAAGCGCCTGAAGGATAGGGTGACGGATGTATCGCGAGAGATCAACGTCGCTCTCATCGAGGAAAAGAGCGTTCTGGCCGAGGGCGCTCAGGGTGCATTTCTGGATGTCATCCACGGCACGCAGAAGTTCGTGACCTCCAGCTTCACTATCGCTGGATCTGCCTGCGCCAATCTGGGCGTCGGCCCGGTAATGGTAGACAACGTGGTTGGCGTGATCAAGGCCTACATCACCCGAGTCGGCGAAGGTCCCATGCCCACAGAGCTAAAAGATGATCTGGGCGCGCAGATGCGAGAGAAAGGTGCTGAGTATGGCACTACCACGGGCAGGGCCAGACGCTGCGGCTGGTTTGATGCAGTCCTGGGCCTGAAGTCCGTCTACCTGAACGGCTACACGGAGCTGGCACTAACCAAGCTGGATGTTCTGACGGGCATAGATCCCATAAAAATATGCGTGGGCTACGATCTGGATGGTGAGACCTTAGGTTATCCCCCGGAGAGCACGGTGGATCTGGCCAGGTGCAAGCCCGTTTATGAAGACATGGCCGGCTGGACTGAGGATATAACCGAGGTCAAAGATTATG
>Ga0307376_10003654_pt1 | contig 14353 bp, 12 predicted proteins | sample TR2MG_FD_202536 | JGI IMG/M metagenome (GOLD analysis project Ga0307376, IMG submission 202536) | Soil microbial communities from Risofladan, Vaasa, Finland - TR-2 | ecosystem: Environmental > Terrestrial > Soil > Coastal area > Acid sulfate soil | place: Finland: Risofladan, Vaasa | collected...
CAAGCGCTTGGCCTGTTGCTCCAACCGCTTTGCCTCCGCCTGAAATCATGACCAGTCCTTTCACACCGGCCTCAATACATTCTGTGACAATCTGAGATGCCGACGCGACAGGTTCGGCCAGAACGGCAAGATCGACCTGGGCTTTAAGCTCCAAAAGTGAAGGATAGACAGATCGCTTTCTTATGGTTCTTAGGTGCGGATTAACCGGATAAACTTCCCCGGAATATCCGCCATCGATCAAGTTTTCCACAAGGGTTGAAAAAATGAACCCATTGGATTGACCGTTTCCGATGACGGCGATGGATTTTGGTTGAAATATTTTGTCCAGGTTGACTGCACTCATGATTGAAATGTTTCCTTTAAAACAATAAAGGTGACATGATTCATCAAATACAGCAAACCACGTGCCAGAACAGACCGTTATCTGAATCTGTGAACAACCAACTGAAATAATAATATTATCTAAAAAGGCAGGTGATATTGGAAAAAAGGAGTAACGAAAATAGATGTCGATTTTTTTTACAAGGTGTAAAAGATGGCGCAACGCGAAAAATATCCGGGATCGCCTCAATAATGCTTTGATATTTTTTAATCACTGGGCTTGGTTAATTTTATTGAAACGCCGTAAGGTTTGAACTCTACAACACTCTCCCGTTGATATTGCTGTGAATCGTCTCGAATATCCTCAAGCCCCCGAATAATCCGCTTAAGATTTTCACTGCTTGTTAATGATTCATCTCGTTCGATTGAAGTCGTATGCTCCGGCAATCGTGCTTCAAGAGTTTCATAGGTGTCTTCGAATTCATCCGCAGCGAGCTGTGACGTCAAAATGATATGGTCATCCACGCGCTGTTTGGAACCTTTCAATTCAGGCGTTTCAAGAAGAAAAGCCTCCATTGTCTTTCCGGTTAACATCATCAAATCTTTGACTTCTCTTACCTCGAATCCGTCACTGTATCTTATAAAGGCAATTTCTTTTGCATAGTTTGGTATCATGGATCTGTCTCGGTTTCTCACTGCTGATGCAATCAGCTGATAGTTCAGAGTGACATTCCAAATAAGCAGCTCGCGATACATTTTTCGGTAATTGAGAAAACGTCGCTCATTTTCGGGTCTCATCACTTGCGCCACGATTTTTTCAACGATTGATTCACGCAATTCGGTCAGAATATCGTAAATCATCGTGCTTTTTCTGTAAGCAACCTTTTGTAGCAGTAATTCATTGCGGTACCTCCAGTCGTTAGGATGGCTGATCATGTTTTCGGTTAAAAATAATAACCGCCGCAATATATGATAACGCGGTGTCGGCTTCCACCCCAGCGCATTGTAAGTTGCAGAAGCATCTACATTCAGGTTTTTATCGATATATTCCGCCATCCACGGCTTCTCTATGGACTCCTTGCCGGTCAGCCAACCCGAGAACGACAATATAGCCAAACCCAAACTTGCCAGAATCTTTGGTATTCGAAATGGTTTTACATCATGTCCGTGATAATACCTTGTAGCGGTTTTAAAAAGCTCGTTATGTGATACACTTCCCTGAGGGCTTGCATTATATATTTCCAGACTTGGCAGGATTTCGGAAATCTCGATAATCCGTAAGAATAATTTTATAAGATCTTTAACATGAATATAGGGTACGGCGGATAGGCCGTGCCCGGTCACAATTTTCGACATGAACCTGTTTTTAGACAGCCAATACTTAAGCAGCATATACAACATGGGATATTCACACCAGTCACTGTACACAGCAGCCAGCCGGACAATGGAACAGGGGAAGTCTTCAGCGTATTCTTTAATAATTGCTTCAGCCCGTCTTTTACTTCGTGCATAGGGGAAATCCGCATCAGAAGGACTCTCTTCCGTTAATGCTTCGTCAAGGGGAGGAAATTTGCAGGCGGCCAGGGAACTGGAAAAAATGAAACGCTTTATTCCCAGCAGCTTTGACATATCTAGAACATAGCGTGTGCCGGTAACATTGATCTGCTCATATGCAGGATTTTCTTTCAAGGTGAAGTCATAATAACCGGCAAGATGTAAAACATAATCCGCACCGCCATGATCTTTAATATATTCAAAAATATTCAGTAAATCTTTCCTCTTTGTTATATCGGCCTGCAGCCAGTGTGTATTATCGTTATGCGGGACACCGGCCTCTTTTTGACTGCGACGTGCGATGCAGAACAGGCGAAATTTTCTAGATACCGCGATGACAAAATGCCTTCCAATAAAACCGGACGCTCCGGTAACAACAATCGTTGGTAACCTTTTATTCATCTTACTGTAGCTATTGCTGTAGATTGTATGAGGGTTCAGTTAGTCCCGTAACGCTATAAAAAATCATCGGCTCCCTAATCCCGTCACCCATTCTGAACAAACAGATAGAAAAAGGGTTCAAACATCTCCAATCTTTAAATCAGGAAGCATTGCACCATGCTCCAATAGATTGCGATGCAGTTCGAAGCACCTTGATAGATCATGGCGAATGTGACCGGGCCTGGCATCTTTTATATACTCTCGAAGGTAATCCCTATATGCCGGGTGCGCGCATCGCTCGATGATTATTTCGGCCCGCTGCATAGGACCCAGCCCTCTTAGATCCGCCAGACCCTGCTCAGTTACGACAATCTGAACAGAGTGTTCGTTGTTGTCAACATGGGGACACATCGGGACTATTGCAGAAATCCTGCCGCCTTTTGCTACGGATGGTGTCATGAAGACGGACAGGTATCCGTTTCTCGTAAACTCACCGCTGCCGCCGATGCCGTTCACGATATCCATTCCGTATAAATGCGAAGAATTTACATTGCCGTAAATATCGATCTCAAGCGCCGTATTTATGGCAATGACACCCAGTCGCCGTATTACCCCTGGATGGTTTGAAATTTCCTGGGGCCGCAGCACGATTCGTTTGGCGAAAAAGTCAATGTTATCAACGATTCTTTTCAAGTTATCGGATGTTATGGTCAGGCTCGTGGCACTGGCACCAAGTAGTTTCTCAGCAAACATCAGATCTGCCATAGCATCCTGAAAAACTTCCGAGTACATGTTAAAGGGGGGAATTTCGGGGTGGTCGCCCAGAGCCGCCAGCACCCCGTTGGCCACCTTGCCGATCCCTGCCTGGAGCGGCAGCAAGTTTTTTGGAATCCGGCCGTCATGCATCTCATTCAATAAAAAGTTTACCACATGTTCCGCGATATGATCGGTGATTTTATCAGGTCCTGTTAACGCCTCCACATGGTCGGACTCGTCGGTTTCCACTATACCGATTACTTTTTTGGGGTCAACCACTGCATACGGCAAGCCGATACGGGTCATCGGCTCGTAGATATGAATTGGGTATCGGTTTGGCGGCGCCGGCATAACGAAAATGTCTGCCATTTCTCTGAGCCGGGGGGAGTGATGTCTGTTGAGTTCAATGATCACCTTTTCGGCATGGTGAAGATATGTGGGAGAAGCGCCGATGGATGTTGTTAGATAAACCCGTCCATCCGCCGTAATTTCGGTGGCCTCTACGATGGCAAAATCGATTTGTCCGAAAAAACCTTGAGCAACGGTCTGAGGCAGATGGGAAAGGTGCATGTCCACATACTCAACTTCCTGGCGATTGATCTGCCCTCGTAAAATAGATCCCGACTGGTAAGGCGCCCGCCATGAAACAGCTTCTGCCACGGCCAGGTCATCATCAATGATACGGCCGCTGGAAGCACCGGTAAGAACTCGTATTTTGAAACGACGACTTTTTGCATGTTCTTCATGGGCATGAGCGGCGATGGCCGCCGGAACCGCCTTTGCCGCCCCGGCGGGACTAAAACCGCTAAACGAAACCGTATCCCCGTCCTTTATCAGCAATGCGGTCTCGTCTGCCGTCAAAATAGGATAAAAACCCATTGTTGTCACTCTCCCTTCTTTATTGTGTAAAATCCTAACCCGATTGTCTCAGCAAAAATTTGTCTCGGTTTTTACTTTAACCTAAGCTGAGCGATTTTTGCGAAGATATGTGCTGAGATCTTGATGCAGAAAGATTTGCATAAACCGCAGGCATACCCATGGATATGTCGAGGATTTTTGCAAAGCCTTTATGCGCAAGAGATCGGTGCAGATCAAGTAAAAAATCACTCTATTTAGGTTTAACATAGAATCATTTTAAATGTTCTTGAAACCCGGATATCCAGACGTGTTTTCTGTTTTCAATGGGTGTGACATCATACGATAAAAATGTTTGAAAACATCTGCGTCAGGCCACCATCCATACGGCCCGGTTTCGAATCGTGTGAATAACCTTATTGCTTACGCTCCCCAAAAAAAAATCTTGCACTTTGGATAAACCTCTTCTGCCCAAAACGATGGTGCCGTAATCTCCCTCTCTTGCTTCATGGACAATAGCTCCTGCGCGACTATGGGCCTTTAAAATCAGCGTGGTGTCTATCTGTTTTGATTTGAATCCTGCATCGATCAAACAACGTTTTGCTTTATCAAAAACTTCATTGATCTCTTTTTTAGCACTGTCAACATCGACTTTGGGTAAAAAAAGATCCGGAATTTCTGCCTGAAAATACCGGGCGCCACGAATTACATGGAGCAAGGTTACATTGAACTCGAAGCCGCCCAGTGTTTTTGCCACATAATCTACAGCCAGCATAGCATTCTCCGAACTGTCGAGTGCGATCAGAATGTTTTGATTAAGAGGGATTTTGTCAATTATCAAAACAGGAAGGTACGTCAGTTTCTCAATGATTTTTGTCGCGATGCTCCCCACAACAATCTCTTTATAGCTACCGGTGCCCCTTCGTCCGACAACCACCGAATCGTAGCCATTTTTTGCTTCCTGAATGATGTCCCGGGCAATTCCTTTTTTTCGATTATGGATGTTTACAACGACGGCGTTCTGGGGAAAGCCCGCGCGAAAAAGGATCTCCTTCGCGGTATCCATGTATTCCTGCATCGATTTTCTTTTTTGCATCTCCCAAGCCCTGACTTCTCTGACGGCTTTGGCAAATTGGGGTTCTTTATCATAATCCCGATAAGACTCCGGTATCCCGCTGAAAACATTGAATAGAACCACCTTTGTTTTATGAAACGGATCAAGTTTACTTATATACCGTACCGCACATAAGGCATCTTCAGATCCATCGACAGCCAACAATATTTTTTTTTGAGTTTGATGGGGCATCACAAAACCTTCCTTTCTATATTGTCACGTGTTTAAGAAAGTTTCTGAATGGATGGGTTCTTAGGGTACTAAAAAATTTTCTAAAAAGTTCCATTTTAGTACATCTTATATTGTAATTAGCAACAGTTGTGCCAGAAAAGGAAAGGATGCATAAGCTCCCCTAACAAATTGTAAATATTATAAATTAAATTGTATGCATAAAGGATTTAAAAAAAATTGGCATCTTTCCCTGTCAGATAATTTTACAAATTGTAAAGGGAAAACAAAAAATTATGTTTGATGTTCTTCATGAGAAATTCAAACCAATCTCATTTACACGGTGTAAAAAATACTGACATGTCAATCTCCCACGTTTTGCATGAGATTCCACCCTAAACAATAATAAATCATCAAATCAAACGGTTGGGAGGTCTTATCCGTCCATTGTCGTTTGGTACATTTTTTGCTTTTCTTTTAACTTTAGTAAGTTAACGCCAGATCCACCGGATTGAGGTCATCCGAGTTTTAAGAATAAATTATTCCGATGTGGGATCGTTGGAAAAATATTTAACCACGAAGTTGACGTTATTATCCAACAGGCTCAAAGCATATGGACAAAGGAGGCTTACAATGGTCAAACATATAAAAGATGTTTTTTACGTACCGGGGCTTTATTCGAAAAAGAAGCCGAGCATAGCTGAGTTGACCGATCGCTATATTCGGGAGTGGGATAAAGAACGGCATAAAAGAGAAAAGGACATCATTCCGCCGGAAAAACTGTCTCCCACCATCTGTTTTTCCCGCATAATAGGTGTCGGGGCTGTGGAAATCGCGGATATTTTGGCAAAGAAAATCGGTTATCGAGTGGTTGAGCGACAGATACTGGAACATATCACCGGTGAAATGAAATTGATGGATATGACAACAGCGTCTTTTGATGAACGTTATCCCGGAAAAATGGGTGAATATTTATCACGCATTTTCAAAGAAACGGCGTTTTCGGATAATGAATATAACCGGCATCTGTTCGCTACGATTTTTGCGGTTGCCGGATTAGGACCGACAATCTTTGTCGGCTGGGGAACACACCTTGTATTACCCCGTGACCGGGTGCTGGCCGTGAGACTGATTTGTTCAAAAGAGTACCGGACCCGGCGTTTGGCCATGATATTTAAAGTAAACGAGGAAAATATCGAAAGGAAATTAGAGGAAAACGATTTAACTCAGAGGTATTTTTATAAAAAAGTATATACTCTTGAGAAAGCTTCGAGTCACGAGTTTGATCTGGTTATCAATTGTGATTTCATCCAAGATCCCGAAGATGCAGCGGCGATTGTTGAACTGGCCTTTAAGAAAAAGTTTGATATTTAAGGGACAACCTCAACACCGGAAACAGGGAAATTTATCCCGCTTTGAAAGGATATGGATTTCGCATTCAGGGAACAGTATCTTGAGGTGTGTTATCAGGCCTTTAATCTTTCCGGTAAGAGAACTATCTTTTTCATTGATACCCCCCCTACGTCTCGAATTCTATGCGTTTGTTACCCATAAGCACATTAACGATCCTAAATGGGATTATATCCCCTCGTCGGGAGGATTTTGTTCTCCTGGGCAAAATGAAAAGGGATGGGAACTAAACTGCCGGCGTTGCCCACCCCTCATCAAGTCGACCCTATAAAAATTTCCTTTTATAGCGCGGAAAAACCACCCGCCTCGCGAGCGAAAGCTTTATGTGCAGAGCTTGCATGGAACCGCAAAGCGATTTATAATTTGTTATTATTTTTCATATTTAAATGAAAGATTTACCCGGGCACGATAAGCAGCCACTTTCCCATCTTCGATTCTCAGGTCTAACTTGGTGATCTCTGCGATTCTAAGATCTTTAAGTGTTTTGGATGCTGTATCTATAGCATTTTTGGCAGCATTCTCCCAAGAAGAAGTGCTGGTTCCCACCAACTCAATAATTTTATAAATGCTCTCCGTCATGACGATCCTCCTTTGTTTTGAGACCGATTTTCTCACGATCAATAAAATCGTTTACCCGGGGCTAGCGGTTATAATCGTGGGCGCTTTGACCATCGCATGAATTTGCCTTTTAGCGACTTTATAACGTTCAAAATAGATTTTTGCGACCTCTTTCATTAATTTATACCCCAGGTCAGGATCTTTTTGAACGAGTTCGAATAACTTGTCGGCGTCAATGCTCATGACCTCAGAATCCTGCATACAAATAGCATTCAAGGTATACTTCTGGGGTTCCATGAAGCAGGCGGCGCCAAACAGACCCCCCCTCTCCCTTTTCTCAAAAGAAATGCCTATTTTTTCCCCTGGATCGATTTTATTGAGGGTCACCATGCCTTTGATTACCAAAAAAAACTGATTGGCCCGATCATCTTCCCGGTAGATCTGAGCCCCCTTCTCGAAAGTTATAGTCGTTGTAATCTTCGAAAGTTCTGCCAACTGATCTTCTGAAAAAACACTAAATGTATCGAATTTTTTAAAATCGTCAATCTCCACCATAATGATCCTCCTTTCCATTGAAACGGTTATTAACAATCAGTTCGATTTAGATTCTGGGTGCAACCCAACTGCCTTCTTTCAAAGCAACAACCATACCAAAACAAAACCTTTTGAGACAAATTGGATAACCTTCTGTAATGATATAAATTTTATGTTTAAATAGAGATAAAATGATAAAATTTGGAAGGGATTGGTGTCAGTCTTTTTTACAGGTTGTAAAGCTGAGATGCGTGCCTGCCCGTATAGGATTTAGCACCCAAAAATCTCTGTCTTCTTTTTACAGCATGTAAAAAAAACAGACAGATATCTTTAACATTTTTGAATCCGTTCTTTTTTCTACCGCAAAAAAAAATGTTTTAAATCAGCAAGTTAACATGTTCTTCTCGTTCAGCCCCCCATGGCATAATAGTTGCAGAAGAGTAGTTTAAGGAAATATCTCCTATCTTTCAGCATCGAAGATTTGAGAAGATCGGTTTATAGTGTTATCTTTTTATAAATCTCTGCCCTGTTGTTAATACAACGTTAGGGTAAAAAAGGGGGGGTTATTATGGCTTCAAAAATTGGCAATGTAAAATACGTACCGGGAAGGTACGAGAAAAAACGACCCACCGGTCAACAGCTGGCCGGCAAATATTTCCGTGATTTGAATAAAAAAAGAATTGAAAAAAACCGGATAGAAAAAAAACCGGAGATTTATCCCACGATCTGTTTTTCTCGAAAAATCGGTGTCGGCGCCTTGGAAATTGCAGATATTTTAGCAGAAAAGATCGACTATGAAGTGGTGGACAGAGAACTTCTTGAGTATATCGCTCAAGAGGCGAAATTGAGCCAAAAAACGGTCGAGTACTTTGATGAACGATATCCAGGCGTTTTAAACGAATTTGCAAAACTTCTCTTTGGTGAAAAATCATTTATCAAGAGTGACTTTAACCGTCACCTTTTTAACGTTGTGCTTTCCATTGCCGGTCTAAAGCCCACTTTGTTTGTCGGGAGGGGAACACATTTAATCATTCCCCGAGACCGGGTTCTGGCGGTTCGATTTATCTGTTCGGACGAGCATCGAATTAACCGCCTGTCCAGAATTCTTAAGGTGAAAAAAAAGGGGGCTGCCGACAAATTACTGCAAATCGATAAGGAACAAAGCAGATTTTTTAAAAAGGCTTTTGGGAAAAAGGATGCTGTGCCCTATGAGTTTGATATGGTCATTAATCGTGACCATATCGATAATGCCCATGATGCAGCGGAGATTGTTGAACTGGCCTTTAAGAAAAAATTTGCCGAAGAACTTTCCTAACCCGGACACGTCTGAAAATCAAAAGCACGAAAAAGATAAAATTTCGTGCTTTTTCCATTTTTGCCGGCCCCGCATCACATTTCGTGGTACCTGAGTGGAAAGGACCTGTCGTACCGGGGATTTTTGATCAGGCGAGAACTTGTTTGAAGGATCGTGGGCTTTTTTGCCGGAAGTTTGTACTCCTTCCCAAGGAATTGGTATTCTGACGGTTAATGAGCGGCCGTCGCAACATCTTCTCATACAGATCGATGTAATGTTGTGCTGTAATATGATGATTAAATTCAACAGCGCTTTGAATCATGACCCGCTCGATCTGTCGGTTTTTTACTTCTTGAGAAAGATTATAAAAACGCATGGCCTCTTTGATGGCCCAAAACAGTCCGTTCGTATCATAGTTTTTAAAAAGAAACCCATTCCCCGTATGACCATCGACATCCATTTGGGTGACGGTGTCGTGCAATCCTCCGGTATCGTATGCCACTGGAAGCGTTCCATACAGAGGGCCTATCATTTGCGGAAGACCACAGGGTTCAAAACGTGACGGCATCAGCACAAAATCAGAAGCCCCATAGGCCATTCGCGACAAGCTTTCTTCAAAGTCACATACTGCCACACGGTTGTTAATCTGGTGAGACATTACAATATCATTAAAGTGCTTTTTGAACTCTCCATCGGCCACAAAGACAACTTCCAGGTTTTGATCCCGATAACTGCAAACAACATCGCAAAGGATCTCGGCCAGCAACCTGCACCCCTTCTGGGTCGTATCAAGACGGGATGGCCAAAAGAAAATCGGCGCACTGGAATCCATAATCAGGCCCAGTTTTTTCTGAAGAAACAATTTGTTGTATTGTTTGGCCAGACAATGGTTTTTTGCACTGAATTTGCGAAACAGCGCTTTATCCGTCAATGGATTAAAAGAGGGGTCCGGTGCATTGAGAATTCCCACAGCGCATCCGGCTTCCCGTTTATTGTAAAGTTCCCGTTGAAGATGAATGTTCACCCGGTTATGTCGACCTTCAATCATCTCGTTTAAGAAAGTTGGACTTACGGTGTTGACAAAATGCGCTCCAAAAACACCGCTTGCAAGAAAATCCACCGGATTTGAGTCCCGGGATTCCTCATATTTTGATGGATAGCGCTCATAAAAAAGATTCCGCCAAAAAGAGGCGGCATCAATTCCGATATCCTCGATGTAGGACAGCGGACACTTCTCTGTGTAAATATTATGGATGGTAAACAGACAGGGGATTCCCACTTGCCGGGTCATGGCTGGAATTAAACCGGTCATCCAATCATTGCAATGGATAAGATCCGGTTGAACCCGAGGAACAATACTGTTTATGACCTCCCGCTGAAAGTTCAGAGCGATCTTTGTATTTTTTGATCCATTGCCGTAGGATACACTGTCTAAATAGAAAAAACCCCTGTCTTTGGCAAGATGGATTCTCCCATGGGGCAGTCCGTTTCTGATGGCGTCAAACTCCCTTTTCATAATCGAAGGTAGTTTCTGACGAAAAATCTTTCGATAATCCGGAATCGCCACGTGGACGTCCGCCCCTTGTTCAAAAAGGGATCTGATAAGGCTTGCCGAAACATCGGCAAGCCCTCCTGACTTTACGCTAAGATAGTTGGACAAATTGCCCATACCCGACGGCAGATAGCTAACTTCCGGGGTCACAATCAGAACTCGGGGATTGGTTGAGGGATGGGTCATGATCTGCGTCTTTTATGTATCTACACCTAAATAATTTTTGATTGAAGCAATATCCCCCGATAAATACAAAATATGGGGTGTAAAGACGGAAATGGTGCCGCCTTTCCCTAACTTTCGCTCAATTAGGGTTATAGATAATGCTTTCATCTCTTTGAGTTTGTCTATATTTCTTTAGGCTGATAAAGCCCTTGAAAATCTAAACTCCGATTTTCTACAATCTAGGATGTCTTCGGCTTCCTCGATATTCGAGGCGATCTCTACCGGGATAAAGGGTTGAATGTAAAATCGACGTAACCAGGATGCGCTGCTGTTATCGTTGGGTTTTTTTACGTACACAACTTTACCGGCCCCATAAGCCGAAATTAAATCTGTTGTGCTGAAAAGTAGATCTTTGTCTTTTTGGTGGATTAACCCATTTTTTCGCAAAACCATCAGACAAGAAAAACCGGAAGACAGTACACTGCAAGCGGATTCGATATTTTGAACATATGTAACCATGTTGGTCTGATTCCTATCTTCTATGGAAATGTAAAGTCTGTTTTTAAAGACATTGACTTTGACATCCGGCATAAACACCCCCTTTCAATATTGGAGAGGTAATGAATTGCGTTTAATTCATAATGATTCCAAAACCAATCCAAACAATCGATGCAACGACGCCTAATTTAATGTAAATTGTTGACCATTTTCTCCAATGAAAATGAAGTTGTTGAATTTCTGTTTGAAAGTACCGAGTTTTTTTTGAAACACTTCCCTGCCGAATGGATGGATGGTTTTAAGGTCATTGGTGTCTATAAAGATCTGATAATAAATGCTGCCATACTTTTTTAGAGTTTCGAGCAATTCGTAGGCGGATGTTCCATCAAAATCGCCTGTTAATTGTAGATGAAGACTATCTCTGGTTTTATAAGAGAACATTTGGAAATTTGATGCCATTGGAAATCTCCTTAATGCCAGGACCTTTCTAAGGTATGGTTAAATCAAGAACGCTGTTTTGAGTCCCAAAGCAGTTCGGGCACAATCGGTCGTTTAGAGGATCTTCTCTCCACTGCCCATCCACCAGAAACTTGTATTCATATTTTCCCGGAGAAAGCATCACCGTCTTATTCCACATTCCATTTTCATCCCTTTGCATGGGGTGCTTTTTCAGACTCCAATCGTTAAAATTTCCCATCAGGACGACCTTTTTGGCCTCAGTCGCTTCTAATGAAAACATCACCCTTCGATTTTTTATTTTCTGTTTTGATTTGTCCTTCGACATATTATACCCCCTAACTTAATTTTGTTTTAAGGATTAAAACTCCATTTAATTAGTACCAATTGCCATCTTTCGGCTTTGATTCCATTGGCTTCAATAAAATAAAAAGTTTTGCGGACAGCGTGTTTGCCGGAAAACACATCTATTTCTTTAGATCCCCGCCCATCTCCATTTCCGATCTTTTTATTTTTCTTTCAGGCAAAATTCACGCCAGGCACAGTCCAAACGATCACAGTTCCCGTCTGCCCTGTCAAAACAATCCGGGTTTCCCTCAATATGCTGAATGCTTCGAATGAGGTGTGTCAAATCCGGGAAATAGTCTTTTGAATCTTTTGAGTTATTCTCGATCTCGTCTGCCATTTTTCTCGACTTTGATTTTTGGCCTACTTTCAGCTAACTATCTGATCACGCGGCATTTAGCCTAAAGCCAGGAATCGAAGCTTTATCTTGAAAAAGGTCCGCACGAAAACAGATGACTTTCCGAGAGCTAATTGGAATTGATCGATGAATTATCTATTACCAAATTTATTCGTTTTGTCCATAGGGGAGTAGCTTCATTTTTTCTGGGAAAATTTCCTACATGGGGGTTCCCCCCACAGGTTGGATAAGGCATACGAGGAATCAAGCATTGAGGAGGGATTATTTTATCCAAAGATCCATGTCGATGAGACCGATCTTTGCAGCATAGCGCACCAGTTCAATGGTGCTGTGTATGTCGAGTTTCCGCATAATACTGGAGCGATGGTTTTCAGCCGTTTTGGGGCTGATAAACAGCTTATCGGCAATCTGGCTTGTAGACCTCCCTTCAGCCAGCAGGGCCATGATCTCCTGCTCCCGGGGGGTTAGGGAGTCATAGCTGTCAGCAGCCACCATGGTTTCGTGTTTAGGAATTCCAACAAGTTTTTTGACCACCTTCTGGGAAACCTTGGTGTCCATATAATAATCGCCTTTTAAGACACAATCAATTCCCTCAAGAAGCATATCTGCAGCCGATTCCTTCACCAAATACCCGGTGGCGCCAGCTTGAAATGCTTTAACGATATAGTCTACTTTTGAATGCATGCTGACGATCAAAATACGAATTTCGGATGAAAAGTTCAGAATATCGCGGGTCAGTTCAATGCCGCTTTGATCCGGCAGGGACATATCCACCAAAACCAGATCGGGTTTGAGTTTTTTGGCCATTTGAAGTCCTTGCCGTCCGGTGCCTGCTTCTCCAACCAGTTCATACTTGGAGGTGTTTTCTATGATTCTTTTAATGCCTTCCCGAAAAAGAGGATGGTCGTCAATGACTAGTATGCTTTTTTTCTGAGTCACTGTTTTTTTCCTTAAAAGGTAATTTAATGAATATTTTGGTGCCTTCCATCCGGCGTGATCGAATCGTTATTTCGCCTCCGAGCAGGTTGACCCTTTCTTTCATGCTTCGAAGTCCCATCCGTTTTTCTTTACCCAATGCAAGTTCTCGCTCCCTTACATCAAAACCTTTCCCGTTGTCTTCAACGCGAAGAATGATATTCGGGGACGCTCCGACCAGTTTTATGATCACACAGTCTGCATCGGCATGCTTCTGAATATTGTTCAGCCCTTCCTGGATTAACCGATAAAGATGGATTTTGATATCATCGTCTAAATCTAATTTATGCATGCCGGCGGATTGAAATTTAACTTTCAATCCGCTTTTTTCGGAAAACTCTTCACAATATATTTCAATCGCCGTAACAAGGCCCATTTCATCGATGCCCGGAGGCCGTAAATCATAGGACAAATCTCGAACGGCAATAATGGTTTGTTCGATTTCTTGGGATAAATTAATTTTTTTCGCCTTTAATTCAGGAGATATGTTTGATAGACCGTCGAACAGAAGGTCACAGCCCATTTTCAGCGAGGAAAGGTTTTGGGCGATCCGGTCATGCAGTTCATAGGAAATCATCTGACGCTCTCGTTCCTGTGCTTGCATCATCATGTGAGAAAGGTTACGGATATGTTCTACGGCAAACCTGCGCTTAGTAACATCAGAAAGGAAATTCAGTGTGCCCGGATTGCCCTCCCATGAGACTAAAACCCCTTTATTCTCTATCCATCTTGTTTTACCGTCTTTTTTGATAATTCTAAACACATATGTGCCGGGAACTTCATCGCCTTTAATCCTATTAACGTGGTGTTCCATTATCATCGTTCGATCATCCGGATGGACAAAATCAGCAAACGGCCTTGAGGTTAACTCAGCCTCCGAGTATCCAGACAGTCTTAAGGCTTCAGGGTTAACAAATTTGAGAACCCCGTCCTGAGTCACCACAATGCCCAGGGGTGCGTTGTCCACCAAAAGACGATATTTTTTCTCAGATTCGCGCAGGGATTGTTTAAGCTTTTCTTTGTGAACCACTTTCTCGATGACGCTGGGCAGCAAGGCGA
>Ga0307376_10003657_pt1 | contig 14345 bp, 15 predicted proteins | sample TR2MG_FD_202536 | JGI IMG/M metagenome (GOLD analysis project Ga0307376, IMG submission 202536) | Soil microbial communities from Risofladan, Vaasa, Finland - TR-2 | ecosystem: Environmental > Terrestrial > Soil > Coastal area > Acid sulfate soil | place: Finland: Risofladan, Vaasa | collected...
CTCAATCATCGGGCGGTTATGATTTTTTTAACGATTTAGGAGATATCTTTGATGTCTTTTCTAATAGGGGCGGAAGTACGAGGGCGAGAACCACTAGTTCACAAAATTATCCAAGAGAAGGCGAAGACTTAAGATATGATATGGAAATAAATTTTATGGACGCTTTCCTTGGAGGGAAAACACAAGTCCAATACAAAGATCCCATTACGGGATCAAATCAAACGCTAACAATAACCATTCCTCGAGGAGTTAGAGATGATCAAAAACTAAGACTTAAAGGGAAAGGAATGCCCGGTGAGAATGGAGGTTCTCCAGGAGATTTGTACATAGCAATCCATGTAAAAGATCATAATACATTTGAAAGAGATGGTGATGATATTTATATCGATCACGAAATTCCATTTACCACTGCTACATTAGGAGGTAAAATTCAAGTACCAGGAATAGAAAAAACAATAAATGTTACTATTCCTGCGGGAACAAAAGATTCGACAGTATTACGATTAAAAGATAAAGGTTTTTATAAATTAAACTCTGAGGAGAGAGGAAACCAGTTAGTAAGGGTAAAAATAAAAATTCCAAAGAGAACTAGCAAGAAACAAAAAGAATTGTTAGAACAATTAAAAGCAACAGGAATATAAAAAGGTGATTAAATGAATGCTATATCAAACTTAAATATTATATCAGATTTATGCCCTGAATGTAATGGCAACGTAATTTCGTTAAATCAGATTGGGGAGATTGTATGTTCTCAGTGTGGATTAGTTATTAAAGAAAGGGGCGTAGTTTTGTCTCACAGCGATAAAAGAGCTTACACATCTCAAGAGAAAAATCAAAGAGAGCATATAGGAGCTCCAATTTCTAGTTTACTACCTGATATTGGATTAACTACTGTAATCGATAGAAAAAATATTAAAGATCCTGATTTGAAGAGAGCAGTAAAATGGAATACTCGAATTACATGGGATAAAAGAAATATTCTTATCGCTACAACGGAGCTTAAAAGAATTTGTAGCAACTTAAACCTACCAAATCATATAAGGCTCGAAGCTATAAAGCTGTATAAAGTAGCATTCAAAAAGAAGCTGTTAAGGGGTAGATCTATTAATTCCATGATAGCAGCTAGTATATATTTAGCGATTAGATTAAAAAAGATCCCACGTACTTTGCAAGAGATTTTGGACGAATCATCAGAAAACGAGAAAGATATTAGAAGGTGTTATCGCGTTTTAATTAGAGAATTAAACATTAAATCTCCAAATACCAAACCAAGTGCGTTAATACCGGGTTATGTAGCTACCTTAAAACTCGATTCCGACATTGAAATTAATTCTACTAGAATTGTTAACGCTTATTCTGAGAGATTTTCCACAAGTGGTAAAGATCCCAAAGGAATAGTAGGCGGAGCTATCTACTTAGCGTGTAGATTGAAAGGATTGGAACTAACGCAAAAGGAAATTGCCGAGGTAGTAGGAGTAACAGAAGTTACCTTACGCTCCAGATATAAAGAATTATCAACAAAGCTAAACATTAAGATTTAATTTTTTTTTAAGTATAAAATAAAAAGAAAAAAGAAAAAATTTTTTTGGATTCTATTCTTCTGCTTTTTTTTCTCCTGAAGACCAATTATACTCTTTAGGACCTACAAATAATAGCATCACGGCTGGAAGTAAAACTGCTAATCCTCCCCATCCATACCATCCAAATAATTCCATAAGAATACCCCAAATAAGCATCCATGGTACATTTAAACCGCCTAATTTTAATACCCAACCATACATTGCATCCCAGTCTTTTTCTCCGCATGGTTTTGAGAATTTAGGTCTAATTATAAGTAGCGCGATTACAATTCCAACAATGCTTGCAATTATATTCCAAATTAATGGAGCTGTTCTAAAAGGCCCCCAATACGCCCACAAAGGAATTATTAGGATAAGAGAATAAAGAGACCAAACTAATCCGATTAAACCATTTAGAAGACCGATAATCCAAGCCCATTTTCCTAATTGAGATACCCACGAAGCGTGTTGCCATTCACTTTCTCCCATACTTTTTCAACCTCATAAATTAATATTGTTTTGTATTAAATCCCTTATAATTTTAAAATTTAATATAAAATTATGATATAATCTAATTCCTTGAATTTAAAATTGATCATAATATATTAATAAATTTTAAAGCAAGTTTAATGTAATTTAAAAAGAGACAGTTAAGTGAAAGAAAGAATGTTAAATAAATTAACATTTTAAATCAAGTTTAAGTCTCTGGATTAAGGATTTCCCCAACATAATAAAGGCCAACGAGATTACCTCTTTTTTGAAATTTTCTCGACACTAGAAGGATGATCACATGCTCATTTTCGTCGATATGACCAGTTTCAACCCCAAATCTTACTGATTGCTCGATTAAACTTTCAGCATCTAAATTAAAAAAGTCGATATTCTCAATATATATGGGTTGTACACCCCAAATAAGGTTTAATTCTCGCGCAGTTTTTATCGAGGGTGTCATTGCAATGATCGGCAAGGGAGGTCGGTATTTAGAAATCATCTTTGCACCATAACCCTTTCTCGTAATAACTAAAATCTTACCTCTGAAATTTAATTCTTCCATTTCTTGAGCAAGAGCATGTATAGCGTGCCCAAGTGTTTGCGTGTGTGTTAATCGATCTGAATCGTAATTGTCAGGAGATCTAAAAGGGGTGTTTTGGCTAGCTGTTGTTGCAATTTTGTTCATATATTCAACTGAATTTATGGGATATTTACCTACTGCTGTTTCTGCAGAGAGCATTACAGCGTCAGTTCCATCAATAACAGCATTAAAAATATCGTTGGCCTCAGCTCTTGTTGGGACTGGAGTGTTAATCATTGACTCTAACATTTGGGTCGCTACTATCACAGGTTTCCCTTCTCGATTACACTTAAAAATTAATTCTTTCTGTCTTAATGGAACTTGATCTGGAGAGATCTCAACGCCTAAATCTCCTCTCGCAATCATAATACCATCAGATACTTCTAAAATTTGATCAAAATTATCGAGTGCGATAGGGCGTTCGATTTTAGATATTAATTTTATCTCTTCATTCCCGTAATTTTCAAGGAGTTTTTTGACTGTGAGAACATCGTCCCCTCTAGATACAAATGAAATTGCGACAAACTCAGGATCAATGTCTGCTATAAATTCTAGGTCCTTAATATCCTTTTCTGTAGGCACAGATTGATTTAATTCCCCAGTAGGAATATTTACCCCTTTATTGTTGCTAATTAATCCGCCAGCAATTACTTCTCCAATCAAGTGATCTTTTTCTTTACTTTTAACTTCAATTTTAATGATCCCATCGTTAACAAAAAAAACATTCCCCTTTTTCATTGACTTTAGAAATCCCACTAACGGAATGGAAAATTGAGTTTGGTCTCCACCTCCAGGAATCTCACTCTCAAATACGTTTACATCTTGTCCAACATTTAATATGTAGGCTTCATCGTTCTTAAAATTGCCAACCCTAATTTTAGGACCTTGTATATCCGCCATAATTCCAACTTTGTCATCGATACTTCTAATTCTTTTAATTAATTCACCTTTTTCTTTATGAGTTCCGTGAGAAAAATTTAATCTAAAAATATCGACACCTGCTTCGATTAGACTTTTAATCATCTCTTTTGAACTAGATGCAGGACCAATCGTGCTTACAATTTTAACAGTGTTCTCTCTGAATGACATTTTATCTCAAATTTAAATCTTTAATTCAAATGCAAAACTAAAATAATTAATATTAATATTGTGTCTGGTTATAAATATTATACTTGTTCAATTAATTTTCTGAGTTTTTCTAAATCTTTTCGAAAGATAATTCTATATTCTTTTAGTAAATTGACTGCTTCTGAAAAATTATTCTTACCGTGTATTTCTTTCAAAGAAAATAAACCAACTCTGAAGTGTTGAGGATATAGTGAAAATTGGATCAGTTTTAATCTATTATCTTTGCTAAATTCTTTTGCTAAACTAACTAAAAGATCAGAACTTTGAGAAGCTAGTAATATGGCTAAAAAATATCTGTAACTAGGATTTTTAGCATAGTTCTTTGTAGTTATGAAAATGAAATTATTTAAATTTCCTTTTAACTCATAAATGTTCTTAATCTTTAAAGACTTAGAGATTCCGTTAACCTTTTCTGAAATAGGAGGATATTTATTTTTTATTCTTTTAGCATCTTTTAAAATTTCTTTTTTCAGAAAGTTTTGTAGGTTTTCCTGAGTATCATTATCAGAAGCCATAAGAGTAAGAATGTTCTCTTTAATTAGATTGTTAAGTTTTTAAAAGGGAATTTTTAATACAAATCTTTAATCACAAATTCAAGGTCTAGTTTTTCTAGTGTCTCTTTTAAAGGATATCCATTTTCGGGATTCCACCCCATTTTTATGCAGTACTTTCTATAAAAGTCTTTATATTCTATAGTTTTACCTTTTAGGGGTCCTTTTTTAGCGGGGGGTATTCCTATTACTCTATCAGGAAGTTCATTCTGAGATATTTTTATCCCTTCTCTTAATGTAAACGCTTGACGCAATGTTTGGATTCTTAGACCGGTTGCGATATACTCATCAATATTTTCATTCCACCCTGTTAATGAATTTAAAAGATCAATAAAAGGATATAGTCCAAAAGAAGTTGAAAACATGCACATACCAGCACAATCTAGTATTTGATGAAACCCTGTAGTAATAACTTGCGCTTCAATCCTCTTGTTTTCGTTTTGTTTTTGCTTTTTTGGGAGACTTAGCTTCTTTTCGAACTTATCGTAAGGTCCAATTTCAGCAAAATCAATACTTGCCGTAGTATGCCTTCCTGGCGTCGGATCAAAGGCATATGAAAATGCTAAAGATTCAAAGTATCGTGGATCGTGCATAGGAATTTCTGAACCTAACGAATTCATAGCAAATTGTTCGCTATTTTTTCCAATTTTATCCGATGCTATTTTTGTTCCGTCAGCTAATAAATCGCCGATACCCTCTCGGAGTATTATTTTGTTAACTAGATGTATTATGGCTTTACTATTGCCCCATGTTAATTCTAAACCATTTGTATCTTCCAAACTTATAAGCCCCCTTTCGAAACACTCAATTGCATAAGCAACGGTAGCTCCCGCTGAAATTGTATCAATTGCGGCTCGATTGCAAATGTCATTAATCTGGAATATTGAGAATAAATCATTGTTAAGCAAAAGAGAACCGAATGCACAACAAGTTTCATATTCAGGAATATGCATTTCTTCAATATTTAACTCAGGGATTTTAAGAATTGCTCCACATTGAACAGGGCAACTAAAACATCCATATTCTTTTACTTTATATTTGGTAATATTAACTGATGATAAATTGACTGATTTTTCGTAAGGGAAATCATACATACCTATTCCTGCCCAATTTTTAATGGGAGAATCCCCCGTCTCCGCACTAATTGTATTTCCAATACTAGTCCCATAATTACGATAAATTGTTCGCATAAAATTTGGCGCATTAATCATTCCAATTTTAAGTCTGCGCATAAATTTTACCATTCCAAACATTCCACCTAAAAACGACTTTTTCATTGAGGTTAAAGGTTTATTCTTGGCTACTTTATTATACTCTTTTATCAAATCATAAAATTTTTCGCGATTAAAGATCTCAACTCTCTTATTACCACTAAGAACTATCGCCTTAAGATTTTTAGAGCCCATTATAGCTCCTAAACCGGAACGTGCGGCAATTCTTCCCTTGTCATTTGCGATTCCAGATATTTTCGATAATTTTTCTCCTGCTTGTCCAATACCAGCGGTTTTGATTGAGTTACCGTGCTTATTTTTTAGAATTTTCTCGGTTTCTATAACATCTTTTCCCCAAATATCTGAAGCGTCTAAAATTTTAATTGTATTGTCTATAATAGAAAGATAACTTGGTTTTTTAGATTTCCCTATAACTAAAATTCCATCGTAGCCACAAGCTTTAAGCGCAGGTCCAAAAGTTCCACCACTATTTGCGTCACCCCAAGTTCCTGTAAGTGGTGACTTACCTACAACCATATATCTGCCTGAATAAGGAGCTGCAGTACTCGTTAACAACCCTGGGAAAAATCCAATTATAGATTCAGGACTCAAGGGTTCTATGTGTGAAGGCATTCTTTCATATAATAATCTGCATCCTAAACCGTATCCGCCCATGAATTGACGATAGATCTTTTCAGGTACTTCCTCCTCCCTAAAATTATCGTTTGTTAAGTCAACCCATAATACTTTTCCAAAAAAACCATAATTCATTTATTACATCAAATTCTTGTTTAACGAAGGTTGTTTTAATAAAGAGAAGGCAACTCATATTAATATTTTGATTAATTATTCATTTGAACAAAACTTCGAAACATATAAATATATCAATTTGTAATATTATGATGGTTGCTGTAAATATCAAGTATTTCCAATTGCGTTATTTCCTTTAATGAGAAAAGCTGATTAAGAGTATATCTTATATAAATTAGGCGAAACAATTTTCACTGCATAGGGTTATTCAATTAATTATAAATATAATGAGGTTTTTTATGTCGGCTGTCCCATCTCTTAAAAACGAGAGTATATCAATAAGTATGTTTTTAGATTGGTGTAAGTACAAGAATATCTTCTATAATAATTTGTATTTAGAAGAATACGACTGGGTAATTAAAATGCCACTAATACCTCAAGGCTCAGAAACTCAGAATAAAATTAAACTCAAAAAATTTAACCTCACTAAATATACTTATCTGCTCTCTTATTGATGGTATGTTTTTAGAGGTTCTTATCATTACAATTTTTAGTTTTTTTGTGAATTAACCTTATCAGTTAACCTTTTATTCCAACAGGAAAAGCAGATGTAATCTCCGCTTTCTAATTTTACGAGATCCTTACTAGAACGGATCATTCCACATGTCAAACATTTTTTTTTCAATTTAAGAAACACCACTTCCCTTTATTATATCTGATTTCAATCCAAATCGATTTTATCGTTTTTATTAGGAACTAGCACCTCAATTTCAGAATTTTTGAAAAAAGTTTTAAAAAAATGGGGATATTCGGTGTGAACTGGAATTAAATATTTGGGGTTAACTGAATTGATAAAGTTTATTAAATGATGTGGCATCGCATGTCCAGACGCATGTACTCTGTAAGAAGGAATGCCAAGTTGACGGAAATAGCGGGTTAATGTTCTATTATTATCAATATATTCTTCCGTATAGGGATCTATACTAGACGATATAAATGCGCCCTTGAGATTCGGATTTATTTTTTCAACGATATCTTTTTGGACAGAAGTAATATATAAGAAAAATTGACTTTTTAATTCTTTAATTTCATTATAATTTATAAACCGGAAACCTTTCTTTTCCTTGTGTAGTGCTTGTCTTATTTTTTCTTGCCAACGGTACCTTGCATTGCCATGAGATAATATTAAAATGTGATCATCATCAATTATATTTGGATCTTTCATACTTTCGTAGATTTCATCTTTATTCATAAGATAATAGAAATAAGCGTCTTTTTCGGTAATGATAAATTTCCAACCATGCTTCTTAGCAATTAAAGAAAAAGTCCTGAAACGATCCCAATCTAAACGATCATACTTTACTAAAAAAAAATCATAAGGATTTTCAAGGAAAAGTTGTTCAACATTTTTCTCCACATTATTTTCGGACTCAATTGCTCCCCTATGGATATGTGTCCCTTCACAGATTAAGATATCAATTTTATCAAGCCCTATATTTGTTATTTCATGCAAAAAATCTAGAGTCATGGCTGACAAGGGTCCATGCATACGAAAATCTCCCGTATAAACGATATTGTGTTTAGATGTTTTAATTATAAATCCGTAGGCTGCTGGAATCGAATGATCTACATGCACGGGAATTACTTTTAATCCTTTGATATTAAGGACATCTCCAGTACGAAAAAGATTCCATTCTAATCCACCGTAATTATTGCTGATCGAATCTTTTGAACATTTATAATAAGCAGAAATAATTTTTTTTGTAAAAACTCCTGTATAAATGGGAATATTTCTGTTAATAAATGATAGACCATAAAAATGGTCTTTATGTGGATGTGTGATAAGAATCCCATCTACATTTGTAATCAAATCATTGTGTTTCTGGCTCTTATTAGCTTCGTAATTAGTATATAAGTTTTCAATTGAAAGGTGTTCTGTATTAGGTAACAATCCTAACTTTATTAAATCCTTAACTGAAGATGGTTCCTCGTATTTTTCAAAGTTTTCATTGAAATTCTTAATATTGATTCCAAAATCTAAAAAGATTTTTACATCATAGTTGAAATCTTCTAATAGGATTTTATTTCCTCCTACTTCATTCACGCCCCCTAAAAAAGTAAGCCTTACAGCTGAATTTTTCATTTTGTCTTTCTGGATTTAGGTTTTTTTTTAATAATTATCTACTTTTATGTAGAGATCTAACAATATAATTACCATATAATTTCTATAAAAATTTTTGTCATTATTAACTAAATTCTTTAGTGGAGCTCTAACAAAGATTAAAGAAATTATTGTGATTGGATGATTAAGCAAACTGATCCTTAAACTTGAGGGAACAATTTCAATCAAAAAATAGATAATTCTATGAAAAAGAAGGAAAAGGAGCTCCAATTCGAGCCGAAGTATTATAGGTTAAGAGAGAATTAAACTCATACTTGAGTTTAATAGAGGGCGAAATCCAATGTTAGCTCGAATTTCTACTACCTTCAATAATTATTTGTTTTCTAATTATATAAAAGCAAGTGATCCAAATTTTTATTTGTGCTGATAGAACATACAAAAACAAAGATAATAGACAATTATGTTAACTAAGAGTGAACATTAACACAAAAAAAGAGTTTAATCAAATTTAAGCCACGCTTCACAAGTTCTTAATGCATTAAATTTCTGCAGTTTTTCATTAGCAGAATCTATTGCTTGTTGAGTAATAACATGTTTTTTAAACCCCGCTTTTTCAAGTTCTTCAATATTATATGTAATTCTCATTATTAATTGAGTCGATATTTTTTCAGTATACAGCTGAGTTTTTTCTTTAAGATTCTCATCATTTATTTCTAATGATTTTAACTCGATAATATAACCATCTTTATCAAGGTTATCTAACTTGTATTGTAGAAAATCTAAACTTTGTCTTCGCAAAAGAATAGCGACGTGAATAAGCTGTTTATGAGCTTTCGAATAATTGGCAAGAAAAATCCCATAAATTGTTAATCCAGCTATTACAAAAGCTAAAATTTCTGCAATTAAACTAAAAACCCATATTATTATAACTTCGCCAAAGATAAACGGTAAATAAGCAAAAATTATGATAATAACACTAAATAATAGACCGAATTTAAGTAAAGTATTTCTTTTTTTTTCAGTGATATCCCAGAGAACTGAATGTGTTGCTTCGGCGTCAATCGAGCGATTATATGCCGCTTTTATTTTCCCTATTGCAATTTCTTTAAGATCATTTAATTCTGTTAACTCATCTTCTCCCATGGTTGTTACCTCGCATAATTCTTTTAGAATATAATAATCAGTATTAAAAAATATTTATATATTTATTTATAACAATCTCTCAACATTCTGATGTAAAGCTTAAACAATTAATACAGAATATTTTTATTTTATTACCTCTATTTCTTGTTTTCTAAATCAAGCGGTTCATATTTAATCATAGAGCCCTTCCCTCGCTCCATGTAAAGAAACTCATATTTTTCGGGTTTAAAATGATTTCTCAAGAATTTTAGAACTTCTAATCCTTTAGAAAACTCGTCACATATAAATATATCAACGCTGATATACCCGTGTTCTGGCCAGGTATGAATTGCTGCATGACTTGTTTTAAGTATGGCAACAGCACTATATCCATATGGCTGGTAATTATGATGAAAAATATCGTAAGTTATTAAATCTGCGTAAGTTAAAGAGTCTAGAAAAATTTTTTGAATTTTTTCATTTTCTAAAAGGAAACTTTGGTCTGAAAAACGCATTTCTCCAACAAAATGATATCCAATAGGACGGTAGGGATTCGTCTTTCTTTCTTTTAGTTCAGCAGTATAAATTGGGAGTGTATTTAGACTTAATTTATCTTCTATGTTTTGAATTTCAGCTAATTCTAAATAATAAAGATGACTAAACTGGCCTAAAATACTTGCCCCTTTGTAAAGATTAAAGTATGGAATCATTTCTTTTATTATAAATCCATGATCTAAAATAGATAATTGAATATGTTGCATTTCTTTGGGAGGTTTATTTCCAAAACATAAGACACATTTTTTCCCTAAAATTTTATGTACATTTCCATCGATTGTTATGCTAGTTTTTAAAACTTGTTTAGCTCTTTTTAGAAATAAGCGCAAACCTTCATTCGTATAAGGAGGTTCCATCAAAACAATATCAAATTTGTTAAGAATATTAGTAGGGCATGGATCTCTGAGATCATGTGATATAACTCTAAAGTTTTTTAAAGAAAGATCATTTGCACTCTTAGAAAGAAATTTTAGAACATTAGGATCGATATCTATAACCGATATTTCTTCAGCTAAGTTCAATAAGCCAACAGCTAGAGAAGTAGCGTCGTCATCCCCAAGGAATACTATTTTCATTCCCTCAATATCTCCTTTTTTTAAGAGATAAAGAGCACGATTTATTACTGTAGAAGAAATGGCATGAGATTGATCTAAAGCAAAATCTGGGTCAGGACGTTTGCTTAATATTTCTTCGATTTGATTAATAGAAGCAAATTCTTCAGGAAATTCAGTTAATGACGAATTGAAATTATTTGGAAGAGGATCATACTCAAATTTTAAATTCAAATTTTCGCGAATCCAAGTTCTACCATCTACACCAAGATAATTTTTCTTTTCTATAATCCCCGCTTTTACTAATTCACCTCGAACAGCTGCTAGTGCAGGTATGGCGATTCCAGTTTTTTGGGAAACTTTTTTATTTTTTAATAAAGGAAAGCGAAACATTGTAAGAAGAATTGATCTAACGCCCTCAACTCCTTCTGCTAGCTGAGCTCTCTCAGCAATTAATGTAAGCACATTTTCTGCTTCTATATGCATGGTTTAATTCCATATAAAGTATTACTGCATAATTAGTTCGGATTGCTTTTAGTTTTTTAGATAAATAGAAAAGAAAAAGTTTTTAAATTCCATATTCATAACGATCTTAATTCATAACGATCTTAATATGGATTGATCGAATAATAATTCAAAATGATTATTGATTATGTCTACTGAAGAAAAAATAGTATTAAGCCATATTACTTTTGCTGTTTTAGGATTAGTATCAGAACACCCGTGCCACGGGAAAGATATAAATAAAAGAATTGAAGAGAGAGGAATGAAGGCTTGGACAGCTATCGGTGAATCATCAGTATATGGTGTATTAAAAAATCTAAAAGAGAAAGAATTAGTCGACTCTTGGTCAGAAGAGGAAAACAATCGTTTGGTGAAAATTTATAAAATAACAAGTAAAGGCACTAAATTACTTAAGAAGAAGATTTACAAGGTTCTTAAGGAGTTTATAGGCAGAAATGATCCCGATTTCTATATGGCATTTTCATTGTTGCCTTATTTATCAGAGGAAGAACAAATAGAGGTTTTCACTCATTCGCTAAACACTATAAAAAAACATAAACTAGAATTAGAGAAAATGTTAAAAGAAAACTCCAAAATGCCACTAAATGTTAGAGGATTATTCATTCACCCAAATAAAATCCTTCAGACTAATATTGAATTTTTAGAAATGGTTTTAGATGAAATTAAAAGAGGAGGAGGAAAAATTGACAAAGAAGCATATAATAAATAGTTTCATCCACAGGGTTGGCTATCATTGCGAATCCTCATCAATGAGAGATCTTTTTGAATTTCAAGGTTTTCCTATGTCTGAAGCAATGGCATTTGGCTTAGACGCAACGATGGGTTTTGGATTTTTCGATACCACCAATAGTATATCATTTATACCGGAATCAGATATCCCCTTTTTCCTTGGAGGTAAGCAAGGAACAATAGAACCAAATTCTTTAGCTTGCCGATTATTGGGAATCTCGTTAAGGAAGCAATCTTTCACCAGTGCTAATAAAGCATGGGAAGAGTCAAAAAAGATGATAATCCAAAATAATCCACTTATTCTCAAAGTTGATCTGGGATATTTGCCCTATTTTGAAGAAGAGGGAGATATTCATTTTGGTGGACATGCAATTACTTTAGCAGGTTATGATGAGGAAGCAGGAATTGGGTATGTAGGTGATACTGATTTTGAAGGATTTCTGGAAGTCCCTATAGAAAAACTAAAGAAAGCGAGAAGTTCTGAGCATGGTCCTAAATTTATGCATCCAAGTAATGCCCAATTTTCTATGGTAAGAAGAGCTGATGGAAAATATCCGCCTTTAGCAGCGGGAGTAAAAGTAGCTATTCAAAAAGTGGTAGGTAATATGTTACGCCCGTCTGTAAACAATAATGGGATTCAGGGTTTGAAGTTATTCGCAAATTCAATACCTCATTGGAACAAAAAATTGCTAGGAACAGCAAAGGATCCTCAAGGAAATTCGATATCACGTGCGAGGTTGATGTTTGAATTAATATATGGTTACATTGAAACTTGGGGCACTGGAGGGTCAAGTTTTCGTAATCTATATAAAAAATTCTTAGAGGAATTACTAAATCATCCAGAGATTAAAGAAGGTCCTAAAGCATGGAATAGCGAAGATTTCAGAATTGTAGAAGAAAGTATTCCAATTATTAGTAAGTCGGCACAAAGTTGGAGAGCGATTGCGATCTCTCTAAAGGATGTCGCAGAAGAACACAAAGATGAGTGCTTAGATTATATCAATTTAGCAGAACTACAAGGTATTGCTTACGATATCCAAAACCAGGAAGAAATTTTGTTTAATAAATTAAATAAACTGAAAATTTGAGGAGAAATAAGATGTATGAAAAAAATTTAGCAGCTCCATGTGGAGGTTATTGTGGTGCTTGTAGATCATATTTGTTATTGAAAAAAGATCTCTTAGAAGAAAAAGGGTATAAGCGTGGTTGTAAAGGCTGTCGGATTCAAAATAAAAATTGTTCGTTTATAAAAAGAGATTGTGCGTTAATAAGAAAAAACGAAATTGAGTTCTGTTACGAATGCAACACTTTTCCATGTTCAAACTTGAAAAGCATTGATGAGAGATATTATACAAAATATGGTGTGAGTCCGGTTAAGAATTTGAAGAGACTTCAAGAGGTTGGATTCGAACGATGGCTTCAAGAAAAAGAAAAACTATATCGATGTCCGGAATGCGGTGGAGAGATTTGCGTCCACGATGCTGAATGTTTTGATTGTGGTAATAAAATCAATCCGAATATAGAATAAGGAGACCCTAAATATGTGTGAAAAAATTAGTTATTGTGGGCTATATTGTGGAGCTTGTCCTTCTTATCAAAAGAAGACATGCTTGGGATGTAGACCTAATAATAAAAACCAAAATAGAAAATCAAAATGGGGTTGCAAAATTCGTAAATGCTGTATTGAACTAAAGGAGATTCAATACTGTGGCGAGTGTGAGGATTTTCCTTGTAAGGAAATTGAAAGGAAACTAATAAATTCTCATCCAGGTGATATTAGATTTAATTATCGTCATAGAATCCCTGATAATGTGGAAGAAATAGCTAAGTTGAGTCTTGAAAAGTGGTCTAAAGAACAAGAGATATTGTGGACATGTCAAGAATGTGGGCAACCCTTGATGTTTTATTATAATCAATGTAGCAGCTGTGGAAGAGAAAACGATCCACAAGCAACTTATTAAACGCATAAAAAAAATGAAAAATCATAAAAAAGATTTAGAAAGTATGTTGAATGAATATTCTGAGCTTCCATTGAATGTAAAAGGTTTATTTTTACATCCAATTAAAATTTTGGATACAGATATTAAGTTTTATGAGTATATTATAAAAGAAATAAAAAATGGAGGTCAATGGATGAAAAATGGATGAAATAAAGGTTTTTGGAGCAAGACTTCATAATTTAAAGGATTTAAATGTAGAAATCCCTAAAAAGAAAGTGGTCCTAATTACATGCGTATCAGGTTCTGGTAAATCAAGTTTAGCTTTTGATATTATTTTTGACGAGGGATTGAATCGATATTTACAATCCATTGGATTTCCTCCAGAGTTTGAAGATGAAAAACCGTTTGATTTACTTGAAGGGTTAAGTCCTACCGTAGCAGTGGAGCAAAGAACAACTCGCCTATTTAATCCTCGTTCTACAGTGGTACAAACACTAGATTATATAATCTTTTAAGAATGTTATATGTAA
>Ga0307376_10003658_pt1 | contig 14344 bp, 12 predicted proteins | sample TR2MG_FD_202536 | JGI IMG/M metagenome (GOLD analysis project Ga0307376, IMG submission 202536) | Soil microbial communities from Risofladan, Vaasa, Finland - TR-2 | ecosystem: Environmental > Terrestrial > Soil > Coastal area > Acid sulfate soil | place: Finland: Risofladan, Vaasa | collected...
ACGATGGCATTTGATTTAACGTGTTTACATACTTTCCATCCAAATTTAAGAGCGCGAAGTTCCTCATCCGAAGGTTGGCGTTTAGTAAGTACTTTCATGTCGTCAAAATCTTTATCGATCCCTGTGTCACGGTCCTGAATTAGGGCTCCACCGATTACCTTTTTAAAATCTAGCCCTGCATTTGCGCTAAGTGGCAGCTCAGGTGTTTTCATTACCCTTAGATTTGTTTTACTGGAGAGCACTTCTAAAGCCTTTTCTGAAAATGAAGGAGCAATTACTACTTCAAGGAACATGGCAGCAAGCTCAGATGCAGTTGCTTCATCGACTTCTCTATTAAAAGCTACTATACCCCCGAATGAACTTACTGGATCGCAAGCCTTAGCTTTTAGGAAAGCCTCGACAACACTTTCATCCGTAGCTACACCACAGGGGTTATTATGTTTGACCACCACGCAAGCAGTCTCGGTGAAGTCTTTAACAGCTTCAAGAGCGGCATCGGTATCATAAATATTATTAAGTGACAGCTCTTTTCCTTGCAGCTGAATGGAGTTTGAAATACAAGGTTCTTCAAACCCTGACTGTACATAAAAAGATCCTTCTTGGTGAGGGTTTTCGCCATATCTAAGTTTCATTTTTTTATCCATATGGATTGTCAGGCTTGGTGGGAATTTAGTTTTTCCACCACTAGGATCTATCGCGCCAAGGAAATTGGAGATTGCGGCATCGTAACGAGAAACATATGAGAATGCTTTTACTGCGAGCCTAAAATTTGTCTCGGCCGAAATTGAACCATTGTTATTCTTAAGCTCTTTTAGGATATCTTCGTAATCCTCGGGGTGTGTAACAAGTGTTACATATTGATAGTTTTTTGCAGCAGCTCTGAGCATAGTTGGTCCGCCGATATCAATGTTTTCAATTGCTTCCATCAAATCTACATTGTCTTTTTTAATTACCTCTTCAAACGGATAGAGATTAACAATAATCATATCTATCGGCTCCATTCCGTTTTCCGCCATCTGCTGTAAATGAGTATCATTATCTCTTAGCGCTAGGACACCGCCATATATTTTAGGGTGCAGAGTTTTCACACGACCATCTAAAATCTCAGGTGATCCTGTATATTCTGAAATATCCATTACTCTAACACCTGCGTCCCTTAGCTGTCTTGCAGTCCCGCCTGTGGATAATATTTCTACATCATAATCCTCTAGAGCTTTAGCAAAATTACTGATGCCCTCTTTGTCTGAGACACTTATGATTACCCTATTAATCTTATTCATTTACCTGCTCCTTAATGGAAGTGATTATAATGACAATCGATGCTTGAATACTTATGATTTTTATTGGGAAAACGATATCCGCACTCTGAGTAAAAACTATTATTTTAGCGCACGGAGTTGAAATTCCAATAGGTACTATAAAGATTGTGAAAATAGTTGGTTCGAAGACTTTTGAGAAATCCTCAATAGTTACGTATAATCTTACATATTATTTTGGCGGGTGTAATCTTTTTAGGTTATCTCGGAATAAATTCTAGGACTAGCATTTTCATAATTGGGGGATTTATAGCATGAAAGATCAAAAATCTGTTAATTTTAGAGTTGGCTTATTTGTGCTTTTAGCCATAGGCATTTTTTCTACTATTATTTTTTTCCTAAGTGGTGAGCAAAGCTACTTTGAAAAGAGTTACACCGTAAGAACTTCATTTAAAAATACTGCCGGGCTTATTAAAGGTGCTGCAGTAAGGCTATCAGGTGTACGTATAGGAGCCGTGACAAAGCTTGGTTTTGCTAAGGACCCTGTAGGGGATAAAGTGATAAATGTTACTATGCTGATAAATCAAGATGGGATGGGCAGGTTAAATCCGGACGCTAGGGCTACCATTAAAACAGAGGGTCTTTTGGGAGATAAGTTTATTGAGATAATTCCCGGTATTGAACCCCCTCTTACAGTGCTCCCCGATACACTCACAATAGAAAGTCAGACCCCAGTAGAGTTTGCAAGTATTATCGGTCAATCCGGAGACTTAATTACCAATGTGATCAGCATTTCAGAGAGTTTAGACAAAATCGTAAAAGGTATTGGAGCGGGCAAGAACCTTGAAAATATAAATCAGACAATTGCTTCTGTTAAAGCAAGCTCTGAGGCACTGCAAAAAAATATGGAAGCCATTGCACAAGGTAACGGAATACTCCATACAATGATCTATGGCCCGAAAGATGCATCTGGCAAAAACATTGATGAGAATACTCTGGTAACGCTAAACAAGACTGTAGCAAAACTAGACACTTTACTAAATCAAATAAATGAAGGTAAGGGGCCGCTTCATGCGCTTCTATACGATGAAAAGCTAACTGGTGAAGTTGATACGACTTTATCCAATTTAAGCCTCACATCTGTTGAGTTAAAAGAGACAATGGCAAATTTCAACGAAATATCTGAGATGCTAAGAGGCGGTGAAGGCACGCTCGGCGCTCTCATAATAGACCCAAGCATCTATGATAATCTAAAGGGTATTCTGGGTGAGGCTGACAGGAGTAAATTTGTGCGTGCAGCCGTGAGATACCTTATAGATCAGAAAAAAGCAGACGGCACCGGGAATTCTACTTCGAACTGATACCTAAGTTCAAAATTAAACGGTTTAGTTTTCATTCTCTTTTAACCAACCAAGTTCTTGGAATTTTTGATAAAGCAGGTCCCCGATAATTTTTGTCCCTTTTTTATTTTCACTAAATATAGGCTATAATAATTATTAGACCCTTTACTAAGTGTGATTTCATTAAAACCAACCTTTAAATTGATATTAGCGGAAAATAATTTTATACCCTCTTTGTAGATCATATTATCTTAAACTCAGGTATTTAAGTGTTTACTATCACACCAAAAAAATCTTAGTTATAGTATTTTATATAAACAATATTGGATGGACTTGAGATATCAGTCATAAATGTATCAAGGGGGAAAACCTATTAGAGTTCTACTCATTATACTTCTTGTCCTCTCTTTTTTCTCTTTGTCTTTTATGACTCTTAGCGATCTAAAGGTTGCTGATGAGCTTTATGACCGTATACATGAGTTGAATTATAAAGAATTCGCCCGCGCGCCCGGATTTGAAGAAAGAACTCTCGCAATACAACATCATAAAAGCGACGGGGATATGTACGTTGATATATATATGAATGAAGTCCTTGAAAAGGTTCTCGAAGCAAGCGAGCCTATTGAACAGTGGCCTGTAGGATCGCTTTTCGTAAAGGAAACATATGCGGATGAAGAATTTGTGCATATTGTAGCAAGCGAGAAACGGGAAGACGGGTGGGTATTCATGCAATGGAGAACTGACGGAGTGGCGGAATTCGCGGGTAAACCTCAAGTCTGTTTGAATTGTCATATGAAAGGAGACGATATGGTACGCGCGTTCAGGTTCCCTCAATATCAGAAATCAAAATGATTAAGAAAAAAAATCTAAGGAGGTAATATATCAATGAATAGAATATTAGTGACGGTTTTGGGTTTATTATTAGTAGCTGTAATGATTTCACCTCAATCTGCTAAAGCAGTTATGGAGGGGTCTTCTGAACCAAACGGAGTATACTGTGAAATAAAAGATGTGAAGTTGTTTGCACAATCTGCTGAAGATTGCGCCACAGCAGGTGGTTCTGTTACACATACAGTTACAACGACTGTAGAACCAGCCAATCCTAACCAAGAGCCTGAAATTCAGAGGACTAAAGACAAAGAGCCTGTAGCACCGTAAAGGAATAATTAAACATTCCTTTTAAGAATCGCTAGACTAAATCTCTGTCTTTAATAAACTGATATACGAGTAAATAATGAGACTGATAACTCTATTCTCACTAGTATTTCTGTATACTTGCCTTTTTGTACAACCGCTTTGGGCAATGAGCGGAGAAAACACATATGTGTTTGCCGCGTCTGCATGCCCGCCCTGGAAAACCAAGCTGCTCGAAAAATATGCTAAGGATATTGCCTATGCATGCAGGAATGATGTTGAGCTCTATACATCAAGTGTGAAAGAGGCTCTAGATATACCACCTGAAAACATATTTACCCTAATTGACGAACAAGCCACTTACGAAGGGTTGCAAAAGGGGTTAATTGAGTTTGCAGATAAAGTTCCCAAGGGTTCAAGGGTACTAATGCTCTTTAATTTTCACGGTGATCTTTCAGACATAGACCGAGAGGACAAACCCGTAAAAGACGAGGTGCTTGTTCTCTGGACTGAAGATAAGCCCTTTACAATGCTAAGCGCTCTTTCGTTTAAACAGTGGATCACAGCTAGTGAGCTTCGCGGCATGATTGATAAAGTGCGAGCGGATGAGATTGTAATTGCGGTAGACGCTTGTCATTCGGGGGGGGCGGTGCCGGATATTCTAAAAGACCATGGACGCGATAAGGACTGGCAGGGACGAGAGGCTGTGATGATGTCGTCTAAATCCGATCAGTTCTCTCATTTCACTTTGGACGGCTCAAACGGGCTATTTACATTAAAGCTGTCTCAATCAATCTCTTCCGGCTCGCCTACGCTACAAGAAGCTTATAAAACTGCAGCAAAAGAGACAATTAGCTATATGGATTCAGACAGTGTTCAGAAAAAATGCTCAGAGATGCTTTGGGAAACTCTTCGTAAGAGAGAGAAATGTGTACAGACACCAATTGTTAATGATCCAACAGATCTACTCCTCACAATCAAGCTCAACTCAACTAGTCCTGTAGACAAGAAATGAGCGGGTGACGGGATTCGAACCCGCGACCCTAAGCTTGGGAAGCTTATGCTCTAGCCAGCTGAGCTACACCCGCATCTGAACAAAATCTATTATAACCTGTATTAAAAGTCAATTAAGCGGTAACTCAGTTAATAAGTTTAACTTTACAGGATATAATAGTCTCTGTGACTGAGAGCAGAAAAACCGGACATCTTCTTACTGAGAAAATAAACCCTCGCACTGTTCACCTGGACAAGTGCTCGCCTCTTGAAGTAGTTGAACTTATTTTGGAGGAGGACAGAGCGATAGTCCAAGCTATTGAGAAGGAGAAACATAATATTGCCAAGGCTGTTGAGCTTGTGGTCGGCAGGTTAAAAATCGGAGGCAGACTATTCTTCATAGGTGCAGGGACAAGCGGGCGGTTGGGAGTCATAGAAGCTGCTGAGTGTCCACCTACATTTGGAACAGATCCTGAATTAATACAGGGCTTTATAGCAGGTGGAAGGGAAGCGATTTGGCAGTCAATAGAGGGAGCTGAAGACTCAACTACAGAAGCACAGGAGTTTCTTCAAGATGCAAATTTATGTAAAGAAGATGTTGTTGTTGGTATAGCGGCAAGCGCTTCCACACCTTTTGTTGAGGGCGGACTACAATATGCAGACCAAACGGGAAGCGGCACTGTATTAGTTACATGTAATACTGTAGAATCCAAAATCGCCAATGTTACAATTGAGCTTCTAGTAGGTCCTGAAGTAGTTGTGGGGTCAACAAGGATGAAGGCCGGCACAGTAACAAAAATGGTATTAAATATGATAACTACCGCCTCTATGGTGCAGCTGGGCAAGACATACGGCAACCTTATGGTCGATGTTCAGCCAAAGTCGGCAAAACTCAGAGATAGAGCCAAACGAATTGTTATGCATATCGCTGAAGTAAGTGAAGAAAAAGCCAATGAATTGTTACAAGAGTCTGACTGGGATGTTAAAGCGTCAATTGTTATGGAGAAGAATAAATTAAGCTTAGAAGATGCTAAAGAGTTACTAGAGAAGCATAATGGATTTTTGCGCGAGGCCCTTAAATAAGCCAGATAAATATTAAAACTATGCCATTTGATCTGAAATCTCTAATCGATAAGAAAGATAAACTTGTAATAGGATTAATGTCCGGGACTTCAAAAGACGGCATTGATGCTGCATTGGTTAAGCTTGAAGGAAGTGGATTAAATACGCAAATGGAATTAGTAAAATTTATTTGTGTTGAATTTGAGGAGGATGTACGCAGTAGGTTAGACAATTTAGCCAAGGGATGCACTCTTAAAGAAGTATCTGATCTTAATTTCCTAATAGGCGATGAGTTTGCTAAAGCAGCACTAAGCGTTATTGACCAAGCAGGGGCAAGTCCTTCGGATGTGGATTTGATAGGCTCTCACGGTCAAACTGTTTTTCATAACCCCCCCTCATGTAAAGAAGGCACTCCTTCCACGCTTCAAATAGGCGAGATTGATATAATTGCTGAGAGAACAGGAATTACTACTGTTGGAGATTTTAGGACCCGTGATATAGCAGCAGGCGGTGAAGCGGCTCCGCTGGTTCCATATCTAGATTACTTACTGTTTAGAAAGCCAGGCAAAGTTTCAATTGCTCAAAACATTGGAGGTATAGCAAACGCAACTGTTGTGACAGAGAATATTGATGATTTAATTGCGTTTGATACAGGCCCTGGGAATATGCTGATGGACAGAATTATTCAATTATCCACGAAGGGAAAAGAGAAATACGATAGATCTGGTAAGTTAGCTTCAGCTGGCAAGGTCAACAGAGAACTGCTGAATAAATTGCTTGCTGATCCGTATTATAGCTACCCCCCTCCAAAATCCACAGGCGAAGAACTCTTTGGGCAGGAAATGGTAGCAACGCTATATTCTTATATAGAGAATGAAATGCTTTCACTTGAAGATATGATGGCTACCCTCATGTCGCTTACAGTGGAGTCGATCGTATCATCATACAAAAATTATATTTTTCCGAAGTGGGATGTTAGTGAAATTATATTTAGCGGCGGCGGGTGTAATAATCCAATTCTAATGGAGAGTTTAAGTGAAAAGCTCAATCCCTTAAGGATTAGTAGCTCTGATGAGTACGGTATACCATCGGATGCAAAAGAAGCTGTAGCGTTTGCTGTGCTGGCAAACGAATTGATATCCGGCAATACAAATAATCTCCCAGGAGTTACCGGGGCTCAAAGAAAAGCGCCTCTGGGTAAAATTGCTCTGGGTAGATCAGAATTATAGTTAACATCCAATTACTAAAATGAGGGCGATGGATATAAACAATCTAGGTATAGCTCAAAAAATAGGGCAGGTAATTATGCCCAGGATTGATTTCAACGATCCTGAGTCCATACCTAGGGCCAAAAGGCTTGTAGAGGATTGCGAAGTAGGTGGATTCATTATTTTTAACGGTAAGCGGGATATTGTATCCAAAACAACCCAAGAGCTTCAGTCTATTTCCAACATACCGCTTCTTTTTGGATGCGACGCTGAAAGGGGTTTGGGTCAGATAGTTTCTGATATGACTCTTTTTCCTTTTACCATGTCACTTGGCGCGGCCGATGATGTAGATTTGGTTTACAATCAGGCTTCATTCATAGCTAAGGAAATGAAGGAGTGCGGGCTAAATTTGCTCTTTGCACCTATTGCGGATATTAATAGCAATCCCGATAACCCGATCATAAACATGAGATCTTATGGAGATGACGTAGATTTGGTTTCACGTTTATGCGCTGCATTCATTCAAGGAGCGCAGGATAATGGTGTTTTAGCTTGCGCAAAACATTTTCCCGGACATGGTCGCACAGGTGTTGATTCCCATGTTGACCTCCCTGTCTTACATACCGCCTTAGAAACTCTTCACAGTAGCGACTTAATACCTTTTCAGAGGTCTATAGAGGCCGGTGTAGCGTCTATAATGACCGCTCACATAGCTTTCCCCGATATTGGAGATGGAAATGCTGTAACGATCTCAAAAGGTCTAGTTTCAGATGTGCTCAGGGATGAAATGGGGTTTCAGGGTTTCGTTATTACAGATTCTCTCCATATGCAGGGTATTATCAAACTAGGAAGTGAAGAATATATAGCAAAAAAGGCACTTAACGCAGGCTGTGACATCATCTTAGATCCCCAGGACCCGATTACATTAGTTCAAAATCTTAGTAATTCGGAGTTAGATTCAAGCCAATTGAATTCAAAAGTTGAGAGATTGCTATCAATGAAAGAAGAGTTCTTTACTCAGGATGCTTCATTTAATGCCAGCAATAAAGAAAATGGGATAAAACTAAAAGAGCGGATTGCCAGAGAATCGGTTTGTTTGGTAAGAGGGGAGTCGCTTAGATCGAAAAAAGCCATTGTCTATACTTTTGATGTTACCGATTCTATTAATGAAATCTCTACGAAGTTTACCAAAAGCTTAGAAGAAAATGGACTAAATTTGCACAGAATATCGGTATCTCTTAATGATGATAATACGATAATAGAAAACATTTCAGAGGATAGTGCTATAATCTGTCTTGTCTATACAACAATCGGAGCTTGGAAAAAACAATCCAATTTATCCGACAATTTCAAAGCAATACTAAAAAAACTTGAATCTACATCTAGTGAGACAGTTCTAGTCTCGTTTGGTTCGCCATATATAATCCGGGATTTTGATAAATTTAAAAGTATTATCTGCAGTTTTGACATATTAGATGAATGCCAGGCTGCCGCTGCTGATGTATTGTTAGGTAAATTCCAAGCTACGGGGCACTTGCCTGTAAATCTGGGCTAACAAACGAGGTAATATTTATTTCGCTAATATAAAACTATTTTGTTAAATCTGTGTCAGGTAAATTAGAATTTCAATGCCCGAATCCATTCAGACTGCACTTTCAGCGCTTAGCCCACTGGATTGGGCCATAGTTGTCACCTATCTACTAATATCACTTGGAATTGGTCTCTATTTCACGAAACGTGCAAGCACCAGCATGTCTTCTTATTTTGTATCGGGAAGGAGTCTGCCTTGGTGGATTTTAGGCACATCGGTTGTTGCTACAACTTTTGCTGCAGATACGCCGTTGGCAATCACTGGGTGGATAAGAACAGAGGGGATATGGAAGAACTGGTTTTGGTGGAACTATCTATTCAGCCATGTATTTATCGTACTTGTTTTCGCAAGGCTTTGGCGCAGGGCTGAAGTTATAACTGATAACGAGCTTATAGAGATCCGCTATAGTGGAAAACCTGCAGCATTTCTTAGAGGATTTAAGGCTTTTTATTTCTCAACTATATTTAACTTTGTCGTCATGGGGTGGGTTATAAGCGCGATGGCGAAGGTGTTTAAAGTATTTCTTGGAATCGACACAACCGTTGCAATTGTCATCTGTATTTCTATTGCGTTTTTTTATACTATGATGTCAGGCCTCTGGGGAGTTGCTCTTACAGATTTACTTCAATATTCTATTGCAATTTTTGGAACGATAGTATTGACATGGGTAGTGATTGGGTCTCCCGAAATAGGAGGCTTTTCGGGATTTATAGATAAGCTTGGCAATATTGATGAGGAGCATATCTCATTTTTTATGACTCCATCAAGAGGGGATCCGGTGAGCGCGGGATTTTGGGACTCAAGCTTTTTTGCCTTTCTTGTTTATGTAAGCATTATTTGGTGGTCTTCTCATAACGCTGACGGAGGGGGATATTTCATACAGCGTATTAACTCTGCTAAAAACGAGCGTCATGCAGTTCTAGGTGCTGCGTGGTTTGCCGTTAATAACTATATAATACGTCTCTGGCCTTGGGTTCTGGTAGCATTGGCCACACTTATTATCTATCCCCGGGTTCAGGATTACGGCGGTGATAATGAAGCAATGTATCTGGTAGTAATAAGGGACTACTTGGGCTCAGGTTTAAAAGGACTTCTTTTTGTTACTTTCCTTGCAGCATTTATGTCGACTCTATCAACCCAGCTTAACTGGGGCGCCTCATATTTAATGAACGATATATATAGACGCTTTATAAAGACCGATGCTTCGGAGAGCCATTATATTTTAATTTCAAGGTTTGCCACTCTTCTTTTAACTGTTCTTGCCGGATTTTTTGCATTTTATATCACCAATATCGGGAAAGCCTGGATCTTTCTCTGGGCCATGAGCGCTGGGGTGGGATTGGTCTTAATATTGAGATGGTTCTGGTGGCGGATAAACGCTTGGTCTGAGATATCTGCTTTATCGGCGTCACTATTAACAATATTAATTGTGTTTATTTATACGAAAACACAGGGTGTTCCATTAGAGCTAAAGCATCAGATACTAGTTGTCCCTGTTTCTATAATAACCTGGATTGTCGTTACATTTTTAACTAAACCCGAACCGGTTGAGACACTTGCAGCATTTTATAAAAGGGTACGACCATGGGGGTGGTGGAAGCCTGCTAGCGAGATCCATCCTGAGATTGTACGTCCCCGGTTTATGCCTGTAATTTATAATTGGCTATTAGGTGTCGGCTTCCTTTTGTTTGGCATGATTGGGGTTGGGAAAGTTCTTTTAGGAAATTTTTATTTTGGGGGAGCATGTATAACAATTTCTATAATTTCAGGTATTTTAGTGTACAGAAGAATGAGGGATGAATTAAGAGAGACTTTATGACTTCCCAAAATTTCTGATTATGTTATAACTTATTAGTCTTCAACGAACGGTAAATAGATATGGCAATAAAAATAAAACTACTAAGACATCCTGAACTAACTTGGTTTGAGAAACTATATATACCTCAGATATTAAGCGGTTTAGTAATAACTATAAAGCATTTAATCTACTTTAAGCCGATCACTATTCAGTATCCCGAAGAAGTGAAAGAGCTTCCTGAAAGATACAGGGGCATTCATGTGATGCCTGCTGATGATGATGGGGAGATAAGGTGCGTTGCGTGCAAGCTTTGTGAGGTTGCATGTCCTACTCAGGCTATATCTATTGTAGCTGAGGCTGCAGATGATTACGGGATTGAGAGAAGACCCAAAGTCTACAATATCGATTTTATGAGATGCGTCTTTTGCGGATTTTGTGTAGAAGCTTGTCCATGTGATGCACTTAGGATGGGAATGAAGTATGAGCTATCTTCTTATAACAGAGCCGGCTTGGTTCACACAAAAGAAGTTTTCTTTGACCCTAATGTGAAAAGCCATGCTCCAAGAGATAACGCAAATTATCTTTATGAAATGGGCAAAGGGGAGAATTTAGATACCCAAGAGCAAATAGAGAAGGTCAAAGAACTGACTGGGGCTTATACTCAGACTAAAACTGTAGTTAAATCTGCTCCAACTGTGGATCCTTTCTTACCGCCCGGTAATTAGGAATTAGTTTTCAAAAGCCCCAATTTGTTTTGTATCCATTATGACTAGACTTAAGAGTAAAAATCTCTGATATCGAGAGTACTCATACTACCTTAGAAATTTGCTTACTATAGAACAATATTGAAATAGAATGATAACATCTTTTTAAATTTGAATCATTGTAATTAACGAGTTTCTTAAGTGTATTCTGAGGTGAATATAAAAGTTACTCGCTGTGAGTGCTAACTCTTTGATACCAAGGAGTTAGTCTTAGCAATCCTGCTATAGAGGTTTTTAGTTGGCTCCTCTCAGTTACTAAATGTATTCCACCATGTTTAGAAAAGAATTCTGCAGTCATTGTATCAGGAGCAACCCCCCTTCCGCCGCTAGCAAGCTTAACCACTCGATCTCCGGCGAAAGCTACGGTAGCTTTTCTTTCCGCGACCATAAAATCTCCCTGTACAACATAGCTAGCTAAGGCCCCTCCTGTAGTCGGATGTCCCAGCAGGGATATATATGGGAGTCCGGCGTCTTTAAGATTAATAATAGCTGAGATTGTTTTTGCCATTTGATACAATGCAACAGTGCCTTCCTGCATCCTCGCTCCTCCTGATGATGTTACGGAGACGAGAGGAAGATTTTCCTGAATTGCATATTCAACGATGAGTTTCATCTTTTCACCAAAAACAGCTCCCATTGAGCCGCCCATAAAACGGAAGTCAGAGACGGCAATTGCCACTGGAATGTCATACATATTCCCATATCCTACAACCAATGAGTCTTTGGAATCCGTACGCTTAGAGGCTTTTTTTCGGGTGTCATAATAATCATAAAAATTAAAACGAGCATCTATATTTTCTGTGCTTAAATTTGAATGCATCTCGTGAAATGAATCAGTATTTAATAAAAGGTCTAGATAGTCATCTGATCCAAGAGGGGATGGTTTTTCGCAGTACGGGCACGAAAAGAAGTTCTTTTGAAAATCTTCTTTAGCAAAGTGTTTTCTACATCCCGGTCTGGTTATATTGCCCTCGGCATCTTTTTCATCATTACAAAAATGAGGCTCTGCTCCATAAAGAGCTATTTGCATGTGTGAGACTTCAGGTGTTGCGCTTTTACTAAATGCATGAGGCAGCCAGCTTCTAATTTTTTTAGCTATAGCTTGATAGGGGTGGTCACCTTTTTCAACCTCACCTACCCGCTGTATTTTTTCAATTAGAACTTTTTTAAGATAATTAGTATCTGTTTTTTCAAGCTCTTCGGAAGTTTTAACTAATGTTTTATCAATTAACTCGAGTGTTTTGGTTAAGTAAGCCACACTGTCAAGAGAAGGCTCCTTGATAACTTTATCTACAATGCCATACTTCAGCATAAACTCAGAAGTTGGCTGTAGTACCTCAAGAGCTTCTTCTATTTTATCACCGCTACGAAACAAAATAGCGGAACAACCCTCGGCAGTAATAACAGAATATTCAGCTCGTGAGAGCATAAACCTTCTATGGGCCAGCTGAAATGCGATAGCTCCACCGCTGCCACCGCTGCCAAGTACAAGCGATATAGATTTAGTTTTTAGGGAAATCATCTTTGATTGGCAGAATGAAATAAGCCAGGATTGTAATTTTTCCGCTGAATATTCAAAAGGGTCGCCACCAATCGTATCTACATAGGTATGTAGCATGAGATCATGCTCTTCAGCGTATTCCATCATATTATAAGCAAGTCCATATCCATCAGCCTTAACAAGTCCGAAGTTATACTTCATACGATCGTCGTCGCTTGTAGGCATTTGCTGAGCTATGATAGCTACCCTTTTATTGTTACTCTTTAATACTCCGGTTCCTATTATGACAGCAGGGTCATCTACCAGCTCAATTATCTGTCCGGAAGGAGCTTGCAGTTCTAGTGAGAAATCTTCTAGCTCATTGTAAGGTATAAAATCTTCGTATAATGAATCAACAATATCTTTTGATTTTATTTTATTGTATGACCTTGCCTGTTCATGTACCAGCATTAATTTTGAAGGTCTGCTCATTTCTAATCTTCTCCAGTGCTATTAATGGTTCTTCTTTATTTCATTACCGTATCAACGATTAATTCAAATTTTAACATATTTAGATTATGAAACATGAGGTTGTACTTTTTCAACAAATAACCTCATTGACCTCATAGATTCTTCGTGACTAATACCGGGGAATTTAAAGCGGCATATAAGATTATCTATAGGAAGTTCGCTCTGATACTGCTTTATGGTCTCAATGCATTCTTCAGGGGTGCCTATTATTGACTGATCTCTAGCTATATCATAGAGTATCGGATCATCCGGGTCAGACAATAAATTCCCCTCTCTATCGACCATAGAACCCCATGAAGCATAACCCTTTGCTGTATAGGTAACATGTTCCTTGATCTTTTCCCAGGCATCATCAGCTTTCATATCTGAGATGTACATCTCTCTCACCAAGGGTTTTTCATAATCATCAGGATTTCTACCATATTCTTTTAAAAGCTCACTATGCATATTGAAGAGATATTTAACGATGGGTATAACCCCAATTGCGGGTATAAATAGTGGCGCACCTATTCTTGCTGCCCTTCTTATAGCAGGCTCTGTAAAAGCCCCTACCCAAATAGGTATTGGTTTTTGAACTGGTTTAGGGGTCACATTAACATTTTCAAGCTTATAGTATGTTCCATTCAAACTAAACGGCTCATCGCCCCAGCTTTTAGTTAGGATTTCTATCCCCTCTTCCATGCGTCCTCTTCTTTGTTTTAAGGTTCTTCCAAACCCGTCGAATTCCTCTTGCCTATAGCCAAGTCCAATTCCTAAAATTAAGCGACCACCTGAGATTAAGTCAGCGACAGCAGCGTCTTCAGCCACTCTTATTGGGTCGTGCAGTGGAAGTAGCAATACTCCTGTTCCAATACGAATGTTTTTTGTTTTGGCAGCGATGGCAGCGGCAGTTAATAGAAGTGACGGACAGTACCCGTCACCCAAAAAATGGTGTTCCGACAGCCATGCCGAATCAAAGCCCATTTCGTCAGCCATTGCAACTTCTTCCAGCATTTCAGCATACAGTTCTTTATGTGGTCTTTGCTTATGTGGTGGGGACTGCATTGTGTAGTAACCTACGCCGAATTTCATATCTAATCTCCTATATATAATTCTATTGATATAGATGCTCTATTAATAAAGCATACCTATTTTAAAATTTGGAATTATTATAACCTGAAAGGCCTAAGGTTGTTAAGTTCAGCAAA
>Ga0307376_10003659_pt1 | contig 14341 bp, 9 predicted proteins | sample TR2MG_FD_202536 | JGI IMG/M metagenome (GOLD analysis project Ga0307376, IMG submission 202536) | Soil microbial communities from Risofladan, Vaasa, Finland - TR-2 | ecosystem: Environmental > Terrestrial > Soil > Coastal area > Acid sulfate soil | place: Finland: Risofladan, Vaasa | collected...
AATCGCTTAGTTATCAACCCATACAATTATATTTGTTGATATGTGTCCGTTTCAAAGAAATGCCACTATTCTTAAAAATAAAAATGTTAATTTCGTAAACAAAATTGTTAATAACACCTGATTTTTGCAAACTGATTAGTGACAAAAAACTAATAATAGCTGTAATTGCATTATTATCAGTCTTTTCATCAGGAATAGGCAGAGCTCAAGAGGCAACCTGGATCTGGTATCCGGGTGATTACGACATCTGGTTGGGAAACAAAATGCAAAACCGCCGCACCGAACGCGGCACTTTTTTCCCTCCTTTCTGGAAAATGGACAGTCATTATGTGCTGGCCGAGTTCTCTAAAAAGCTTGATTTAACGAGTGAAGAAACAATCAATCTGAAAGTGGAAGGCCAATGTAATGTAAAACTCGACGGAAAGCTGCTCTTTGGCTCTCCTGAAAAAGTGATTATTCCACCAGGTAAGCACTCACTTAATATTAAGGTGCATAATCAGGCATGTGTTCCATCAATTTTTGTGGATGGAAGAACCATTCAATCGGACAACTCGTGGCTGGTAACTTATGAAGATAAGGAGTGGATTGATGAATCGGGTAAAGCCTCCGATACATCGTCTGGTACTGTTTACCTGAAAGCCGCTTCGTGGAATTTCAATTCTCCTGAAACGCCACCTTCGGAATTTAAACTGGCTACCCAGCCGATATCGGCTGTTTTAAGCGAAAAAAAGAATAACGGTATATTGTACGACTTTGGAAAAGAAACATTTGGTTTCGCAAAGTTTAATGGTTTGAAAGGAAAGGGCACACTGAATATTTATTACGGTGAATCTCCTGAAGAAGCTTTGTCGGTTGATCACTGCGAAACGTTGGATCGTTTGCCAATCGATTATTCAACTGCAAAAGACTACACAGTTTCCTTGTCAAAAGCCTTCCGGTACATTTATGTGGAAAAGGATAATTCGCTTTCATACGATTCGCTTTCAATGCTTTATGAGTATTTGCCGCTTGATTACAAAGGCAGTTTTCGTTGCAACGATGAACAGATCAACAAAATATGGGATGTGGCTGCCTACACACTGCACCTTTCAACCCGGGAGTTTTTTATCGACGGAATTAAACGCGACCGCTGGATGTGGAGTGGCGATGCCTATCAAAGTTATCTGATGAACTATTACTTGTTTTTTGATTCACCTTCTGTTAGCCGAACCACATTTGCTTTGCGGGGAAAAGATCCGGTGACCAGCCACATCAACACCATCATGGATTATACCTTTTATTGGTTCCTGGGAATTTACGATTATTACCTGTACACCGGAAACAAGGAATTAATTGAGCAGCTCTATCCTCGCATGAAGAGCCTGATGGATTATTGCCTGTCACGCAGGAATGCCGATGGAATGATGCAGGGACTGGCTGGCGATTGGGTGTTTATCGACTGGGCTGACTTTAAAATGAGTAAAGCCGGTGAGGTTAGTTTCGAACAACTGCTCTTCGCCCGAAGTCTCGAAACCATGGCTTTGTGTGCCAACATCATGAACGATAAAGACAATGCCAAAAAATATACTGATTGGGCTTTCGACCTGAAGTCGAAAATTTTCACCATATTTTGGTCTGATACACAGAATGCCTTCATCCATAATCGTGAAAACGGAGTAAAAAGCACACATGTAACCCCGTTCACCAATATGTTTGCTGTTCTGTTCGATTATCTTGATGCAGATAAAACCAGGGCTGTAAAAGAAAATGTGCTGCTGAATCCGAACGCACTAAAAATTACAACTCCTTATATGAGGTTTTACGAGCTGGAAGCCTTGTGTAAACTGGGAGAACAAAAGCATGTATTGAAAGAAATCCGCGACTACTGGGGTGGAATGATCAATTTGGGCGCAACCTCTTTCTGGGAAAAATACAACCCCGGGGAAAAGAATCCTGAACTGCTGGCCATGTATGGCCGTCCGTTCGGAAAAAGCTTGTGTCATGCCTGGGGCGCCAGTCCTATCTACCTTTTAGGTAAATATTATTTGGGTGTCAAACCCAGTTCTCCTGGATATGAAACATATTCTGTTGAACCATGTTTGGTTGATTTGAAGTGGATAGAAGGAGATGTTCCAACTCCTGCAGGGAAAATACATGTGTTTTGTAGTACAAAGGAAATCAGGATAAAATCAGATTCCGGTACAGGAACTTTAAAGTTTAAAAGCCTTTCGAAACCAGTCTGCAAAACTGTAACTATTAAACCGATTGCTGATAAAGAATATGAACTGACGATTGAGAAAGGTCAGGAAGTTATTGTGAAGTATAAAAAGATGGATTGAACTTTGTCTGCGAATGCCACCTGTTACAATGGATAGGATTTCTATTTTATTAAACACTGGACTGAAGCCATCAATGTTCCGGGTGCCGGCAAAACTCAATTTATAAGGTTATTTGCAAATAAAGGCACACATGAGTTTATCCCACAGGGTGAGGTCGTGGATGGAAATGACTGGGTATTAATAATGGAAAGTATCTGAAAAAGAATTAATTATAAAAAGAACACATATTTTACTCATTACTAGATATATATATGGAGTTTTAGACATTGAAAGTTGTAGATAATTCAGAAAAGATAGATTCTTCAATAGATTATGCTTTAATAATTCAAACTAAAATAAAACTTGAACACGATGACAGAACGGATTAAACATTTAACCACTATGGCAACACAATTACGCCGTGATGTAGTAAATTCAATATACTATGCCGGAGATGGACATCCGGGACCTTGTATGTCAATTGCAGATATTTTGGCGGTACTCTACTTTGATATTATGAGATTGGACCCGGAGAATCCAGCCTGGATAGGACGGGATCGTTTTATTCTATCAAAAGGTCATGCTTGTCCTGTTTATTATGCAGCATTAGCAAGGCGTGGTTACCTGCCCCCAGCTGAATTAAAAACTTTACGTTCACTCGGATCTCGTTTACAAGGACATCCTGTTCAAAAATTAACACCAGGTGTTGATGCTACTTCAGGATCTTTAGGACATGGATTACCACAAGGTTGTGGAATGGCTCTAGCTGCCCGTCGACGTGGAGATGACACCCTTGTTTTTGTATTAACAGGTGATGGAGAGCTAAATGAAGGCATTGTTTGGGAAGCTGCAATGAATATCGCAAAATACAAACTGCATAATTTGATTGCAATCGTTGATAACAATGGCAAACAGAGTGGAGGAACTGTGGAGGAAATAAGCGGCTTGTTTAATTTGCCTGAAAAATGGAGAGCCTTTGGATGGTATACTGTTGAAATTGATGGACACGACATAGAGAAACTAACACTAGCTCTTGAAAATGCTGCCAAACGTGGACGCACAAAATCGAGAGAAGAAAGGGAAGGAATGACCATTGTTCCAAATATGGAACCACCAAACCCTGATCAGCCAATTGTGTTTGTTGCAAAAACATTAAAAGGGAAAGGCATACCTTATATGGAAGGAAATAATGCCTGGCACAAAAGAGTGCCTACAGATGAAGAACATAAAATAGCCATGTCAATTTTAGGAGGACAAGACCTTGATTAAAATAGAAAGCACCCGAGTTGGTTTCATGCAGGGCTTAGATGCTCTTGCTGAAAAAGATGATAGAATAATGTTAGTATGCGCCGACAGTCTTTTAGCAATGCGCGCCACTGATTTTGTTGAAAAATATCCTGATCAATATGTTGAAATTGGTATTGCAGAGCAAAATGCTGCTGCAACTTCAGCCGGACTTGCTTTAGAAGGATTGATTCCGTTTTTTGCCACATATGCCGGATTTATTACCATGCGTGCATGTGAGCAAATTCGTACGTTTATTGCTTATCCAAATTTGAACGTAAAATTGGTTGGAGTAAACGGAGGAATTGCAGGAGGTGAGAGAGAAGGCACCACACATCAGTTTTTCGAAGATGTGGGCATACTACGAACCATTCCTAACATGACAATTTTGGTTCCGGCCGATGCTGATCAAGCCAGGCAAGCTGCCATTGCCGCAGCATCAATTTCCGGGCCGGTTTATATCAGGTTGGGAAGTGGACGAGATCCAGTCGTTTTTGAACATAACACACCGTTTGTTGTCGGAAAGATTAATATCCTGCAACAAAATGGAAACGATATCGCACTTTTTGGAAATGGAATTTTACTGCCTCGTTTAATGCAAGCCAGCGAAATATTAGCACAAAAAGGTATCAGAGTTACTCTGGTTGAAGTACACACGGTAAAACCACTCGATGTGGAAGGTGTAACCGAAGTCCTGAAAAAATGCAGAGCTGCTGTAACGGCAGAAGATCATAACATTATTAATGGATTGGGTAGTGCAATTATGGAAACTGCTGCAGAAAATTGCCCAGTTCCCATATCACGTATTGGCCTCAGAGACAAATTCCCTGGATCGGGTCTACCACAAGAATTACTGGATTTTTACGAAATGAGTGTTGCTGACATTGTGAATGCTGCAGAAGCTACCATTGCAAGGAAATTATCAAAACAATAGAATATCAAAAATAAAATACAAACATTATGAAAACAGTAGTTGCTATTCATACCGCCATTACCATGGTTGAACCAACCAAGGCCTTGTTCGCTGAACATCTGCCCAATGTCCGTTTAATAAATATTGCTGATGATAGCCTGATCCAGGATGTAATCAAGGCTGGGGAAGTCCCTGAACCCGTCAGGAAGCGCTTGCTAAGCTATTACAATGCTGCGATCGACGCTGGTGCCGATGTAATTTTTAATACCTGTTCATCGGTTGGCGATGTAGCCATTGAAGGACGCGAAAAGGTTTCGGTACCCCTTGTTAAGATTGATGATGCAATGGCTGAGAAGGCAGTTCGAACCTATAAACGGATTGGCGTATTGGCTACCTTACCAACTACGCTTGACCCAACAGCCAGATTGGTACAAAAATTTTCAACAGAATTGAATAAACCAGTTGAAATTGAAAAAGGGCTGGCAGAAGGAGCTTTTCAAAAATTGATGGATGGCGATGTAGCTGGCCATAATATGAAGATACTTGAAACAGCGCTGGCTTTGGCTGACAAAGTTGATGTATTTGTGCTGGCCCAGGGATCGATGGCAAAAATGCAGGACGAAATAATTAAGCAAACAGGCAAGGATGTGTTGTCCAGTCCGTTACTTGGAACACTACAAGTAAAATCTGTTCTCGAAAGCTTGAAATAATCTTCCCACCTAATGAAAAAAAGAAACATTGTATTGACCCTGTTGGTTTTAATTGGAGTGATCACTTTTCTCGACCGGATTAATATCAGCGTGGCCGGTGTGAGCATCATGGAAGACCTGAAGCTCACGAAAGAACAATGGGGTTGGACACTCAGCGCATTTATTCTTTCCTACGGACTTTTTCAGGTGCCTATCGGTCTTTGGGGTGACAAATCCGGGCAGCGGAAAGTATTGTCGATCATCGTGGTGTGGTGGTCGCTTTTTACTATTTTTACTGGTATGGCAGGTGGTTTTGCCGCTTTAATTGTTATTCGCTTTTTATTTGGAGTTGGCGAAGCTGGTGCGTATCCATGCATGACGGGAACAATTGGGCGGTGGTTCCCTAAAACTGAAACAGCGAAGGCTCAAGGATACATTTGGGCCGCCAGCCGGGTCGGAGGAGCTTTAACCCCGTTTATTGTAATACCGGTAATCATTGCTTTTGGCTGGCGTACTGCTTTTTATATTCTGGGTTCACTTGGATTTGTATGGGTAGCTATCTGGTACCTCTGGTTTCGTGATTATCCTTCACAAATGAAAGGGATAAAAGAAACAGAAATCAAAGAAATTGGCGTTAAAAAGGTTCAGATTGAAAAAGTAAAAACCCCCTGGAAAGTTATTCTGAGAAAAAGACAGTTCTGGATTTTGCTATCCATGTATTGGTTTTATGCCTGGGGAAGTTGGTTTTTCTTTTCCTGGTTCCCTACATTTATGGAACAGGGGCGTGGATTTTCCAAAAGCCAATTAACTTATGCAATTGCTGTTCCTTTTCTAATGAGTATGATTGGGAACATTACTGGCGGATATTTAAGCGATAAACTTTCCATAAAATATGGTTTAAAAATCGGGCGACGGGTTTTAGGTGTCACAGGATTGGTCGCTTCCGCAGTCTTTATGTTTCTGGCTGGTTTTATTCCCGGAAAAGTTGAGGTATTTATTTTTCTCTCGCTTTGTTTTGGGGTGATCGATTTAATGCTTCCAAGTGCCTGGGCAATCTGTATCGATATAGGTAAAGAGCTCGGTGGAACTATCTCTGCAGCCATGAATACCGCCGGAAACCTGGGTGGTTTTGTGTGTGCCGCTATTTTTGGTTATTTGGTAGAATATACCGGAAACTATAATTTCCCATTGTATGTCATTGCTGGAATGTTGCTGATCAGTGCTTTCTTATTCTCCAGGCTCGATGCCTCAAAACCATTGATTGATTAAAGCGTAAGAAAAAAATCGAAATGCATAAAATTATATCAAAGATGAAGCCATTGAAACCGATGAAGCAAATCAATCAAAAATCAATCAAATATATTCTTGTTTTTTGTTTGATGCAGTTTGTGTTATTTCCTTCTGAAACAATTGCACAAAGTCTGATTGTTTGGCCTGAAGGTATATCTCCTGTGCTAAAAGTATATCAATCTAATCCTTGGGAAGATCCAACTGTGGTGGGCATCAACCGTGAGGTTGCTCATGCAACAGCTTATTCATTCAGTTCGGTAGCTGATGCCATCAATGGTGATCGGGAAAAATCGGGTCGTTACTTAAATTTGGATGGTGAATGGGATTTCAAATTTGCCATCAACCCGGATAAAGCTCCCAAAGACTTTTACGAATCGCAGGTTCAAGGTTGGGATAAAATTGAAGTGCCTTCCAATTGGGAAATGAAAGGATACGACAAACCCATTTATAAAAGCTCCGGTTATCCATTTCGTCCGGTCAATCCGCCCTACACACCCAAGGATTACAATCCGGTTGGTTCATATCAACGAACGTTTAAAGTGCCTGCCAATTGGAAAGATATGAACATCACCTTGCATTTTGGAGGAGTACGGTCGGCTTTCAAAGTATGGGTAAATGGCAAATTCGTTGGTTATGGCGAAGACAGTTGTTTGCCTTCCGAATTCAATGTGACTCCTTACCTGAAAGAGGATGAAAATATACTTTCAGTTCAGGTTCGCAGGTGGAGCAATGGTTCTTACCTGGAAGATCAGGATCACTGGCACATGAGTGGAATCGAACGTGAAGTGTTGTTGCTGGCCGAACCTAAACTGCGGATTGCCGACTTTTTTTACCAGACCCGGCTCGATAAAGATTACCGGGATGCCACACTGAGTATCCGTCCTCGAATGCTCAACCTGACCGGTAACGCGGCTCGTGGATATGTATTGAAAGCCCAATTATACGATAAAAACAATCAGTCGGTTTTTACACAGCCTTTGGAAAAAAGCGTTGAATCCATTATCACCGAAGCATATCCTCGTTTAGACATTACCAAGTTTGGAATACTGGAAACGAAAGTCAAAAATCCATTAAAATGGAGTGATGAAGAACCAAATTTATACACGCTCGTACTTTCATTGGTTGATAGCACAGGAAACCTGCTTGAAGCAAAAAGTTGCAAAGTGGGTTTTAAGAGTATCGAGTTTGACAAGAAAACCAGCAAACTGCTTATCAATGGAAAAGTGACTTATTTGTATGGCGTGAATCGTCACGATCATCATCCTGTTAAAGGAAAAGCATTGTCACGCGAGGATATACTTCAGGATGTTAAAACAATTAAGAAATTCAATTTCAATTGCATTCGTACCAGTCATTATCCTAATGATCCGTATTTCTATGAATTATGTGATGAGTACGGTATTTTAGTAATTGGTGAAGCCAATCTGGAAACCCATGGTTTGGGTGGCAAACTCAGTAACCAGATTCCCTGGGCAAATGCGCATTTTGAGCGGTTTGCACGTATGGTGGAATGCGACAAAAACCACCCATCTATTATTTTCTGGAGCCTGGGAAATGAAGCCGGAAGTGGTCCGGTTTATGCGTCCATGGCCGGGTGGGTGCACGATTACGATATTACACGTCCTGTTCATTACGAGCCGGCACAGGGCAGTCCGCGCGAAGATGGTTATATCCCCTATGGTGATCCACGATACCCGAAAGATCATTCACATCGTATTCAAAATCCACGTGACCAGTATTATGTCGATATGGTGAGCCGTATGTACCCGGGGCTGTTCACTCCCAAATTGTTGATCGATCAGGCAACTGACAACCGACCTATTTTCTTTTGCGAGTATTCACATTCCATGGGAAATTCAACCGGAAACATGAAGGAATTCTGGGACATTTTTCGCTCCAATCCCCGGTTGATCGGCGGTTGTATTTGGGATTTCAAAGATCAGGGGATTCTGAAAAAGGATTCGTTGGGCAACGAGTTTTACGCATACGGAGGCGACTTTGGAACGGGATTCAATGATGGTGATTTTTGTATTAATGGAATCGTTGCTCCTGATGGACGTCCGAAGGCAGCCATGTACGAATGCAAATGGGTTTATCAGCCGGCTGCCTGCACATTGGTAGATGCTGCCAAAGGACTAATTAAAATCAAAAACAGGCATGCTGTAAAATCGCTGGGCGATTACAAGCCTGTCTTGGAAATACTTGAAAATGGAATGCCCATCGTTACCAAAGAACTTCCAAAAATTGATTTGACTGCCGGAAATGACACGGTCATTTCTATTCAAAGTTATTTTCCAAAAATGAAGAAAGGTACTGAATACCTGGCCAACCTAAAATTCTGTTTGGCTGAAGACGAGCCATGGGCACCCATAGGACATGCAGTAGCTTCGGATCAGTTTGAATTGACAGGCTTGCCACAATCAATGGTGAATAAGGAGAAATTTCCCAATCTGGTTATTGCTGAAAAGGATGCTTCTTTTTTAGTTACCGGAAAAAACTTCAATATCTCTTTTAACAAATCGAATGGGGCACTCAGCTCTTTTATCTGGAATGGCAAAGAGCAGATATTCAGTCCGCTTTTGCCAAATTTCACCAGGCCTTTGACAGATAATGATGAACGGGGATGGAAGCCACAGGAAATCTTGAAGGAATGGTATTCTCCAAACCTCAAATTAGAAAATATAACTACCGATCAACTCGCAAGTGGATTGGTCAAACTAACCAGCAATTATTCCTTGATTACTGGAAAAGCATCCTGCCAGGTGGTTTACACCGTGAATGGCGATGGAGAGCTAAAAGTAGATTATTCCTTGAATCCATCACTCGATTTGCCCAATATTCCAAAAGTGGGGATGCAATGCGGCATTCGACGTAGCTATGACCAAATCACCTGGTACGGCAAAGGACCTCAGGAAAATTATATTGACCGTAGTTTTGGTTTTGCTGCTGGAATTTACTCATTGCCGATTGAACAATTCATGGAACCTTACGTCATGCCACAGGAAAATGGTAATCGCACCGATGTCCGTTGGATGTCCCTGTCAAATAAGGAGAAACAGGGGTTGGTGGTTGTTGCCGACAGTCTGTTGAGTATCAGCGCCTGGCCATATTCCGATGTAAATATTAACCTGGCTAAGCATACCAATGAATTACACCATGCAGGGTTCATTACCTTGAATATTGATTTGAAACAAATGGGAATTGGAGGTAACGATAGTTGGTCTCCTGTTGGGGCACCACTCGAAAAATACCAGATACAAGCCAGGCCTTATCAATACTCTTTTTGGATTTTACCCTTAACCGAAAAATTGCAAACAATAAAAAACACAAAGAAAAATGATTCAAAATAAATATATATCCTATGCAGGTATTGGTGTAATGCTTTTGATGGCATCAATGCTAAAAAAATATTTGATATGAAACTTACAAGAACTTCAGCTACTATTTATTTCGCACTGCTTACAACCATTGTTTTCTCGCAAAACCCTTTGAATTTTGGGAGTAATATAAGAACAGCTGATCCGTCAGCTCATGCCTGGAAAGATGGGAGGTTGTATATTTATTCTTCACATGATGAAGAGTGTCAAGAAGATTTCTGGATGAAAGACTGGCATGTTTTCTCAACAGATGATCTTGTTAATTGGACAGACCATGGTGCATGTTTGTCTGTAAAAGATATTTCATGGGCCGATAATTATGCTTGGGCGCCAGACTGTGCGTATAAAGACGGCAAGTATTATTTCTGTTTTCCTGCTGGTACTGGATATAAAGACCGTGTTAATCCTGAAAAAAGCACGAAATGGATGGGGATTGGAATTGCAGTAAGCGAGTCTTCAACAGGGCCATTCGAAGACCATATTGGTGCCCCATTATGGACTGAACCCTATGCAAATGATCCTTGCTTATTTATTGATGAAGATGGAACACCTTATTTGTACGTACATGGTATTGGTGCTGACTTTAGAGTAATAGAATTAACCGATGACATGAAATCAGTAAAAGGTGATTTTTATAAAATGGATATGGGTGGCTATGAGCCTAAAATGGAAGGCCCTTGGATTTTTAAAAGAAACAAGAAGTATTATTTCACCATGCCAGAAGATAATCAGGTTTTGACATATTATATGGCAAATTCACCTAAAGGTCCCTGGAGTTATCAAGGAGTTATTATGGAGCAAGAAAATAACAGCAATAACCATCATTCAATAGTTAAATATAAAGATCAATGGATTTTATTTTATCATAGATGGATTGATACGGGTAATGCTTGTGAGAACCTAAAAAGACAGCGCCATATAGCTGCTGAGTATCTTTTCTTTAATGAAGATGGAACAATCCTACCCGTGGCCAGGACGGAGGAGGGATTATTAAGGAGTCTGCAAAAATAGATCAACCTATTGCTAACACAGTCAAAAGGTAAGTTTTCAAGCCTTCGCTACCTCCTTCGCCTACGGCTTCGGACTTCGACCGACGAAGACGGATTGCAGTTTTTTTATTTCAACTTTAACAAAAAAACAGTAAATTACTGCCACCAACTCACGGTATAAAACATATATGGGGAAGGGCTATAAAGTATAAGTGGAAATTAAATTAGTGTTTCAAATAAATCTCGTTAAAAAAATGAAAAAAATAATCAATCTGACTTGTCTGTTTGCTGTTGTATTTTTTATGAGCTGCAACCAACAGAAACCAATTCAAACAGTTGAACAATGGGGAGTTTTTCAAATTGACCTGACATTTACTCCTACTGGAAATCCGTTTACGGATACTGAATTAAATGCCATTTTTTCAAAAGGAGAAAACAGCATAAAGGTTCCGGGATTTTACGATGGTGATGGAATTTTTCGAATTAGATTTTCACCAAATGAGCAGGGAGAATGGAGCTACAAAACAGAAAGTAATTTGAGTGCCCTTTCCGGTAAAAAGGGAAAATTCAACTGTATACCACCAAGTGGAATTAATCACGGACCATTAAAGATCGTCAATACATATTATTTACAGTATGCCGATGAAACACCTTTTTATGGAATTGGAACTACTGCCTACCAGTGGACAAGCGTAAAACAAAGTATTCAGGAAAAAACAATCGAAACTCTGGCAAACGCTCCTTTTAATAAAATAAGAATGTGCGTTTTCCCGAAAAATTACAAATACGGAAACGATACAGAACCATGGATCTATCCGTTTAAAAGAGAAAATGGTCAGAATGATTTTTCACAACCTAATTATGAATTCTTTCAGAATTTTGACAAAAGGGTTGAACAGCTTATGAATATGGGAATTCAGGCCGATGTAATTCTTTTTCATCCGTATGACATTTGGGGATATTGCGAAATGGGAGATAAAATGAATGAAAAATATGTTCGGTACATGATTGCCAGGATTTCAGCTTTTAGAAATGTGTGGTGGTCACTGGCAAACGAATGGGGCATACTTAAGATAAAAGAAGCAATCGACTGGGAGGGAATCGGAACTTTGCTTCAGAACGAGGATCCTTATCAACGTTTTCGTGGAATTCATAATTGGCACAGTACTGAAACAGATTTTTACGATCATACACGTCCATGGATAACACATGTAAGCACACAAACACATCAGTTTTACAATGCCATTAAATGGCGCAATCAATACAATAAACCTCTATTATTTGATGAAATGCGTTACGAAGGAGATGTTCCAAGCGGCTGGGGAAGTTTGACTGCAAAAGAGATGACCAGCTATTTTTGGATGGCCGGATTAAGTGGTGGTTACGGAATGCACGGCGACACTTTTAAAAATGATTCTGATGAAGAAACAGAAGTGCGTTGGTGGGCAAAAGGAGGGACTTTGATGGGTGAAAGCCCCAAAAGGATTGCTTTTTTTAAGAACATTATGGAGGAAGCACCTGTAACTGAAATGTTACCTGAACTGGTTGATAATGGAGATGCAGAAAATATGAATAACAATATTTATATTTTTTCTAAAAATGGTGAGTACTATTTGGCCTATGTTGCTGATTCCGCACAAACAATCGAACTAAATCTGCCCGGTAAAAAAGATTATGTTTTGCAAGTAATTGATACATGGGACATGAAAATAGTTTCTGAGGAAATTATTGGTTCCGGAAATTTTAAATACAAAACAGTAATGCCGTTTACAGCCCTTCGGCTGATTTCAAAATAATTATGTCAAGAGAAAGATATTATTATTAGATAATACCAACTAAAAATACAACATATCTGATTTGAATAAAATCCTTTATTTGATGCTGTTCAGATAAGTCTCCAACATAGTGTATCCATCTTTTCCAATGTTATTTCTGTCAGTTGCATTTTTGGGATTCAATCCATTCTTCGTTTCCCAGCTATCGGGCATACCGTCATGATCGGTGTCAATTGGGGCAGGTAAGCTTTTCAGTTCAGGCCAGCCACCTACATTTTCCTGAGAATCAATAATACCAGTCTTCTTAGATTGATCTTTAACTTTATGCTCAGTTTTGTAAGTAGGGCCTTCAAAAGTGGCATATTCGTTTTTGACTTCATCAATAATACGAAGGTCAACAGCATCTCGTTTAGGAAGGGCAGATCCAGCATGTTCAAGGACAGAATTATAGGCCTCTTCAGGTGTTTGCTGATTGATTGCCATTGCTGGCCAAGGTTTATCGAGCTTTAAACTTGGTATCGCTTCTAAATTACTAGCTTTATAGTTTTGTACATCTTTGATTGCTGTTAATGAAGGAACAACTCCTTTCCAGTTGTCCGTTGTCACTTCAGGGCTACCTGCCATAACATTATCAGCAATATACCATTTCCCATAATCGCTATTTCCGTCACGTGACCAAGGATTGGCTAATTGGTGTGAAACTTCTCCCATTTCGGTTGCCGGGCCTGGTTTATAATAGTTGCCCACCATATTGATATTGGAAAAACTAAAACGCTCTTCGGCTTTTAATTGCACTACTTCTCCGCCATAAGTACCTTTATAACCCCAATTGTATACTACATTATTTCTATAATCTACATTTTGGCAACCCGAAGCAAAACGTGGGTTTCGGCTCGAATGACTTGCTATTAAATTGTGGTGAAATGTACTGAAGTTTGATCCCCAGATTCCCCCATAACCATGGTCGCTCCCTTTGGTGTGGTTTGATTCGTATAAACTTTCAGCTACTATGCACCATTGAACTGTTACATTTTCGCCATGATAAACCGACATGGTTTCATCGATACTCCAACTTGCAGAAACATGATCTAAAATAAGATTTGTGGTAAATCTGCTTGAGATAGCATCAGTAGCGTCTCCGGATTCGTCTCCAAGACGCACCCGGATATAACGAATAATAACTTCGTCGGCATCGATTAAAAGTGGACGGCCTCTTAGCGTAATCCCATCGCCTGGTGCAGTTTGCCCGGCAATAGTGATGTTCGGATTTTTAATACTCAAATCACTTTTCAGGTTTATCGTTCCTGAAATCCGGAATACGACTGTCCTTGCTCCCTTAGCTTCAACTGCTGCACGAAAACTACCTTCTCCTGAATCATTCAGGTTAGTGACTTCGCAGACAGCCCCACCTCTTCCGCCAACTGTATATTTACCATGCCCTTCCGCGGTTGGAAATGCAATTTGTTGCGCCCATGAAGTTGTAAAAAACAAGGCAGTGAGCAGAATAGTTAAAAAATATTTTTTCATAGCTAATTCAATGTCGTTTAGTTAGTGATAATTCATAATCGCTTGTAATTCATTGAATAAGGTTTCTTTGGCCTTTGTTTTCGCGGGTTACTTCTTCCGGGCCGGATGATTTCTCTGGTTTCCGCAACTACTTTATCAAATGCTTCAATTGCCTTTTCAAATTGATTTCTTAAGAATACGCCAATTAATATATCCTGTGT